>TARA_R110002012_G_scaffold6480_7_pt1 | contig 154622 bp, 122 predicted proteins | sample TARA_R110002012 | Tara Oceans TARA_R110002012 (sample SAMEA4396515) | marine metagenome | biome: Westerlies Biome; feature: [DCM] deep chlorophyll maximum layer (ENVO:01000326); material: water (ENVO:00002006), including particulate matter (ENVO:01000060) such as... | depth 40 m
GTAGTACGCTTTCGCGAAAGCGTATAAAAAACAAAAACCTCCTTAATGAAGGAGGTTTTGTCAACGTTGCGATTTGGGGCAATGTTAGTGAATAATTAATTTTTGAGTATATGTAGTTTGTGGTTTTTGCATTTTTAGAATATAAGCACCTGTGCTTACATCTTGTACCGGTAACTCTATTCTTGAAGTTTCGGTATCTGGTGTCCATTCTTTAATAAGTTGTCCTAGCATAGTGAACAACTGTACGGACTTAACATCATAATCTACTCGTTTATTAATTACAATATTATGTGACTGGCTGTTGAAGTAAACACTTAAGTTATCTGACTCCTCAGTTTCATCAAGTATTTCTACTTCTACCACTTCGACGTCTTGATTATTTTCTTCTTGCTCATCAGTTTCTTCTGTGGTATCCTCCGTCTCCTCTTCAGCTTCTGCCGTTTGTTCAAAAACGATATAGAATCTATCTAAGTAAGTCCCAGCTTCTAGCGTTAGAGTGAATTTCTCATCTGTAGTGATATCTGTGTAGGTGTCTTGTAAGGCGTCAAAAACATAAACAGTAGTATTTTCTGTATTTATATTTTCAAGAGCATCCACACCAATAGAGATTTCACCATCCATAGGTAATCCTATACGTAGAGGAAACTTTCTGTCATTCTCAATAGCAGGCACTCCTAAAATTATGGCTTTCTCATCATCTAGCATCCACATCATATCTTCTTGTGGATGGTTATCTATAACGGCATCATAAGCTCTATCATATCCAAAAGTTGTATTCTCATCAATAGTCATTAAGAGCTGTCTGTGATAAGCGCTAGGAGAATCAAAACCTATTCTAAATTTTTCTCTTAGGTCCTCATGTTGTACAATATCATCCTCTGCGTTAAGCGCACTTTCTGATTGTGTTGTTTCACCATTAAAGAAAAACGAACCAGAAGATGCTTCTTTTGCAAAGACACGCTGTGTATTATTAAAATTAGTTGTTCCAGTAGCCGCTGCTCTTACAAAGAACCCTTGACCTACGGCTATAAATTGTGTAGGAGTTTTAGTACCTACACCGCTTGTATTTTGAGCAGGATGACTTACTGCCGGTGTGCCTCCACTTAAAGTATAGAGTGCATATCCTGCCTCATAGTCTGCTAAGAAGTGATTACCTCCACCCCAGTGCTCCCAGAATGATAATGTCCCAGTTAAGTGTGGATTATCATTGATAAATTTATTTGCATCAAGAGCAGAAGGGAAAGGGTTACCCATCATGAAGTCATTACCTGCATTTATCAATTTGTCAATAGATACTGCATCTGTACCATTGTTAGGCTTACCTATAAACACATAGTTTTGAGGATCTGTGATTCCGCCACTACCTGGTCCTTTCATAGTGAAGCCGTCACCTGTTTCTAACGATCCATAAGGCCCTATTTGTTCATAAGCACTGTAGGTGTCTGCAGGGTTATTTCTATAGGTAAATAGCCAATAAGCACTCACTGTCTTTGGTGTAGAAGGAGCTCCATTATAGCCAGTACTAAAGTTCAATGACTGTGGGTTGTTTTCATCTGTACCGTCATTCATAATAGAAGCAACAGTGTGTGGTTCGTTTATATCTGTAATATTAATAGGGCCTACTGGTGATGACCAAATATTATATGAATACGTATCTGAAGTACCTTGCTGATCTCTTTCTAACCTTCCAGCACTAGTAGCTGCTAAGTCACTATTTTCTGTCTGAATTAATTGTGACTCTCCTACAAGATCCATCACACCGTCTAATCTTAAATAGTGAGATACTTCTATCTTACTATCATTTCCTATAGTTAACTCGGCTGTATTTACATCAAGTGCTAGAACCGTGTTATTTGAAGCGGTAGAAACATTGTGTGCTGTTTGAACAATATTCCAATCAATGGTTAGCGTTCCATCAACTAGTGATGGTGCTCCTGGTAGTGCTTGTGTAGTCCCATTAGTCCACGTATTTGTGTTTGCCCAAACTCCATCTGCAGTAGAAACATAAGGTAGGGGAGCCGTTTGGAAATCCACAGTTTGTAGATTTTTTATGGCTGCTACGTGATTATTGTCAGATTCGTCTTTTACGTTAGTAAATGTATACTTACTCATAGGTAAATACATCTCTAAGTCTGCCCAAGGGATTGTGGCTACTTCATTTTTAGAGATGTTTTGAGGTATAATTTTACCATTTACAGAGTCATCTGTAAATTTCTCTATTTCCTGATTCATGATGAATCTCAATTGCTCTTGTGATAAATCTTGATTCCATACTCTTATCTCATCAATAGTTCCATCAAAGAAACTTGTAGGGCTTTGATGATTTGTAGCAGCAACAAGGAAGTGCTGATCTGAGCTTACTGGAGTATTGAGTACAGCAGAGGTATCTTCTATACCGTCAATGTAGAATGTTGCCGTATTTCCATCATAAATTACAGCAATGTGATGCCACTCATCTTGTGGTAGTGCAATAGAAGCAGTTAGGTTCTCAGTAGTTCCAGCTGTATTTTCCCATAGGATACGAGGAACCATTGCATTTGTAAGTCTAAGAGCATACCCTTCTGTGTATGATATATTACTTTTTGATATAATATCAGTATTGTTAGCATTTGCACCTGGCTTTACCCAAGTTGATATGGTGAAAGGTCCGGTGAGATCTGCAACGTCATCTGCATCCATGTAATCAGCCACACCGTTGAAAGAAATCGAGCGCTCATATATGTATTCTGGAGCGTAACCGAATGTGATGTATTTTTCTCCATCAAAATCATAAGTTGTTTCAAGGTTTACTCCATTTGGATACATGATTCGATACTCTGAGGTTGGACTAAATGAAGGAGTATCTGAAATGAACATTAAAAAGTTTCCTGGAGGTGTAATTGTGGCTGAAAGTGATGCTTCAGGGACTGATATTTTGACTAATCCAACAGATCCTTTTTCTACTACTTTCCAGGTGCGCTGTATTGAAGTAAAATCTACATCTGTGTTTAATCCGGTAATGCCTGAGCTTAAGTCAACTTGAACAGCAGAGGCAGCAGCAAAAGATCCATTATTATTACCCCAGATTAAGAAGTTTTTATCACTAATCGTGTTAGTGTTAGTCGCTATATTTTCTGAGTTAGTATTGTAAATATCCGATAGACCCATAGTAACAATAGCTCCTGGATTACTTGAGGTAGATTGTTTTTGATTTAAGGTAGCAGCATTATCTCTACCTATACCAGCAATATCATAAGTAAAGCCATTGTGCACTGCGGTTTCCCATATTACGGCACCATCACTATCGATATAGTTTTCATCACCTCGTCTAGTTACAGTAGTACTATTTATACTGTGAAGTGTCACTCCATTTTTTAGAGCGAGATATGATTGTATCTTCTTTTGGTTAAGTAGAGAATTAGGAGCGTTGTAGCTTATTACTTCGGTAAGTTTTCCGTTGAACCATGAGGATATGTCTGTTCTGTTTAACCCCGCAAAGCTTACCCCGAGAGCATACAAGGAGTTGTCAATATCATCATATGGTAACATGCTGCCGACAGTGTTTGTATTTTGGTTGAATGCAAATGCGCTTATATTGTCAACGCGTATTCCATTTTTGTAAATTTCCGAGGTATTACCTGCAGCATTTCTTTTAATATTAATAATGATAACTTCATCTGTATAACTGTCAGTGCTAGAAGCATAAGCACGCCCATACGTATTAGGAGTAGTTGAGTTTGCCGAAGCTGGTGTAGACCCAATCATATGGCTTAACATATTGTCATTTCCAGCGAAACGTATAGAGATTTTACCAGTCCAAAAGCCAGTTCCATCTTCTGAGAATTGTCTATTTGATGCTCTTCCGGCCAAGACACCTTCAAAAGCACTAGCTGTAGTGCCATCTATAGTACCATTTTGTTTCATTACAATCCAATAATCTTGCGAGTGGAATCCACCTTTACCTTTAAGCTGTGTTTTATCTGCCTCATTGAAGCTAAGAACAGGATTGTGATTAATATTTTCTGTACTATTATTAAAATAAGTAGGTGCATCAAAGCTACTTATAGTAGCATCATTATCTCTTGCTTGATCAGACCATACTGTAGCTTGTGATCCGCTTGCAGTAGTTACTCCAGTATCACTTTTTAACCATAGTTTCAAGTTTGATGTGATATTAGCAGGTCCTGTTACGGGATTTGAAAAAGGAACTTGAGGGTTACCTACAATGAGAAAATTATCAAAATTTGCACCGTCATCTGTTGTTCCATCATTGTCATCAGAGAAACGCACTCTAAAGCGAGCTTGTGGGTTATTAACTAATGATGCTGGTAAGTTTAAAAAGGATGTCATAAACTGGGACTTGGTAGCACTGGCATTACTATCATTAATACCGCTCCATCCATTTACTCCAGCTCCTAAGCCTATTATATCATTGTCATTATACCATTTATTAATAGCCGGCTGACCTGAGGTTCCTAATACTGTCCAATTTGTCCCTCCATCTGTTGAGTACTCTATATTCATTCCATCTTCTTGATCGCTATTGAGGTTGTATCTCACATCAATGTATAATCTTAAATCCGTAAAACCAGAGAGATCTATAACAGGGCTTATAGCATAAGTGTCACTCCCAGGAGCAAAGTCATTATAATTATTAGTATAAAAATAGTTTCCATCTGTTCCAGGCTCGGTGGTGTTTGCTCCATATGTCCAAACGGAAGCCCCTCCAGGGTTTGAAACTGTCCAGCCCTCTGCACTAACATCAAAATTATTATAGTGGATGGTATAATTTGGTGATGTGTCTACGGTAGATGACCCTTGCACAGTAAAGTCATACGTAGCTTCGTTATTGTCATTAGATCGTACTCTTACAATTGCAGTATGGGTGCCTACACTCGATGGAGTGTAGGTTACCTGAAAAATACTGGAATTTCCGGCTTCGATTGTGCCAGATGGTAAAGAAGTAATTGCAAAATCAGGGCTGCCTCCTACAATTTCGACAAAAGCTCCGTTGAGTACCAGATCTGCGGTACCTGTATTATTAATAGTAAAATCATTAGTGTCTGAAGATCCTAAAAATACATTATTAAAATCGGTATCATCTGTCGTACTAGGAGCGGTATCACCATCGGCGATAGGAGCTCCATTACCTGAAAGATCTATTTCTGGTCTTAAGGTTGCGACACCTCGCCCAGTTATTGTAAAGATAAACGGATTCATATCGCTATCATTATTAGCAATAGTCACTGTTGCTGTATGTGTGCCAACTAAAGTTGGGTTGTAAGTAATGTCAAAAGCAGTAAATCCTCCTGCTGTGATACTAGTTGCAGGGTTTGCAGATACTGAAAAATGAGGGCTGCCACTTATAATTGCATAAGGAGAGGCTCCTGTTAAATTAAGGTTTGCGTCTCCAGAGTTTGCTATATTAAAACTACGAGTAATAGATCCGGCTACAAGACTTGCGCCATAATCTGTGCCGTTACTGGTTAACGTAGTAGTATCTCCATTATTAATGATATTTCCTAATCCATTGAGAGATATCTCTGGTTGAGGCCCAATAGCTGTTCCAGTAATGCTAAAATTATAAGGGTTCTCATCAAGGTCATTATTGTTAACCGTAAAAGTTGCATTATGCGTTCCTCCTAGAGTAGGGTTGTAGGTAATTACAAAATCTGCTGAACCTCCTACCGCAATAGTTGCTGGTGGAGGAGTAGTTATTGTAAACTCTGAAGAATTTGTTCCTTGTATAGCACTTCCAGAAAGACTAAGAGGTAAGGTCCCAGAGTTAGTTATAGTAAAAGTATGTGCTTGTGAAGTACCAGAAGTTATAGTTCCAAAATCTGTGTCATCTCCTGTGTTAGGGCTAGGGTCTCCATCTGTAATTTCTATTCCTGATCCGAAAACTGCGATTTCTGGCTGTGGGGTGTTAAGTGTTCCCCTCACAATTATATTTCTAAAAGCGACACCGTAATCCTGTTGATTATTATCCGAAGCAAAGAGTATTCTAAATCTAACATCTGAGGCACTATTGAATGCGGGATTAATTGCACTTAGGTTAAGTTGATTTGCTGCAGTAAAAGCTGTAATAAAACCAGACCAACCGTCTACACCATTACCTAGCGCGTCAACATCGGTATCATTATAAAAACCACTAGCTGCAGTTCCCAGTTGTGTCCAAGCACCACCACCTATACTGTATTGTATTTGAGCACCATCTCTTCCCGCCTGTGTTTCAATATGACGATCTAAGTCTAGTGTTATGTTTGAATAGTTTGATAGGTCAAAAGAGGGAGATTCAACTCCTATCAAAGTGTTTTTTGCGTAGTTGTTAGGAGTGTTTCTCAGGCGGCTATTAGCCACATCAATTGTGAAATTTCCGCTTGTGTTTCCCGCACTATTCGTCCACGCATTATCACCAGTTGTATTTGAGAAGTCTGCGTTGAATAACACAGTTTGTGCGCAAATGGATGATACAGATTGCGTAATAACCAAAATTACGGAGGCGAGGAGTAGTACTCGACCAATTGGGGGCTTTTTCATTTTGTCAGATTTAACGCTACAAAACCGTTGGGGTGGGTGTGTAGTGAGTTGGGACGGCTAAATTATGAAAAAAACTAGATTTATAATAGGAAAACAATTAAAAATGTGTAATTGGGCTGATAATTGTGTATTTCATCGATGTTTTTACTTAAAAACAAGGAGGTTGTACTTGTAATTTTTTCAAGCATATGTGTATTTTGTCGATGATTTCATTCTTTTTGCTGAGTATAATTTGCTTACCATTAGGTATTTAGTTTTGAAATAATTGTTGAGCACGATAAACTTTAATCTGATTAGATAGGGTTGTGTATTCCACATTTTCGCGAAAGCGTAATTCTTAAAAACAAAAAGAGCATTCTGTTAAGAATGCTCCTTTCGCCTTGAATTAACACTAAATAATTATTTTTCTGACTGCGCCCTCTTCTTTAATCCTATATATGCACCTGCAGCGAGGCCTATTACTATAAATCCATCTATAGGAGCAGCTGGAGCTTCGTCATTTACATCATTTGCAAAACTGATTTGCGCTTGGACTCCTAGGGTTATGAATAAAAGGAGCAGCGTTGTGAGGATATGTTTTTTATATGTAGTCATATGAGTTTTATTAGTTTATTGGATAACAATTTTATGAGATACTTTGATATTTTCACCTTTTATAGATAGTATATACATACCACTACTTAGTTGGTCTAGATCATGAAGTACCGTCTTATTGCCGTTAAATGATGCTTCCTTACTCATTACTGTTTGTCCTAGTAAATTTGTGATTATTAAGTCTACGTCACTTCCTGAGAGTGTAGTAGAAGTTATTGTCAATGTTCCATTAGTGATAGGGTTAGGATACATTGCAAAATCAATTACATCTTCATTTGTAGTTGATAATACCTCGCGCTGGTAGACAATCTCAAAACGATTTGTATCTACACTTGTCTCAATGTTATTATCAACTGTAAAAGCGATAGTGTTTAATCCTTCTTCCAGTAAAGTAGTTTCACTTGTATGGTTATCCTTAAGGTACGTTTCTACCTCATTTAATCCATAGACGTCAAGATCTAACGTATAGTTACTAGCACGATATAGTGCATTGTAAAGCTGTATTTGATCATCTTCTGTAGGCATAGCCACTTTATCAACGCTTAAGAGTCCGCCATCTTTTAAAACGCCCATGTTCTCATCGATATTGAAGAACTTTGAAACATCTTCTGATGTTACGTCGTTGCTGTAGCTATCGCTATAAAGGATTACAAAGTTGTCTTGTAGACCTGCGTCTTCACCATAGTGCTCACTTCTATATAATCTACCTATAAGGTGTGGTGATGTTGCAATAGTATATGATGAGTTGCTGTACAAAGGCACTTCATTACCAGGAACTTTATCTGTCTCATTAAAGACAATCTCAGTACTACTATCTGTTACAGTAGCGTCTGTTGCTGTGAAAATAGCTTGTCCTGGTTGTATGTAGTGGTAGTCCTTAAAATTTGCTCCATTACTTGAGCCAGTTCCATCTAAAAGAACAGTTACATATTGGCCTCTTGCTCCAAGTGTAGCATCCCATACCCATATCTCTCCAGTTCTCACATTTGTAGATGCTGAAAGTACCGTGTTTATGTTTAAAGAAGCTTGATATGGATTTCCTATAAAATTAAAAGCTCCAGCCGTGTGGTTGAGTGTTGCGCCAGTTACACTTACAGGAGAGGTTGCTAAAGTTCCTGTTGCTCTTAATGTAGTAGCAGTGGGAGTAGCAGCGTTGCTTGTCACGTTAACACTACGATCACCTCTTACTAGAAGTCTAATAGGCTCACCAGCACTTAAGATAGTTACATCTGTATTTGTAACACTTTCCCATGATTGTGATGCATTATCTAATTTAAAGATAGAACCATTTCCAGAAGCCGTAGCATCAAAACCATCAGCACCCGTTAATGAGCCTGAGATGTGAGTTCCATAACCTGGATTAGGATTCATATTATCTGTAGGGAAAGATGTCCCTGTATTATTTACACCTTCTTGCCAATTTGTATTAATACTTGTAGTTGTGGTTACAGGGCTAGAAAGTAATCTAAAAGCCCTTTTTGCCGGAATGTATCTTTCTGTAGTTACATTACCAGAGATAGTACCTCCAGTGATAACATCAATCATTGCAGTTCTTGTCGCATTACTCAATAATGTAAGTGTATTTCCTGTATTAAGTGTACCATCAGTTAGCGTTAATAACTTGTTTACAGAAACTGCCGTGCTTAAGGTAACACCTTGAGTGGTGTCACTATTATCAATTACTAAGTTGGCGATTTCAAGAGCATTACCTGTAATTTCTTGAGGAGCGCTTCCCGTCATTAAAAGTGTACCACTTGCTCCAGAGATAGTGCCAGAGTTTGTAATGTTACCATTTACATCTAGGGTAGTAGCTGCTAGATCTAGTGTTCCTCCGGCAAGTATCGTTACATTATTTACTATTGTATTTGCAGATAGGGTAGGAGCTCCAGAACGCACTTCTATATTATCATTACTTGTAGCTATACCACTTGGATTTTGCGGTGTCCAAGCTCCTGCGTCGTAGATGTAGGTTGTGGTGCTAGCAATCAATTTTATGTCATCAATAGCAATGTCACTCCTAAAGGAGGTTCCAGTCGTCCCAGTAAATCGTAAGCGGGCAATGTTATCTGTATAGGTGTTTAAATCAACAGTAGCTAGATTCCATACGTCTCCTTGATTACCTGATAGATTAAGTACATTAGTCCATGTGAGTCCTTCGTCAATACTTATTTCTAGATCAAGATCACCCATTCCTGGATCTACGTCTGTACTATACATATGGTATCTAAATGTGAACTCGGCATTAGAAAATCCTGTAAGATCAAAGCAAGGACTATTTAAAACTCCTTTTTTGTTAGGAAAACCTATAGCATTAGGGTCGCCATTAGAAGGATCTGTAGCTTCTAAATATAAATAATCTGAACCTTCAAATGGGGCAGCTGGTCCAGTGCCACCACTTGCAGTGCCATCACCATCGATGGTCCAATCTCCGTCATCTCCAGATACTTGAGTCCATAATCCTATATCTGCATTAAGCCCTTCACTATATGGTAACTCTGTTGAGGTGATTATCTCTCTACAAGCATCTGTTAGATTTACTCCAGTTATTGTAAAATCGTCAAATATAAATCCGTCAAATGTTGTGCTATACCCATCCGATCTATTAGAACTATCACTATTAAAGACGAATCGTAACCTTAAGTTATTAGTTTGAAACAATTGACTGTTTTCATTCTGATCAATAACTACTTCTTCCATCACCCATTTGTCAAGCCTGTATCCCTCCCATATAGGTTGACCATCAGGTTGATTGTCCCTATCTGCATTTGACTTGTTTGCTGTTGTACCGCCATTGTGAGAACTACTAGAGGAATTGTAGGGAGTAGTATCTAGAGTTGCTCCTGGTTTAGTGTATTTTCCACTCATAGGAATCCAAGTAGCTCCGTTATCTGATGAGCCTTGAAGTTGCACATAATCAAAACTACGTTCTATATCCCAAGTTGCGTTGAAAGTGATAACCGCTTTCGCGAAAGCAGAAATATCCTGATTTGTATTAAGTGTAATACTATTATTCTGAGAGTTATTATAACTATTTCCATTAGGAGAATCTCCAATACCTAAGGTCCCGTCGAAACCTTGTGAGTCAACTCCCCAAGATCCTGTGGTGGTCCAATTAGAAACTGCATCAACATCTGGATTATCTTGAAAGATTATATTAGGATTGTATACTTTACGGATAATAACTTTATGTAAAATATAGTCACCACTAGACAGGGTTATTTCATATTGAATTTCATCACCAGCAGCTATAGATGGATTAAGAACAATAGATGCGCTTACTTGACGTTGTTCTAATTTACTCCATCCAGTTTGTGTAGCTATAGAGCTAATACTTGTGATGTTATCCGATATAGGGACTATGTTTAAATCAATGTCGCCTAATGTTTGACCTAAATACTCAAGCCCAAAATCTAAAGAAGCGGTAGTATTTGAGATTGCTATCGGTGTAAAATCATGTAATCTAACTAATTTACCAGCAAATCTCGCGCTCACTAGATTCATACGCACTGCTCTTTTTGCGATGTTTACAATATTTGAAGGAGTAGGCCAGAATCCACTAAATCCATTGCCAGCTCCTATTGTAGAGCCTTCATTGGTACTTCCATTTTCTGGAGCCATTGCTAGAATCCCTTTCCCAGATCCTGTGCTCATGTTTAAATCTTGAGAACCTCCTAGCATCCAGTCGCTCATGTCACCATTTGCAACGGTAAGAACATCTGGAGCTTCACCATACATGTATCGATTAAAGCGAGTCATTTGGTTGCAAAATGTAGAGTACTCATCTTCTCTCCCAGATGGTGCAGCATTAGGAAACCCGTTGTATGCGTGCGGAAGCAAATTAGATGTAGCGTGGTGATTTAAGGCAGTTTTTACGTTATGATTTTCAACAAATCTTTCTGTAATTCTCGTTTCTGGTTCTGAGAAAGCACTAGGCCCGCGGTAGACATTACTATCAAATGAGGAAGAAGATCCTGGGTATTCAGGGTGGTCACCCCAAAAATAATCATAGTTTCTGTTTGGGTCAACACCTCTTAATTCGGTATTTTGATTTTGACCTGGTGTTACTCTAAGGTTTTTACGTTGTAGCCCACCACCATTTGGGTCCTTTTGCTCGTTCCACATCAATCCATCTGGATTTGCCACGGGTACAAAATACATTTCATGATTATCGACTAGACTTTTTATACTTGGATCAGTTTCATAATTTTCTAGTATGTACCACATATAAAATATGAGGTTCATCATACTACTTACTTCACGACTGTGTGACATGCCGCTGTAAAAAGATTCTGGCTTATTTGGCTGGTCTTCATTAGGATCAAACGATGGGTTTGTAGGATCTGTTCCTATTCTCGCATAATAAATGGTCTGTGGAGGAAACGTGTTATATTCAGTTCCTGTTGGTCCCGTATAAGAGTTTCCATTAGTAACTATTGGTGTTCCAGAACCATCTTCGGCAAGTGAAGCATCTTTTTTAGCAGATATAAGATGAGGGTAAAGTGCTCGCATTCTATCAAGTTCATCGAGCATACCTTCATAAGTAAAACAACCTCCCATAGAGCCTAACTGGAAATTTTCTGGAGTTTTCCAGTCTATTTCATTGGCACCTTCATATTGTACGATATTAGATATATCTGTACTGTATGTACTTACACTTCGTTGTAGATTGTCCTCTTGACGTTCTCTGATCTTACGCTGTTCTAATTCTAATATTGCTCCAGGAAGTTCTTGAGCATTGCGTTCTGAGATTGCTTTTGAAAGGTTTTCAATCTCAACGGTAAAACTTATTTGAGAATTTTCTAAAAGTTCGACTTCTTCCCCGGCGAGTTCTAGGAAGAGATCTGTTTCTGTGAAATTTGCACCGCAACTTAAATCAATTCCAAGATTTTTCACCCTATTTAATGTTTCCATTGAGGGATTTGAAATTTTGATTTTCTTTGATGATAAGTGATTGTGTTGCCCTCGCGAGGTAGTCATAACACCAAATACAAGTACAACAATAAGGATAACAACCTTTAAGTAGGTTTGCTTCATAGCAATAGTAGGTTTAAGTCAATTAAGGAATTTGGGATACCTTAATTCATTAGGGGGTTATTTTGAAGCTGCTAAACTAAATAAAAACTAATGATAAATGTTAATAAAAGTGTTAAATTGTGTATTTTGTAGATGATAAATGCATTTGGTCGACATTTTGGTTATATTTAAACTTTAGTACTTGTATATTTACTTGCTGATCTAATTTATTGATATTTAGTTTTTTAAGTATTTTTTTATTGTGCTCAAAATATTTAATATTGATAAATGAAATCCGACTATCATTCGAAAAAATAAAAGCTTATTTACAACCTACCAATAGTAATTTGCATTTCTGATTACCCTTATTTATCACGTGTAGTGCTCTTTAAATAATTAATTATGAGAATCCCACATATATATTCGTTACTTCTAGGAATCCTTGTTGTAGTCCTATTTCAATCTTGTCAAGATGATGTAGATGATGTGGGTCTCTATCAAAACTTAGAAGTGTCTGATATTATTGATACTTCAATAATAGTTACAGACCCAACCACACAGCTCATCACAGATTGGAATACACTATGGTTAGAAATAGACCGGTATGCTTATGGGATGAGACCTGTTGCTACTGCCAGATCCTTAGCTTATATACATCTCGCGACTTATGAAGTAGCAGTTGCAGATATAGATGGCAACCAGTCTAACGTAAATAACCTTGATGAATTAACCATTGATTTTAGTGAGCGTCCAGATAATGTAGACATCAAAATGGCATTAAACACTTGCTATGCAATAGTTTTTGATCATTTTATGTATAATGTGCAAGGAGATGTGGATGTGAAAATTGGCCAACATAAAAATGCCCAAGAAATCAGACTTCAAGAAGGTTTAAGTGCAGATGTAATTACAAATTCTGTTGCCTGGGGAGCCTACGTTGCAGAACAAGTAATTGCATACAGTCAAACTGATACCGCAGCAGAATCTCAAATAATAGAACCACAACCCTATGCTTATGAACCTCCTGCAGGCGAAGGCTACTGGACGTACAGTGCAGATGAAGAACGAGCATGGTTTCCTTACTGGGCAAGTGCAAGGACATTTGTAATAACATCAGAAGAGACATCGAGTGTGCCGCCAGCAATTAATTATAGCACTAATGTAGATAGTGATTTTTATAATGAAATGATGGAAGTATATACCATCAACAATGCAGCAAGAGAAGAAGATAATGATGACCTCTGGGTAGCAGAGTTCTGGTCTGACGATGTAGAATGTCTCATGATGAGCCCTCCTGGTCGTCAAATTTCTATTGCAAATCAATTGATAGATCAAATGGATGTGAGTTATGAGCAATCACTTATGATGCTTTTAAAGTTAGGCTTTTCATTGAACGATGCTGCTGTTTCCACTTGGGCAGATAAGTATGAGTATATGGTGATGCGCCCTAGTGTATATATCCAAGAGCATATTGACCCATTATATCAAACCAATTTATATAGGTTTATTAATTGGCCTAACCCGTCATTCCCAGGGTATCCATCGGGTCATTCTGCATTTTCTTCGGCGGCAGCTGGGGTATTTATCAATGAGTTTGGAAACACTATAAATTTTACAGACAAAACGCACGAAGGTAGAACCGAGTTTAGAGGAGCGCCGAGACAATATAATTCGCTTTCAGAAATGGCTCAAGAAAGTGCTTTTTCAAGACTTCCACTAGGAGTACACGTGAGAATGGATTGCACAGAAGGATTACGTCTGGGTTATGAAATATCTGATGCCGTAAATGCTTATAACCTTAGTGAATAGTGTTACGCTTTCGCGAAAGCATGGTTAGTTATATTAACACATGTGTGTATGAAAATTTCAATATATGTTCATTGTAGATTAAGAGACATTGTAAATCCAAAGGTTTACTTTTCTATTAAGTTGTTAAATGTAAATTGAGCATTCTCAATGGCGGTAAATTCAATATCTAAAAGGCCTGTATTTTGAATTTTTATTCTCAAGGTATCAGAGACTACATACCTAAACTGCGAAAAATAAAATAGATCTGAAAACTCATCAAGATTAATAATCATTTTTAAATCGGGATATAGCTTCATCAGTTTATGCAAATCTCTATTACCGGATATGGTTATATCTAATTCTTTGTTTTCTACTAAAAAGGAGGATTTCGATAAATTAAATTTCTCCCATTCATCCTGAGCTAAGTGAAAAATATAATATTCTAATTTTCACCTCGATACATCAACATAGATTCGTAAAACCTAAAAGGTTGAGCAATATTGAATTGCTCTAAAATATCCTTGAATTTCTTAGAAACTAAAAAACCTCTAGCAGAAGGTGTATTTTGACCAATGTAGCTATAGGCATCTAACAGTATCCAATCATATTCTTTTTGATATGAAGTACTGTATAAATAGAAGTAGTCAAATATTGGGGCATCATCTACATAGTTCTCAAATTTGATTTTACCTATGTTACCCGTACTACTAAGATAGCCATTACTATTAGTGATTTTCTCCCCATTTGCTTGAGGATATTCTTTTTCTACCTTTAGAATTTTCATCCATGATGGCATCGTCCCAAAGTTGTATTTTTAAAGTGTAGAATTTCACAATGATGATTTATTTGTTGATTTACTGAAGATACTTCAACTTACTATGGTAGAAAAGTAAGCTCTCTTGTGAATGGAGTAGCTATTAATATGATAAGTGGTTGTTACGCTTTCGCGAAAGCGTGACTCAATCTCTCCTCTTATTATATTTTCTATTTTACTAAATTTAAATAGTTAAGTCTAATAGGTACTCTTAATTACTTTTGAAGGTGGTACATTAAAAAGAATTAAACAATATATAATTGTCCATTCTCCTTAAGAAAAGCGGATTAGTTGTGAAGAGATGTACGACTGACTTTAATCTTGCTCTATAGCTTATAGATTCAAACAGTTTTATAATACTACTTAAGCTTATAAAACTGTCCAAACCTTAGTTTTACTGGATAATCAATTTTTTGAGAACTGTATTATTTGGAGTTTCTAGTAATATAAAATATACCCCTGAGGCTACTGATAAGTTATAAGTTTCTTGATATGTATCTTGATTATCGAGATATCTTTGATCAACAGGAACATTATTTGAAAGACCAAATACCTTAACACTTAGAGGCATTACTTCTTTTAATTCTACGTCAAGCGTAAACTCACCCGAGGTCGGGTTAGGATATATCAAAAATGACTTGACAGTAGGATCATCATTCGACTCTAACTCTACATCAAATTCTTGACCTTCTATAATAATAATACGCTTAGTTTGATATTCTGTACAATTACCATTTGTAACTTTCAAAGTAAGGTCATATTCACCTGTGGCGCTAAAACTAAGTTCAACATAGTCCGTACCCATTTCAAGAACATTTGCATCTTCAGGAAGTATCCATTCTACGGTATCAGGAAAAGGGTCGCTCACTTGAACAATAACAAATGGTTGATCAATAAATGCCTGAGTAGAAACTAAGAACTCTGCATTAATAGGTTCTTCTACAGTTAAAACAGATATTTCATCTGTTACTATACACCCACTTGTGTTTGTTGCAATTACGGTGTAAGTTCCTTCTTCAGATAAGACGACTTGTGGGTCGCTACTTGTAAAACCATTATCTGAAGTCCAACTGTAAGACAATCCATTTGCAATAGTTGCATCTAACTCTACAGTTTGGTCTAAACATAATGTGGTATCTGGGCCTAAGTTCAAAATAGTTTCAGCGGGCTCTGTAATTTCATATGTTTCAATAATTTCACAGCCTTTGCTATCAATAATTGAAACTTGATAGATTCCAGCAACTAGGTTATTTGTAGTATTAGATGAACCACCGTTATCCCATATGTATGTATATGGAGGTGAGCCACCCGCGGGAGCTAGCTGTATACTACCGTCGTCCCCATCAAAACATGTTGTATTTACAGTAGTAGCATTTGCTGTTAAGGTAGGAGGTGGAACAAGTGTGATTGTATTACTTGTAACACAACCATATTGATCGGAAATACTAAGCGTATATTCTCCAGGTAAAACATTTGTAAGATTTGGTGATATATCTCCATTACTCCAGATATAATTATATCCCGGTATTCCTCCTGTAACTGTTGATATTATCTCCCAATCATTTTGATCTCCACATAAAACAAAGTCAGCCTCAAGTGTAAGTGATAAAGCATCTGGCTCAGATATTTCAATAACATCACTTACGGCTACATTATTATTTGCATCTGTAACCACAACGTAATATGAACCTGCGATAAGGTCATCAACAGAAGGGTCTGTACCTACAAGAGCCATAGTTGTATTATCAAACCACTCGAAATTATAATCATTTGCAGAGTTTGAAAAAGGAACTCCTCCTGTCGCTATTACAGAAATAGATCCTGATGCATCACCGTTACAAAGAATTATAGCAGTGATATTAGTATCAAGTATGAGAGGTTGAGGTTCTAAAACCTCAAAATCAGTTGGTATAATAGTACATCCATTTGCATCAGTAACGGTTAGCGTGTATATACCTGCAGTTACGTCATCGATGGTGTCTATAGTAGATACTATTTGACCAGAAGCATTAGACCACTGGTAGGTGTAGTCTAAGGTGCCGCCGGAGATTATAACAGAAACACTACCGTTACTCAATCCATTACCAGTTGTATTTATAATAGTACTATCAGAAATGACTAGTTCATTAGGTTGAGAGACTGTAACTGGTGTATTTATAATAGAACCGTTAGAATTATAAGTACATCCAAGATTATCTCTAACTCTTATTTCATAATCACCTTGCGATATATCAGTAATAATAGTTGAATCATTATCGTCAAAATCTGTCCAAGTAGTAGGATAAACTTGCCCAACGCGTCTATAGATATATTGATAGCTACCACTACCACCCGTTGCATTTATAATTATAGTCCCATTAACATCATTGAAACAAAGAGCATCTGTCGTGGAAGCACTTACTTGAATAGCATCTGGTTCAACAATAGTTATAGGTGCACTTATCTCCACTAAATCTCTCCCCGCATCTGTTACCATTATATAATAAGATCCAGCACCTACATTAATAGAGCTTGAGGTCTCTCCAGTAATTACAGAATTAGTGATTGCGTTAAACCATTGATAATTATAGGTGTTTGTAGTAACTACGTTTAGTATAATGGTATCATCTGTACAAGTGATTACGCCTGTTTGACTGATATCAGAAATAAGAGTAGCCGGTAAACCAACAATAAAGGTTTCTGAAACCTCGCAAGATGCTCCACTACTATCAGTTGCCGTTACTGTATATATCCCAGCAGATAAGTTATTGAGTTCATGATTAGCTCCTTCAATCACGGTAGCTACATTTATACCACTTTGATCAATCCAATTATAGGTAAATGGAGCAACTCCTCCAAAAATGCCTAAACTAATACTTCCGTCATTACCTTCAGGGCTAGGCATTTGAACAACGCTATTACTTATTCCATAAGGTAAAGGTTCGTTAACGACAAAGCTTTCTACAAGCTCACAAGACATATCAATCTGGTCCTTTATAGTAACCGTATATGTTCCACCAGATAAGCCAGAAGCTATCGTTGTGGTATTTGTTGGGTTATAATCCCAAGTGACATCATAGGTACCAGAACCTCCGGTAATTGACAGCTCGATTGATCCATTACCTTCGTTGTAACAACTTACATCTGTGATTATTTCGCTTAAAGCTAAAGCCTCAGGTTGTACAAAATTAATAACTTCTGAGAGTTGATTATTAAATGAATCTGTAATAAGTAGATTGTACACGCCAGCCATGACATTACCAGAATTTGCAGTACTACTTATTTCATTATTATTAGCATCTGTCCATGAGTATGTGAACTCAGGAGTACCTCCACTAACAATAGCTTCTAGGCTCCCTTCACCACCATAACAAGTAATATCACTCTCGATAATCTCTACACTTAATATGTTAGGTTCTGTTACTATAAAGTTTGTAGGTTCAATAGTACATCCACTCGCATCAGTAACATTTAAAGTATAGTTGCCTGCAGCGATACCATCAATAATAGATATATCAGAATCGATAACAGTTCCAGAACTATCTGTCCATAAGTAAGTGTAAGGGGAGGTGCCTCCCGAAATGGCAACAGTTATATTTCCGTTAACTAGGCCGTTACCTGTTGTATTTGTTATCGTAGTATCAGAAATAAGTAATTCATTAGGTTGTGTGATAACAACGTCAATGTCTGTAATTGTTCCATTACTGTTATTAAAAGTACAAAGAGTATTATCTCTTACTCTTACTTGATAATTACCATGAGAGAGGTTGTTAATAGTAGTCGCGGTATTGTTATCAAAATCTATCCAATCTGTCGGATAATTTTCACCCACGGCTCTATATACATACTCATAACTTCCAGATCCTCCTATAGCATTAATTATAAAAGCTCCATTTGACTCTTCAAAGCAAACTACATCAGTTGTGGTAACACTTGCCTGAACAGCATCAGGTTGAGAAATAATAATAGGAGCACTAAGTTCTGTTATAGACTGTACCGCATCATACACCTCTACATAATACGTACCCGCAGCTACTTGAACAATAGGTGTGTCTAGGCCGGTAATTAAAACAGCAGGAGTAACAGATGCATCATACCATGCGTAAGTATTTACACCCGTATTTGTAGTAACAGTAATTTGTCCATCATTACCTCCGTAACAAGTTACTTCTCGCGTTTGGTCGACAGCGACTAATAGTTCTCCAGGAAGACCTAAAGTAAATGTATTTATAAGCTGGCAGTTAAAAGGGCTACTATCTGTTACTGTTAATGTATAATCTCCCTCAGCTAGTCCAGAAATTGAATTTGTACTATTTGCAGTAGTACTCGTAACAGCGTTACCGCTTTCATCAACCCAGTCAAATGTAAATGGGGCAGTACCTCCAAAAACATTCAAGCTCACCGTACCATCATTATTGGTAGATGATGGTGTAGTTACCATAATATTATTTAAACCATAAGGTTCAGGTTCTTCTATGGTAAAGGTTTCTGTAAGTATACAATTAGAATCAATACCATCTTTTATAGTTACAGTATACGTTCCGCCAGATAAACCAGAAGCTATTGTAGTGGTATTAGTCTGACTATAATCCCAAGATATATCATAGGTTCCAGAACCTCCAGTTATTGAAAGTTCTATAGCTCCGTTTGAATCATTGTAACAACTTACATCTGTAATTATTTCGCTTAAAGCTAAAGGATCTGGTTCTGTAAATTCAATAACTCGTGAGAGTTCATTATCAAATGCATCTTTTATAAGTAAGTTGTAAATACCAGCTGTAATACTGCCAGTATTTGAAGAATTGCTCACTACATCATTATTAGAATCTGTCCATAAGTAGATGTAATCGGGAGTACCACCGCTAGCTATTGCTTCTATACTTCCTTCGCCGCCATTACACGTAATATCAGTCTCAATAATCTCTGCGCCTAGAGCGGCAGGTTCTGTAACCATAAATTCAGTTGGATCTATAGTACATCCATTTGCATCAGTAACATTTAAAGTATATGTATCTGCTAATAGATCATTAATAGTAGCTATGTCTGAAGCGACAGTGATTCCTGAGCTATTTGTCCATAAATAAGTATATGGAGAAGTACCTCCAGTTATTGTTACAGAAACGCTTCCATTATTTAATCCATTTCCAGTTGTGTTTACAATGGTTTCGCTATCAATTATAAGGATTTGAGGTTCTGAGATAGTAACCGGTATGTTTATAACATTTCCATTGTTATTATATGTACATCCTAGATTATCTCTTACTCTAATCTCATAGTCACCTTGTGTTAAGCCTGTGATTGTAGTAGAAGCACCATTTTCAAAATCTGCCCAAGTAGTAGGGTAACTTTGACCAACCAATCTATATATATACTGGTAGCTATCACTTCCGCCATTTGCATTAATGACTATCGAGCCATTGGCATCTTCAAAACACAGTGCATTCGTGGCTACAACACTAGCCTGCACAGCCGCTGGCTCAATAACAATAGTCGCAGTACTAATTTCTGTTAAGTCTCTAACATTATCAATAACTCTCACATAGTAAGAACCACCTCCTACAGTAATTGAAGCTCCAGTTTCATTAGCTATTGCAGTATCAGTAATAGCATCAAACCATTGGTGCGTATATGTACTTGTTGTATTCACATTTAAAGTAACCGTATCTGTAGCGCAAGTAATCGTGCCAGATTGATTAATTTCAGTAATAAGTGTAGCAGGTAGACCTACGATATAGGTTTCATTTACAATACAAGAAGCTCCACTGCTATCCGTTACAGTAACTGTATAGATTCCAGCGGCTAGATTATTTATTTGATGATTTGCACCTTCAGTTATAGTACTTATAAGTGTTCCATCTTGATTAACCCATTCATAAGTGAAAGGTGCGACGCCTCCAAAAACACTTAAACTGATACTTCCATCATTATCAGACACACTAGGCATCTGGACAATATTATTATTTATTCCGTAGGCTCCTGGCTCATCAATGATAAAGGTTTCTGATAACGTACATGAGGCATCTAATTGATCTACAATAGTGACTACATAAGTTCCCCCCGTTAGTCCTAAGGCACTCTGAGATATATTATTTGTATCATAATCCCATGAAATATCATAATTATTGGATCCGCTGGTAATTAAAAGTTCGATAGCTCCATTTGCTGCATTGTGACAGCTCACATGAGTAAGTTGTGAGCTTAATGAGATGGCATCAGGTTGTGAAAAGAAATATCCTATAATCGATGCCGAATTATTATTTACGTCATATACAGTTAGGTCGTAGATGCCAGAGGCTATGATTCCAGAATTTATAGCAGTGCTAATTTCTGTACCAGATTCATCAATCCAAGAGTACGTGTAAGGAGCTATTCCTCCATTTACAACAGCTTCAAGACTTCCTGTGCCTCCATTACAAGTGATATCAATGTCGTTTATTGCCACTGTTAACAATGTTGGCTCTTCAATTTCAAAGTCTGTAGGTGCAATTGTACAGCCATTTGCATCTGTAACCATTAGTGTGTAAATACCAGCAATCTGATTAGTAATTTCATTGGTATTTGAAATGACGGATCCTGTACTATTCGTCCATGTGTATTCATAAGCTGGGGTTCCTCCAGACACAACTACAGATACACTACCATTACTTAATCCACTTCCTGTTACACCCGTTATTGTAGAATCACTAATTGAAAGTGAATTTACAGGTTCGCTTATGGTAATAAAAACCTCCTCAGATTGACAGGTGTTTGAATCTGTAACCGTGACAGAATACTCACCAGCTGGTATTCCAGATATGTCTTCTGAGGTAGCCCCATTGCTCCACGCATAAAAATAAGGTGCACCGGTAGTTTTAGGAGTTCCTCCAGTAACAGTAATATCTATTTCCCCAGTAAATTCTCCTTTACAAAGAACGTCCGTGTGGATTTCGGAGACTACTATTTTTGATGGAGCAGTAACAACAATATTATTGCTACTTGTTTCAATGCCATTGGCGTCTATTATATTAAGTGCATAGGTTCCAGCAGGTCGATTCATGAGATTATCTACGGTAGAAAGGACATCTCCTGGCTCACTATTTAAATACCAAGAATAATTGTAAGGAGGTATTCCTCCTGAAACTACAGAAGTTATATCTGTGGTACTATCACCAAAACATAAGTTTAGATTTGCTTGGTCTATTGATTCTATAATCAATAAGTCAGGTTCTGTGAGGGTAAAGCTGTCAGTCATTGTACAATTATTACTGTCGGTAACAAGTACATTGTAAGTTCCGGCGCTCAGAGCATCTAGATCTTCCGTTATTGCAGTAAACGTTACATCTCCATCTTTACTCCATAAAAACGAATAGCCAGTAGTACCACCACTTACAGATATGTCTATTGAACCATTGTTAGTTTCAAAACCAGTAAGGTCTACTTTGCTTTCCTCAGTTATTAATAAAGGAGCATTAGGTTGTTCTATAGATAACGCGCTAGATGATATTGTACAACCATTAAAATCGGTAACGGTAAGTGTGTAGGTTCCGGTTGTAACATCTAGAAGATTTTTTGTATTTCCTACTACGTTATTAAGATCATCTCTCCATTCATAGGTATAAGGGCCTGTCCCTTCAGAAACATTTAGTGTTATACTTCCAGTGTCTTCCCCAAAACATGCAACGTCCTGAATAACTATGTTTGAAATTGTAATAAGAGTAGGTTCTATAAAAATATAACTATCAGTATTGCTGGCCCCATTACCATCTGTTACCGTCACTTCATATTCCCCAGCACCCACATTTTGTAATTGCGATGTGGTAGCAGTTGAGTTTGCAACATCTACAAAAGTTCCACTTATCAATTCTTTCCATTGATAATTATATGACGGTGTTCCTCCGGTTGCAATGGCATCAAGACTACCAGAAAGATTACCATTACAATCTATTTCCGTATTAACTGCAATTTCAATATCTAAAAAGCTAGGCTCCGTTAGTGTAAAAGTTTGAGTGGTAGTACAACCTTCATTACCAGATCCTGTATAATATTGTCCATCTGTAACTATAATTGTATATGTGCCAGCAGTAAGACCAGATATGTCTTCTGTAACACTATTAAAGGAGGCGTCCCCATCTTTTGTCCAGCTAAAAGTATAACCAGGAGTTCCTCCAGAAACAGTAATATCAATACTACCGGTATCTTCTCCATTGATTAGAATGTCTGTTTCTGTAAAATTAGTTATAGATAATGCACTTGCTGGTTGAGTAATAGCAATAGGAGTGTCCACGGTGATGCTACACATGTTTCCATCACGCACAGTTAGTATATAGTTGCCAGCAGCTAAGTTGAAAATATCACTTGTAGTTGCTATGATAGGTGTTGCACCCTGTAATCTCCATTCATAAGATAAACTCCCAGTGCCCCCACTTGCTGAAATTTCAATAGAGCCATTCGCACCATCAAAACATGAGACGTTCTTTATAGTTGGATTTGATAAGGTAATTAAAGGAGGCTCAGAGAGTGTTATAGATGTGCTGTCATTAATTCCAAACGCATCTGTTACTTGGACTTTATATTCTCCAGGTACAGCATTAGTATAAGTTGCCGTTGTGACACCAGTGTCAACAAAAGATGAACCATTAAAAATAAACCATTCATAAGTATAAGATCCACTACCACCAGATCCAGATGCCTCTAATGTTCCCGAATCACCATTACAATCTATGGGAGTTGTAATATCTACTATCGCAACAACAGGTTGAGGGTCTGTGAGCGTTTCGGTAAAAGTTGCAGTACATCCATTTACATCTGTTACGGTAAGCGTATAATCACCATCCTCTACATCGATAAGATCCTCATCTACGCCCACCTCGACACTATTAAGTGTCCAGCTATAGGTATAAGGGTTAGTGTTTTGACTCTCTGTTCCACCAGCAACATCAACTTTTATAAAACCATCAGAAAGTCCCACCCCAGTAGGATTTTGTATCCCAGAAGTTTCTAAGGTAATTGCTAGGTCATCCGTAGGCTCACCAATCACGATTATGCGATCAAGGTCAGAAACATTATCTGGGCAGTTGTTTGAATCCTCAACGTAGAGAGTATACGTTCCTGCTGTTAAATTTGTGAGGTTTTGTTGGGTAGAGGTAAATGTGCTATCTGCTTTAGTCCAATTAAAAGTATAAGTCTCGTCACCACCAGATACATTAATACTTATAGCTCCATTATTTCCTCCTTTACAAGATACGTCTGTCTTTGTGTTTAGAGTAAACGTAACAGGAGCAATATTATTAATAGTAAAAACAGAAGATAGTATAGTGGCACTTCCAGAGCCATTATCATCCCTTACTTGTACTTTGTAATTACCTGGATTAAGATTAGGTGAAGTATAGTCAGTTGCAGGATTTAAGGTCATAGGAGATCCCTCATTGATATATGAATCTGAACCTGGTGTGGTTTCTTTTAGGAGTTGGTAGTTATAGTCGGCTATTCCACCTTGTGCTCTTACTTTTATAGTACCTGTATCTCCGTTACAATTAGGTTGATTAACAACTTTAAAAGCATCATTAAATTCAAATACGGGAGGTTCAGTTATTTCAATGTTTGTTAGTATTTCAGTACAGCTTCCGTTAGGGTTAGATACTTCTACAGAGTACGAATCTGTACCTGTTCCTGCAATTAAATTAGAAAAATTCACATCATAAAATCCGGAACCAGATGTTCCATCTACTGTAGCACCATTATATTCAGCATTATTTTTCTTTAATATAATATTATATGGTACAACCGCAGAGGTATTTGGATTTCCTCCAGTAATTCTGACAGTGAAGTACCCATCGTTTCCTCCTAAAATAGTGACATTCCCTTCATTAGGAACTAACTCATCTATAGTTATGGCGGCTGGCTGTTCAAAATTAACCGTTACAATTTTATCATCATCTGCTTGGTATGACGTAGTGACGGTTGTTTGCGCTTTCGCGAAAGCAAAAACAAATAAAAGTAAACTTAGAAGGAAGTAATTCTTTTTCATAAGATTATAGTCTTTGTGTGCAATCATTTTGATCAAACACTTGAATATTGTAACTGTTAGGACCTAGATTTTGTATACTGGTAGTTGTACTTGAGAAATTTACGGGAGCACCTCCATTTATAGTGTATTTATAAGGAGCTGTACCAGGACTGCTGGAATCTATATTAATAATAATTTTCCCATCATTTGCAGCAAAACAGCTTATGTCATTTGCAGAAATGGTGTAAGCCATAGGATCTGGACTCCCTATGGTAATAGGTCCAAAGGTTCTATCACAACCATTAGGTAATGTCTGATAAGTGAGATAGTAGTTGTCTGGATTGAGATTTTCAGGCCATGAATAATTGGAGCCATTTATAGTTTCTGTGCGAGTAAATAACGGGCCCGAAGTGCTCCCTTTTCGTAGGTTAAATAATAGTTGATCACCAGCTATATTTGAATCGAAGTTCAAATTGAAACTACCGTCATTTGTATAAACACAATTTGTTTCAGCAACAGTTAAATTCTGTATTCCAGGAGTTTTAGGAGCTATAGTGATGGTGTGGATAGGAGAATAGTACACTGCATTAGAAAATTGAGCTTCTACCGTGTATTGAACTTTTAGCACACCTGTAAAATAGGTATCTGGATTGGTTCCAAAAATATCAGTAACAGAGGCATCTAGAGGATAGGTATTTCTATGGTTGGGTAATAGTGCCCATTGTCCATTATCTCTTTGATATTTCCAAGTTAGAAAAGGAATTGTTGTAGAGCTTCCATTATAAAAGTCAAATAAAGGTGCATCATCACAAACCGCGCCAGTGGGTGTTACAGATGACGGGACATAAATAGCAATATAGTTTAAGGGTAAACAAGTATCACCTACATCGTCAGGACCTAGGTCTGATGGTCCATTGTAAATGATTCTCTTGTAGCTGTTGAGAGTGATGTTCTCATTATAGTCAAGATCTCCAGTGTCTCCAGGGAAAGGTGAACTAATTTGACAGTAATAGTCAAAATCACCAAGGGAACCACTTTGATCGAACCTTGTGTCATCAGTATACCCCATTCTATAATCTATAGCTAATTGTATGGCGTCGTCAGATCGTGTACTTACGCCCTCATTCTCTGTGTATAAGAAATCTGCATAAAAATCACCGAAGAAATCAGTATGAGTAGCATTTGCTTCGTTATGAGTTGCTTCCTTTAATAGCACATATAATTTGTTCTGAGCTACGAGTGAGCTAGAAAACAGTAGAAAAAGAATGATATGTAGTTTATTGTTTTTCATTACTGTCTTTCAGTGCAATTTTTAGAATCAAATACTTGAATATCGTAACTGTTGGGGCCTAGATTTTGTATAGTGGTAGTTGTACCTGTGAAATTTACGGGAGCACCACCATTTATAGTGTAATTGTAAGGAGGAGTTCCTACACTGCCATTGTTATCAGGATCAATTGAAATAGTGATTGTTCCATCATTCTCCTCAAAACATGATATATCCGTTGCTGTAATTGTATATGCCAGATGAGGCCCCGCGCCTATAGTAAAGGGGTCAGACAATTCCGCAGTACTTGTATTATTTGCTTGATAGCTTAAAATGTAATCCCCAGCAGGTAAGAAGTTAGGGTAGGTATATGTGTCAACAGGATCAGAAAACGTAGGTGGTATCGCTCCCGTAAATTCATTATCTCCGGTAGTTGTAATGTCATCGTCGGGACCAGCAGTATAAATTCCGATGTTCGTAAGCTGTTCGCCATCATCTAGCGGTCTATTAAATGTTACTGTAAATTTCCCATCTTGACTATATTCACATGAAGTATCTTCTATTATAGGTGCTCCTATTATTTTAGGTGAACACAATACGTAATTTAGAGTGAGTGTTTTTCTACTTACTGCACTATTCGTTTGGTCATAAGAAACTCTCAATCTTAGCGGAGTACTCGAGTTAATTCCTGGAAAATCGTTAGATTGGATATCAAAATCAGAACTTCTTCGGGCGTATGGTAAAAAGGAAGTCCAAGGTGAGTCGGTTGATCCTAATTGATAGTCAACTTTGTAGCTCATCACAGTATTAGAATCATTTAATCTGATGGTCCTTGATTCACAGCTATTTAAAAAGTTATCTGTATTGGAGATATTAAGTTGATCCAGATCTTTAATCTTCAACATCACAGGGATGCCATTGTAGCTAGGTCTAGAGCAGCTATTGTTAGTAGGGGGAAAGATATATTTATCGCTATTACTATCATATTCTCTTTCTTCTCTATATGTCTCATCACAAGCAGCACTACCTGCAACAGCGGTTTGAGCGGAGAATTCAACGGTGTCAGGGTTAAAGGGTAGATTAATCAAGTAGTCGGCAGTTTTTGTATTTGATGCTCCCGTTTCAACTCCATCATTATAATACAGATAATTACCACTACCTACACTTGATGTGAAACGTATGTAATAATCTATATATGTAAATTCAGTACCAGAAAAAGGACTCGTTAAACTTAGATTATACTCTACTTTATACAAATTCTGACTTATTATAGCACAACATGGCAGTAGCAGTGCTATAATGAGAGAAAATATATGTTTATACTCTTTATGTAGTAGAATCTTTATCATTGTCTTTCAGTGCAATTTTTAGAATCAAATACTTGAATAGTAGTACTTCCAGCACTTAAACCACTTACAGTGGTGCTTGTTCCAGAAAAAGAACCTGTATCACCATTACCTAATACATAATTGTAGGGCGGTGTACCTGTTTTGTCGTTGTTGTTTGGATTTATAGTTATAGTGATTTCTCCATTATTTTCATTAAAACAGCTTATGTCTGTTGCCTCTATAAAATATTCAAGTGGGGGAGGACTGCCTATTGTAATTCCATTATAGGTTTTTGCACAGCCATTTGGAAAAGCTTGGTATGTAAGATAGTAGATGTCTGGGGCTAATGTGTCTGGCCAGCTATAAGTATTCCCGGTTATATTTGCAGTTTCGGTTAGTAGTGGACCATTAATTGAGCCTTTTTTGAGGTTAAATTCTATTTGTTCCCCAGAGAGATTCGTGTTAAAATTTAGTGTAAAACTACCGTCGCTGTTGTATTCGCAACTTGTGTTGTTACGTACTAAGCTTTGAATGCTCGGAGTCTCTGGTGCAATTGTATAGGTTACTGTATTTGCATATTGACCGTCATAGCCAGTTCTAAATTTGATAATTCCTGTTTCATTACTACCGGTAAGATCGGAGATAATAAATGAAGGTTCGTCTGTATTGTTATAAGCATTTGGAAAATTAGTCCAAGGTCCTGCATTTAATTTGTATTGCCAGTACCTACCTACAGAAAGTGTAAGCTCCTCATCTAAGCACACTGTACTTTGTCCCGCAGATGGTTCTTGAATATGAATTAAGTAAGCATCTGTGACCACCTGACAACCCTCAAGTTCAAATGAATTTAAGAGAAAGTTTGAAATAGGTGTAGTAAATTCATCACCAAAATCACAATCACCACCTCCAGTACCGCCGCCATCATTTGCATACCAAGATTCTATCGTTACAGTACCAGATCCGCCAGCGCTTATGTTATTAGGTATAGGAAGGTAAGAATTATGAAATGTAGATCCCTGCGGAAAAGCAGCAGGAGGTCCCGTATATGAAGTACTAGTACCGCCAGAAACGCTGAGGGTTGTGGTAGTAGATGATGTGATTGGATTGTCTCCAAAAGCAAATGTATTACTATCTTTTGTCTCAAAATAGACCCCATAATCTTGTCCATAAGTAATATTACAAATGGAGAACATGATGAGGAAACATATTATGAGTTTCATATAAATATTTTAAGCTTTCGCGAAAGCGTGATTAATTAACTATTATTTTCATTATTATTTGTATCATTCTCTCTCAGTACAGTTTTGACTATCAAATACTTGAATAGTAGTTTCTCCAGCAATAAAACTTGATACAGTAGTGCTATTTCCAGAAAAATTCCCTGTATTTCCATTGCTCAATACATAATTATATGGCGGTGTACCTAGACTACCATTGTTATTTGGGTTTATGGTAATTCGTATTTTTCCATCGTCTGCATCATTACAGGTGATTTCAGATTCTATTTGTACGCTATATTCTAGGGCGGGTGGAGCGGTTATAGTAAACGGCATAGTTTGTTGGTCAGTGTCTGAACCATTAGTTTGATATCTAAAAGCATAAGTCCCTACCGGTAGTGAATTAGGATACGTAAATTGATCTCCTGGAACCGCAATGTCATAAGTAACAGTGTCCATTATTACGTCATCATTATTCAAATTTTCAGGATCGTCAAACATACCATTAGGTCCTGGACCTATAACAGCAATATTAGTTAGTGTATCTCCATTAAGTGCCTCTTCAAAGGTTAACGTAAACATACCTTCATCATAGGAGCAATTAGGGTCGCTCACATCAATATTTGTAACTTCTGGTGAGCATCCCGTAACATTATAAATTACACTGTTAGAAAGTATGCCATTTCCATAATCTAATCTAAAACGTACTGTGCCGGGTAGAGTAAGATTAGGCAGCGTGTTGAGATCTACCGTATAAGAGCTAACAGGGGTTGAGAATGTTGCGAGTGGTTGATAATTGCCCATGGTATTAGTGTTATATAAAACACGTTTTATGGATGATCCCCAGTTACCAGGATTAAGTATTATAGATTGCTCAGTGCATACTGAGTTGTCAGATGGTTGTACTAAATTTTTTAGTTTCCATACTTGAAATGTCTGTATTACATTATTTTGAATAATCTCATCACATCCAAAATAAGTGTTATTGCCTATACCTTGTTGAGAATAAGGTCCTAGAAATAAAGTTCCATTTGTTGTTGCATTATTAGTGCTACTACCCCCAAAGTTTCCATAACATCCGTTAGTATTACCATCTCCACTTGAGATTGAGGCGCCAGACATATAATCTACAAACTGTATTGAATTAGGGAAAGAACCAGTATATGCTCTGCTTATAATTTGTGTTCTCCCAGTACTGTTCATATTACCATCAGACATTGTGGATAAGTCAATAATAGCATTGGAATTAATACGAATCTCTAAACTTGCGTTAAAGCCCCCTAAAAAGTCAGCATCTGCAATAGTAATATCACCTCTCACCCAGTACTGGGCACCTACCTGCGAGGTAGTGCTTATAATTAGTATAAGTAGAAGAAGTCGTATTGTTTGCTTCATTGATGAAAATGTTTATCACGCTTTCGCGAAAGCGTAACTACTTTAATATTTTACAGTGATTTTTTTTAGTTTACTAATGCGCCCATCTTTAAAAACTGCTCTAATCCCGTAAGTATAGCTTGTATTTATTTTAAGATTAGTATCTGTAAGTCTCCTTGTATCTGCGGGTACAACACGTAGTAGCCGTAGCTTTTCTTCGGTTTTAGATTTGTAAATTTCAAATTCAGAGATGTCATCTGCTCTGTATGCCCAGCTTATATCTATAGATTGCTGGAGTTTATTTGCTATTCCAGAAAAACTACGCACTTGATTTTCTTTATTTGTTTTAGGTATTTTAACTGAAACAGATGGTGAAGGTGGTGATTCTAAGTTGCTCTCATCAATTGCAATGAGAGTATAGCTATATAAGTTGCCTTCAGTTGCTTTTTTGTCTATATATCGTTCTGTGGTATTATCACCTTCATAAATTAGTAGCCAGTCCTGACTGTCATTTTCCTTACGATATATATGTGTCTTTTTTGCGTCGTCGCTAGAACTTCTTGCCCATTGCAGATTTACTTTTCCATCACTTACATCAAATTTTTTAAACACTGGCGAGGTTGGAGGTATGATATCTGGTTTTTTAAGAGTAAGAGGGTCAGAGTAGTCACTTTGATTATAGCGATAATCTAGAGCAACAATTTTATAATATACGTTACTATTTAAATTTTTAATAGAAATGGTATCTCTAAAGGCTGTTGTGGAGATAGGTTTTGATGTAACTTGACTATACTCCTCATTTTCTAGATTTCCTCTAAAAACACGATACCCAAAAATATCTACATCTGTATTTGCCTCCCATTTGATTCGTACAACTCCAGAGCTATCTATTTTACCAGTGAGACCTACAGGTCTAGATGGAGGAATAGAATCTACCGGCTGAACCAGCATAGGGAAAGATTTCTTTTGTGAACCATACTTCCCAACAGCACTTACCGTAAAATAATTAGAAGGTAACAGTTTATTGTATCTTATAGATCTTGCAGTAGGAGGTATGTCTTTAATTAAAACTTCTTGAGTCTCTCCTAGACCGTTAGCTTTATTAAGCGTAAATCCAGAAAGCTCACTATTTGCTTCCTCTGGAAATTCCCAAGTTAACTTGACAGTGTTATCATCAATAAACTCTTTTGTCGTGAGAAAAGGAGTAAAGCCTAAAGCAGCTCTTCCAGTTCCTCCTGCTTCCTCAGAGTAAGGGCTTAGTTCACCAAAGACAGATATACCCTGTACTCTATATTTATAACCTTTGTTATTTGCAATAGAGTCCATGTAATAAATACGACCACTACGTTCATCTGCCGCTTGATTCAATAAAGTGTATGGTCGTTTATTAATTTTTTTAAATGACTCACCTTCTTGCGCTCTTTCAATATTATAACTGGTAAATAGTGATCTATGAATTTTAAAATTCCAACTTAGCGAAGTAGAAGCATCAGAGAATGTGCTCACTAAGTCTAGCGGTTTTGGTAAAGGTTCAAAATCTTGGTAGCCTTGAAATACCCCTCCGTATGCTATGTTATTAATGCTTTCTGGCACATTAGAAACCACACGATAAATATACTTTTCATTTGATGCTGCGGTATTATCTCTAAAGCCTAAACCTGCCATAACGGCAACTTCAAAATCTTGATCTGCAGTGTAGAGTGCAAATGTGTGACGTTGTTCTAGATCTTCAGATAGCGCCACGATCGCTTCTATCTTATCAGTGCCGCTTACATCAAAACGTTCTCCGTAAATAGCTTGAGCTACAATAGCGGCATTATCATTATTTTGAACAATCGCTTCCCAAGCCTCAAGTGGCTTTGGTGTTATAGGAATAGAAGTGAGTGTTCTGGCTTCTGGATTAGGTAAGGTTTTTCCATCTCTTATAATCGTATATCGTTCTATAATATAACCGTACTGATTTAATTGCTTCCAAGCAATAGGTTTTGTAGGTGCCCATCGTATCAGAGCTTCCGTTTCTGAAACCCGAGCCAAAACTCCTATGCGATTATCACTTTTTACAAGTGTATCAGTTACAGATTGTGCTGTAACGGTAAAGTTTATTAATAAAAAGAATATAAAAAGTTTATGAGTCATTGTTAATTGGGCTTGTTGTACATGTAATCTGTGATACTTGTTACGGTTCCATCGGGAAGTACATACTTAATTTTAGTATTGTAATTACCTTGTTTTATATATGGGAATATTCCGTTTATGATGTAGTCATACTGGGCAATTTGTTGCGCATATTGCGACGGATTATTTAGATATGCATTGGTTATCTTATATTGAATATCAATAAAATCTTCTTTGAAGGTGAGTGGTAATAAATACCTGAAAGGGATGCGCTCTCTTAATAAATAATTATTAGGCTCTGTAGTGGTATAAACTGGATACCACTCTAAAAGATCCATAGCTTTTACTGGAGGCAATCCTAAGTCTGAGACATCTCTATTTACAGTAAAATTACTGATAGGGTAATTCTGGTAAATTAAAGGATAGATTTCATTTTGATAATAAGTATTGTTACTTAAATCTGCTTCTATGCGCATCATAGGAGCATAGTTAGTAAGTTCTGTACCTTCTACCTCTTCAAGATCAAAACGTTCTGTTTCATTAGACTTTGTGTGTAGTGCATGCACATCTGAGTATATAATCTCAACCATAGGTTGTGTATATGCTTTAGATGCCAGTTTTGCGGCAAATGTGCTATATGTACTCGTATGAAAGTCAAAAGAAAGCATTTCTACTGCCTCTGCATTAATCACTGTTTGTCCTAAAGTTACTTCGCGTACCTCTACTTCGGTATCTTCACCTAAGTTTTGCTCTGTAAAAGTTTCTGTTAAACTTCCTTGAGTTCCTGAGGATATGGGCTCTGTAACCATAGTTAAGGTGTAATCTAAGTTGTCACTCATGGTAGGCATATTTAAAAATACCTTGTTATCTGAGTTATTATAGCCTATAGTTACATCTTCACTTCCTTGATCTGAAACAAAGTATGCCTTTCGAGTGTAGCCCTCGAGATTTTCAAAAAGATAATCTTGACCTGTTTTTAACTGTACAAACGCTTGTCCATATTCATCCTTATGCACAAACTTTTGATCTATGGTAGGATACATATATGCAATGTTAGAAAGCGGGATGTAGTCTGGAGCTTCACCTGTAGTAAAGCTACGAATCTCTGTTTCTACCGCTTCTTGTCCATTATCAGTAAGTATTCGCCATACACCATTCACGCGTTCTTCAAAGTTTACAGATACCTTTATCTGTAAATCTGTGGTTGGAGGGAGTATATCATCAGGTACAAATGTTAAGAGATCATTATTATCATTCCACTCTGTAGTACCTACAAGAGGAACCCCAGCATTTGTTACTTCAAACTCTTTTAATTTAATACGGTACGTAAAAGTTCCTTGATCATCTTCTAGTTCAAATATGTGATTAACGCGCATATTAAAACCAACTTGTGGAGCTGTAAAAACATCTACATCAGAAGTGTTATCACCAGGTTGAATATCTGCAATAATTTTGAGACCGCCTAAAGGTGCTCCATCTACAAATTCGCATTGCTCCCCAAGCTCAACTTTAAGTCTAAACCTTCCTTTTACAAGACCACCTAGCACACTAAAATGCCCGCCAGCATATCCTCTAAACCAAACAGGGTTAGGTAGTTTTGCTTGCATTAATACTGCGAGTCCAGCACTTATTATAGGAATATCTTTTTTAATAAATAAGAGGCGTACTTTAACTCCTAGTTCTCCTTGCAAATATGCATAAGCTTGTCCATTTGCATACCAGCCGTTTAGACCTATTTGACCACTGCCGTTACACTCGGCAGTACCATAATCTTTTACCATGATATCAAAACCAACACCTGCTTGAAGTCTTGCATAAAATATCAAGAAGCTTATATCTCCAGTGTCTAGACTAAAGTCCGTTCCAAAGGCAAAGCCACGACCATTTCCTAGCGCATTTTCATCCCGCATAGAATCTAGTTCGGCTAGTTGTACACCCAAGATATCTGCAACAACTGCTGGTGGCGGTGGACTTGCAGGTATGTTATCTCCTAGCATAAAATATCCTCCACTTTCAATAGAGGCACCACCTATACCCACCTTGAGACCCAATCTGTCTGTAGGGGTTCCCATGTGTACATACCAGGTGTCTGGTGCAAAGTGCAAGACTGCCCATCCAGCTCTATTGCCAGATGCACGGCCTCTAAAAAGACCTCCAGCAGCATCGATATAAAGATCAAAAGTACCGTGTAGTGTACTTGTTGTAAAGTCATACTCTATGGCAGCATATGCGTTAAGGCCTGCTTGTCCAGTCACCTTATCTGGATATACTTGTTTTGACACTTCGACAAGATTGGTTTCTTTAAGCTGATCAAGAACAGCATCAGAAAAACCTGCTTCATTTTGTACTACTTCTGCGAGCGTTCCTTTGAGCTTAGCAGCGGGATTAGGAATATCAAAATCTTGCATGACGTGACCTTCTCCATAAATACTAATACGGTTAAGACCGCCAGAGCTATTGAAAGCAATTTCAAAACCGGCACCACCATTTAAAGCTCTTGAAGTACCTGTAGTAGCAAATAAAATCATAGCCTTAATTCCAAGTCCAGAATCAAGGTCTGGGACATACTCTGATCCAGAAGCTGTAAAGCTAGAGCTAAAGCCAGCTTTCTTCATTCGATAAAAAGCACCCCCACCAAAACCTTTGATGGTAAAGCCCGTTCCAGTCTCAATATTTAATCCATCTGCTAGGGCATCTACATACCAATATCTAAACTCTGTTTTACCAAATATAGCATTTGCAGAAACGGTAACTTTTTCAGAACCCATTCCTTTAAATCTAGCAGTAAGATTTCCTTGGAATCCATCACCATAAGTAGGATCGTTATCCATTAATGTAATACTTCCCTCAAACTCTGCACCTCCTATATCTGCATTTATAGAAATCTCAGAGAATGTAATGTTTTGGTATTTCCATCTAGTGATTCCTTCATCTTCAGCAAAAGTTCCATTTACTGATAGACGCGTGGAAGCGCCAAAAGCATCCTCCTGCAGATTAAGCATTAGGTCAAATTCTAATTTTGCAGTATTATCTGTGGTAGTAAGCGCTATGTCCCCTATTGATATTGGAAAGTTAGCAAGTTTAACCTCACCTTCATACCCCAAATAAGCCACACTAAAAATAGGGGAATCTGTTTTTAGGTGCAGACTTTCAAATGTGACTCCTTCAAACTCTACTGTTTTCTTAGCATTAGGATCTGGAGGGGTTTCTGGTGCTCCCTCTCCTGGTGGATCACTATTATCTGCATAGATTCCCATGCTTCCATGAAGCATCGCTTCTGGTTTAAACTTATTTTCTGCAACAGTAAAGCGCACGTAAGAATTAGAAGCAATAGTAGCTGTGGCTTTCCATACGTTGAATTTAATAGCCGTTGTGGGGCTTGCCGTGAGGGTATATTCATCAGTAGCAGGATTGATTAAACCTTCGTAAGCGAGTGCGGCGCTTGGAATATTCTCATTACTCGAATTTTCTTGCTGGTTTGCTACATCTTCATCTGTAACTTCTTCTGATATCGGGAGGACAATGGCACCTCTGAACTCTGCTCTTGTAAAATTATTTGCAATAAAGGATGCTTCTATATGATCTACAGAAAATTGCCATTTTGAGGCCGAACCTTCATTTAGTGGTAAGATATTATCTGCCGAGAAATCTCCAGAGACACCTTGACCATCGATTAATAGATTTGATGCGCTAAGTTCGATACGTTCTGTACTTCCCTTACGTTTAAACTGCTCGGGTAGGGAGACGGTTAACGATTGAACGTACACGCCTTTCCATAGTTCTGGGGAATCAGTGTCTAGATAGTCTTGTTCATATTCAGGAGGCCATACTATATTGTCAGCATTTCTAATATCACTAAAATCGAATACAGCTGTATTTACCTCAAAAACGAAGCTTCTTTTTGCACTACCTTCATTTTCTGTTTCTTGAGATTTAAGTGCAAATCGGGGTATAGTGACTTCCCCCATAATATCATTCCAATCTGAGACAACAATTTCAAAATCAGCTCCTACTCTTTTTTTAATAGACGTGCCTTCATAATTAGAATTGTCTACGGTATAATCCGGTTTGAGCGGTACAACAAGATTCCTTGAAAATTGAACCTGTGCATTTATACTAAGTTCTTTAAACCCATCGCAGTCTATAGTAACATACGTTTTGTCAGCAATATCTCCTGTTTCAAGGTTAAAACCGCCTTTTATAACAAGTGCCCCATTCCCACCACTAATAGGGATAGGATAATCGCCTAGAAGAGCGAGGTTTGTATCACCTAATAGTCCTCCATCATTAGATATCTTAATACCTGTAGCCCCAAAAAATAGCTGTTTTTGCGCTCCTTGCCCATCAGACTGAGGTATTGTAATACGAACAAATATTGTAAGTTCCGTATAGGTGGGGTAGAAAGCAGCATCACTTATGCCCACTATGTAAGTAGACCCTGCAATTGTTTTACTCAGACCTATTGGAAATTCAATTGGTTCAAGAGGGTTAACTAAATCTAATAGGGTTTCAATACTAAGTATATCAACAACATTACCAGTCTCATCTAACCGGTTAAATACAGCAATAGCTTTTGCTTTTACTTCTTGTAAATATGTACTGTCATTCTCTGAAATTGGATACAGTTCATTAAAGTAAGAGTTAGAAAACTCAGAGCGATAGGTGTTTTCCATGAGCTCATATTCAACATCTATCTTCTCATCAAGCGCTGCAAATGACCTTGTTTTAAAATTGGCCGGTTGTAACGATTTCTTGGAAATGCGCAACGCTTCTGTATTTGCAGAGATCGTACTTGCTACAGGAGCTGTAGCAAAAGTACGTGTACGTTTCCCTACCGCAAGAGTGTCTTTGCCCGTTGAAGCAAAGGTCACAGCGCACAGTAAGAATGCGAGAAGGGTGAATATGTGGGTTTTGGTTTTCATAAAGCTTGGTTATGATAATAATGGTGTATCTACGTTTTCTACAATAATCTAATATGTCACTCAATATTGTTATTGCCTGAACTTTGATTTTTTAAATCATTGTAAATATTCTCTAAAATTATTAGAGTCTTTTGTTTCTCAACGTTATTAGGTTCTTTTGATAATAAATTCTTAAAAAGATCAAATGAATATTTGTATAGTTCTTCAAAATTTTTATCTCCTGTGAGATGCGCAAGTATCAATTTCCGATACCAAAGTCCCGCACTAGCAATAGGTTTTATATTAACATTATCAATAGGAACATTTGCAATGTCATTTAATCTAGAATAATCTGAATAATAAGCAAGTTTAACCAGAATGAGTGATTTGTGAATTTTCAACATTTTTTCAAAAACGATATCGACAATACCCTCTGTATCAGGATTTATTTCGATTGTACTATCATTTGCACTTAGATTAGTACCTATAGTAACATTTGAATTCAAGTCCTTGTTGTCATAAATTTCCCAGATACTTTCAATCGCCAAAATTTTTCTAATACCTGAAATTTTTATTCTAAAAAGACTTGATCTTTTATCATGACCAATTCCGATAATAATAGTGTCAATATATTTATCATTTGATTTGATGAATGTCTGAGGTAACTCACCTGTTCTATACCCTTCAGTTTTGAAATAGTTAGATAATTTTTTTAAAAGACTCTTTTTGAATATTGAATAATCCATTCTAATTATTGTTTATGCAAAAACTGAACGGCATCGTTTTCAAATTTCGTTCCCGTTTTGCTAGTTTCTAAAATTCTAATAGCTCGATTAAAGAAATCTACATCTAAGTCCAAATCTATACCAGCCGGTGAAAATATTTCTGGATTTTTATCTTGAGCAAATCCATTTATTCTTACTTCTGCATCAGTACCTGACAGAAATTTTAAATCTCTTTGTGGCCCAGAAAAGCTAGTTGTTACGTGCAATTTAGAATCTATATATATAGCACTATTGTAGTCAATTGCTCCATTTTCATATTTAAAAAATAGCAGGTCTGGTTGAGGGTTTCCAGAGAAATGAGGATTCAAATCAACTCTTGCTTGAGTAATCATTACATTGTATCCTTCATTATAAATTGATTGTAATTTTGTTCTCAATGATGAAGGAAAAGAAGCGAAGTCCCCTCCATTTTCTAGTGCGTTACCTATATTAATAATCAAATCATCTTCTATTAATTGGCCTAAATGAACAGTAGGTGACTGAGCTGTACTATTAATTATTGTTGATATTTTGTTACCTGATATATCCTCTAAATCTTCGACAAGATTCTTAAAATTGTCAGGAAGAAAATTAGTGGAATTGACATAATGTTCTCTTAGTAATCCGTATTTATACCACCATTGCGTGTGCACGCCTTCAAAATGTTGCAATAATAACTGACTATTTATGATTTCATTACCTAAGTTGCTATTAGTAGCAAGGGCAATGTCGAACTTACTAATTAATGTGTCATCCCAATTATCTAACTTGTTTAATGATGATGAGGAGATACTAGGGAAATCATTTAACCAACTACTTACCTCTGGATGTGAATTTGCAAGCCTTGTAATTAGCGAAGTTCTAATAGAATTTACATGGTCAACTGCGTTAAAAAGACTATTCAGAGTTTGTGTAGTAGGTAAATCAGGATCTAAACTACTTTTAACATTATTAAAATCTACACTTGCGTCAATGAAATCTTGACTGGAATCTATATAATTTAAAAAAAGTTGCCTTCCTTTATAACTTATTTCGGCCAAACCTGCCATACCGGCTAAAGTTCCAGTTACAGTTTTTATATTATTAGCTTTCGAAATCGATAGGTTTCCCTCACTTATGAGAATTTCGGTACTTACTCTAGAGGCAATATCAGCAGTAGAGCTTGTAACCTCATAGATGGCAAGTGCTTTTTGAGCTGTAGATAAGTGTTTTAGTTTAGTTAAATTTCCGACTCCTGTAAATGTCAACCCTACATCAACTAATAACTCTGCAAAGTTTGCAATACGTTGATTGAATTGCTCATCTCTAATTTGAAAAAGCATAAAAGCAGGAACAACAATTATTTCCCCTTTAACGTGCTCTTGTCCATCTATCATTATTGGAGATGTGAAATACAGCCCCACAGGTTCTAAATAATTATCAATGGTTACCGTGATTTGGTCAGTAGTACATATATATGTAGTGTAAGATGAGCCGTTAGGTGGGTAAATCTCTAATGCCTCTCTGTTTGAAGGCATTAATACTTCTATTTCAAATTGATAAAAATCAGGAGATAAGTAATGTGGTGTGCAATTATCTTGATCTGAAGCAAACAAACCATATGCGCCGACAGGAAATACTTTATTATTATTATGTAAACCTTCTATGAAATTTTGATTTATGACTATATCAGGATTAGCCTTCTTCCATAATTTTAAAATTGCTCCAGCTAGTTTGTCATAATTTCCATCAGCTATCCAAAGGTCAACACCGGAAAACTGATCGACAAGTTTACTTAGTATATTTTGAGAAAATATAAAGTTGAGTAGATCAAGAGCTTCATCATCAGTTCCATTTTTTAATATATTTTCAATCAAGAACACAATGTCATCTTCTCCATTTACACTATCTTCTCTACTTCGGAGTTCTTCTGGATATTCACTTTCTAAATATTCTTTTATTATATCCTTAGTAGATTCAAGTCGCAAACTTCCAAAGTAATTATCGAATATAAGCGTAAAATCTTCTTCAGATATCTGTCTTGCAAGCCCCCCAGAGGTAGAAGATCTCATTAATTTTGCTGCAACCCTCCTTGCTATTTCATCATAGGTGTTTTCGTTTAAAATTTCAGAATCAGAGAATATAGTATTGTATCTAAAATTAAAATGTTCAATTCGAGATACTAATGCATTAATTTCAGGTTGATTCTTTACGATAATATTTCCATTAATACCCAAATTGAGTTCAATGTGAGTAATATTTAAACTTTCAAAGATTAATTCATCATTTAATTGATTTCCGTTTTCATAAAAACTTTCTAAATCTTGAATTGAGGTCTCACCATCAGTAATAGAGAAGTATATAGCTTCGTTATAGGGTAGAACTCCTAGCGAGTTAATTAGCTCATTGACTTTTTCTCTAAAAACCTCAGGTTGAGTTGTAAGATTAATGCCAGCAGTAAGATCAAAAATCATATTTTCAGGAGAACTCTCATTCCCTAAAAGTGATTCCATTGCCTTTGCATAATTATTATGTCTGAGCTTACTTTGATTAAGTTGTTGTTTTATAATATCTATAAAGGGAGGAGAACAGTTATTGATATGATTAAATAAATCTGTCACATATGAATCCGTTATCTCCCAATTCGTAAACTCGCAAATGATACTACTCCATGGACCAAGTTCTCTAGTACAATCATACTTATTCTCTTCATCATCAAATACCCATAATTTATCAGTTTCTGAATCTGGTCCCAGAAAATCACCAGTTATTTGGCTAAGATTTACGTTTAAACTTTCTTCAGGATTCTTTGAGTAATAAAGGGTTACACAAGCGCTACCATTTTTAAATATCTTTTCGCCATAAATTAAACTAAGACCAGAAAAATTATTAAAATCAGGAACGTAGAGACCGTCAATAGTTTGTTGAGTCATAGGTAAAAACTCAGGTTCATCTGGAGCATCTTCTTGACAGGATTCACAATGAACTATAGATATGATATCTGAATTTAATGATGAGCTTAGTTCAGAAATTTTAGCTTTAATGTGAGCATAAATTAAATCATTATTATTCTCCCCATCCGAATCTCCTTGAAAAAGATATAACTGTAATCCAGCAGCATGAATAGTTTGCCAGTCCATGTGTGGTAATAGTGTTCCAGAGGCATTCTCTTCATGCATCAAGAAATTATCTGTCCCATCTTCCGTATAATGTTCTAACCCAAAAACACCGTGACCTAGCTCATGAGCCATAGTCGTTATGCTGTTGTTAAAAACAAACCCATATTGACGCTTAAGCGGCATAAACCCTTGCGTATTTTTTGATGGGTCTTCGTTAACAATAGGTATATTGTTAAAGACAAACATATAGTATTCGTCATCTTCAATAGTATGATTGTCTTTATAGTAATTTTTAATAGCATTCTCTTCTGCAGAGTAGTTAGAAAAAACACCGCTATCACCTACGTCAAGACTTCCGATGGTAGGCCCTATGTCCCACTCATTTGCAGGTACCTCAAAATTATTTTTTAAATCTACGTTAAATGAAATACCTACTTTTTCATAAATCGTATTAAGTTCTGTCTGTATTTGAGAAGCTGTTCCTGTACTTGATCCGTTAATGGGAACTACCGTTACATTTACAGTTTTGGCACTCATATTCCATAAATCTGCAGTACCAGCAATATCATAATTTCCAGTAGAGTCTGCTGGTTTTACGGTTGCAAGAATTGCAGTTTTTCCAAATTCAAATTGTTTTGTAAGGGATAACGATACGGTGTTTCCAGACCATGTAGTGTCTATCGCTGTACCTTCTGTAGTTTTAAAAATGAGGTCACTTTTAGTTTTTCCATTGGCAAAAGTTACATTTCCTTCTAGAAAGTCTGTGGTATGTTCTGAGATATCAGAAATTGCTTTGTAGGGTACATCGTATGTTCCTCCACTTGCTTGAGAGATTGTATTATATTCACTCGCAAGACTAGATGAGGCACCTGCTGGTAGTGGGTCAAAAGCATAAAAGCCAGAATCTGTAAACGTTACTACAACATCTTGAGAGGAAATCGCTGTAACACTTCCACTAGAGCTCACGCCGTTTGTATTCTCAGAAGTAACAACGCCACCTTCTGCTGCAGGACCTAGTTCTACTACTTCTCCATCATTTGTTACGAGCCATTGGTTATCAGTACTATCTGTTATAATTACTGGTGTTCCTACTACGATAGGTACAGAATTACCTTCATTATCAATTAATGTAATAGCCCCATCTGCAGAGACTTGCACATCACTAATAACCATGTCTGAGGCATCATACTGTATAACATCACCATTGTTACCAAAAACATCATCAAATACACCATCTGTATTTAAGACATTACCCCAATCCGGATCATAAGTAGTAACTACTGCTCCAGAAATAAGCTCTTTATCGGTGTTGAGTTCTATGTTTTCAAACTCTGCAGCGATAGTAATAAAACCTAGCCACGGTATGGTGACGTATCCTTTACCTTTAAAAGGCGAGGTGCTATTCTCTACTTCTAATACGCGTACTTTAAACTTACCAGCAGTAAAGTTATCATATAAGAAAAGCTCCGTAAGACGCTCTTGGTTTTCAAGAAGAATAGGCTCAGGCTCAATCGCACAACCTTGATAGCTCGAAGCTTCATCAGAAAGTGTTGTAAACTCTTGAATAAAAGTCTCTCCATAACTGCCAAACATACAGTTACCTTGTATCTTATATTCATAGGTAGTCTCAGGTTCAAGATTGTCAATTTCGATATAATCTTGAGGAGTAGTTAAGTCATACCATTCTGATTCTGCATCTTTCTCACGATATTTTACTGTATAGTCTAGATGGTCAAAGTTACCTTGCCATATAAGTTTAGCACTGCGATTAGTAAGTTCCTCTACATCTGGAAATAGTGGTTCATCACACTGTGTCTGGTAGTCAAAGTAAAAGATCTCACTAAAGCCATTATTTGTAAATACACCTATCTCTTCTGCACCTGCGGCGGCAAAGGCACGCACACGCCATCCATAACGTTTACCAGGTATTAATGATGGTTGTAAACCATCATAAATGAAGGTAGTTTGTGTAGTAGTGGTTTGAAAAATGGGAGGAGACGATAAAAACGCCGCTTGAGGGTCTATGTTAAGATCCCATATTTCAGATACTATAAGTTCATACTGTACATTTGAAACATTGATGTGCCTAGGTGTCCACTGGAAAACAATATTAAGAGGGTTCATCTCTTGTATACCCGCTGCATTTAATGGAAGGTTAAGTAGGGGAGGGTCATTATCAAAAAGTACAAAATTAGTACAAGTCTTTGCCGAGACTACATTACCAGTAAATAGGTCATAAACTTCAAAACAGAAGCTGTAAGATCCTTCTGGTAAGGAATTACCATATACTCCTGGAGAAATACCTTGTAAATTCTGAAGGTCAAAATAAGGAGCAAGTTGTGCCGTGCCTAAGGTAGTTGCGACACCACCTTCCAGAAATATTGGAGTAGCTCCTACAACCACATCATTACTCTGTGCATTAATACCTTGTCCTTCTATAAAAAGCTTGAGGCGTACCTCGCGGTTAAGCTCTGTAAGGTCATTGAGAATAAGTTGCACACGCACTTTATCATTAACAGATGATGCATTTGCATAGTCAGATAATACTACAGGCCTAGGTGGTATGGTCTGTGGGATTACTTGTACAGGAAATTGCTGTGCTATCACTACCTGTATAGCAAAAAGCAAAAAGAATAACTGTAGGAGATATTGCTTCATTATGTCTGTATTAATTTTTTATTTTAGATAAGTATTTTATAGTGTACTCATCTTTATCAGCAAACTTGGTTGCTAGGTTTTTATAGTATAAAATAAGGTCTACGGTGAGTGCCTTGCTTAAGGAAGTTGGGTTTTTTGCAATGTTTCCATAAGCCTCATACACTTTGGCAGCGAGCTCTTTTCTAAACTGTTTAAGCTGTTTATCGTCCTTTAAGTCACGCATAGATCTAATTTTGGCAATGCGTTCTAGCATATACCTGTGATTTATGAGTTTCTCTCGTTTAATTTCAAAAGCATCATAATATATCTTATAGTCCTTGTAGCTTAAACTCGTTTTGTCCGGCACATCTGCAAGTGGGATCCCTTTGTATTGATGTGCTTGCACTTTTGCACCTGCAATAGCAAATTCCTTTTCGATAGTATCATCAAGGTACATGGCATCTGGCGTTAATCTTCTTACGGCGATAAGAATTGCTTGGTCATACGCTTTCGCGAAAGCGTTATAATCATCCACCTCCGTGAGATATTCAATAGCAGCATCTCTAAGGTCTTTCTCCTTTGCTGTCTTTAGATCTAGCATCGTAAGCTTTGCACCATCTACCTTTTCCTTTACAACAGGTGGTATGAATGAGAAAGCATCTCGATCTTTTGCGTCAGATATCTGTGTGTCAAGTTCATTAGCATTTCCTTGATAGATTGTCCCGTCAGACCTAAATTGTATCTCTGTAAGTCCAGATGAAGACTCACGAGGATCTCGCTCTCCAAACCTTAAAGCAGGGAGTTTGCCTACGGTAAATGAATAGTTATAGCCTAGTGTTGCTGTAAAGTCATTTGCAAGGTTATTAGTAGCAGCCGTAGCATTATTTCTAAAAAGAGATAATAGGCTTAAGTTAAATTGGTGTTTTTTAAAGAGCTGGTAACCAGCATTTGCTCTAAAGTTGAGTATGGTGTTTTGTAACTCCCCATCTGCACTACTTCTATTATAAGAAGCAGCAAAGGAGCTTCGTAGTTTTTTATCAAAAAAGAGTTTTGATATTGCCACGGTAGGTCCTAGGGTATTGTTGCTAGATTCTAATGTTTTATTAAATGAGGCATTAACACCAGCGGTCACACTAAGGTCAATGGGTACAAAATTAATAGAGTAATTTCCACCCGTATTATAAAACGTAGTAGCTCCTACAGTGGTCTGGGTTCCAGATAAAAATTGCTCTTGCAAATCTTCTGTATCCTGCATGGATAGATTTATGCTCGCGTTTTGAACACGCTCTTTAGATTTTGCAATGGCATAGGTGAGATTTAAGGTCGCATTACGAGATAACTGCCTAAAGTTTAAGGTGTCTATGTTGTCAAAGGGAGTAACGGCATTGATATAATCAAACTGATCTCTAATGTTCGTTACACTCTGAAAATTAGAGTAAGAGGCATTAATGTTTAATTTTTCTGTGGCGCGCGCACTAATATTTACCGCTGCTACGACACGTTGTAACTCAGATGTTTTTGCTTTATCAAGATTATCTCGCTGGAGTCCGGCATTTACAGAAATATTTATAGCGCTATCAAAAATAGATTGAGAAGCATTTACAGCGATATTCTCAAGATCATTATTAAAAAAATAAGCTCCTAGAGTTTGATACCCTGGGTCTATGCGCTCATACGTAGCACCTACACTACCATTTCCTACACTGGTAGAGAGTTGTGCGTTAAAGGCGTTATAGTATCTGGTAGTAGCATTCCCTTTATAAAGTAGCCCTACTGGACCGCCATTTTCTGGAGAACCAGAAGCTCTTGTGTCGTCTGTAATTCCAGATGTTGCATACTCTACATTAAGAATAGCAGATCCAAAAAGTTTTACTTTACCATCCACACTGATCACCAAGTTGTCTTGTGGACTCACAGCAGTTTCTACAGGAAAGGGGTTTTCTATAGAGTTTTCTTCATCTTTTGCAGCAAAGAAGGTGAGGCCTAATGAGAATTTTTCAAAATCATAAGTAGATTTCAATCCGTACCCTATACGTTTATAGGCAGGTACTGCTTGAGGATCTTCTGGGTCATATTCATTGGGACGTACCAAACGCCCGTACATAGCACTCAGTTTGAGCTTTGCTGTAGGAGTTGCGTCAAATCCTAAACCAGTAAATTGGTGACCGCTTAAAGTGTAGGGAGAGAACGTCATCGATACATCTCCTATATGCGCTGTAAGCCATTTATAAGAAGGATTTAAACTAAGCCTATTGAACTTAAATGGCTGACTGTAACTAAAATCTTGATTAGAATATGCAAACGATATAGGGATGTTGTAAATACCACTTATGTTTAGGTTAAGATTACCATTTAAAACATAAGTAAAAGGGTCTCGCTGTCCGTCACCATTATAGTACACTGAGTTTGCAGAAACGCCACCACCCAACGTAAAGAGCTTGGCTTTGCCTATCTGAGTCAAATCTTGTGCATTTGCAAAAATAGCGCATAGCAAAAGAAGGTGAGGGAGTAATTTCTTCAAGCGATAATAGAAAGATGGTTAGTTTGTTAGGGCTAAAATATATAAATAAATGTTAATCAATATTAGTGCTTTGCATCTTGACGATGATATTGTTGATTACATCGAATCATATAATTTGTACTTGTAATAATTAATACGGGTTAGTCATATTCTACAGTACTTAACACGAATTAAGAAAATTCATAAAAATTTTATTTTTATTGAAATTTTCCTATCTAAATAGTGATATACGAAGTTGTAAAGCAGTTGTTTATAATAATTGGGTACTAGCTAGCTCATGTAAATTGTAAGAATCTGAATGCCCTTTTGTGTTTTTTAGATTTTAGAAACATTCCCTTCAAAAGAACAGATACAAACACCACACACCAATTTAAACCCAGAAATTTGATATCTTGTAGTACGCATCTATTATAGTACGACAACCTTAAATATATCTCGACCCTATTATGAAATACTTACTTCCTATTGCCTTAGTGTATCTATTCATGATTTCTTGTGAGGAGCCAAAGCCACTTAGTTCTATAGATCCAGTAAATTGGGAGAAGAGAACAGTGAAGACAGCTATAAATGATTCGCTCGAGTCGGGGAGTACCTTTTTATCTATTTACTCTCAAATTTACCTACGCACAGAAAATGATCAGGCAGACTTAACGGCGACCATAAGTTTGCATAATCCTAATCGAGAAGCGCAGGTGTTTGTTGACAAGGCAGTATACTATAACACCTATGGCAAGCCAATACGTGTGTATTTTGACAAAACCATTTTTATCAAGCCTATGGAGACCGTTCAGATTGTTATAGACGGTGTAGATAAAGAAGGAGGAACAGGTGCAAACTTTATCTTCGACTGGAAAATACAGCCTGATACTAATGAGCCTATCATTGAGGCGATTATGATAAGTACCTACGGCCAGCAAGGAATATCATTTGTAACTACAGGTAAAAAGCTTTTGAGTTCTTAAAGGCAGTAGCTATTTGTAAATAATTGAAATTCCATTAAGTATGGCAACCACAGAAGACGAACTTAAAGAAAGGATTAAAGAGCTTACTTGCCTTTATGAAGTGTCCTCTATTATTGTACATGCAGATGAAGATCAAATGCAAGAAACGCTCGATGCTATTGCATTTAGCTTAAAGAAAGGCTTTCAATATCCTAGCAATACAGAGATTTCTATTGAAACCTCATTATGGTCCACCATTACAGAGCGTGCCAATGAAGCTATCTGTTTAGAGGCGCCTATTCAAGTATTTAATAAGCCTAATGGGATGATTACTTCCTACTTGATAGGTAAGAGCTCCTTTCTTAAAGAAGAAAAACAATTACTAGATAGTGTCGCTCAGAAAATAGGAAACCTACTAGAGCGTATAGAAATACAGCAAAATGAAACCTCACTTAAGAGGCAGATGGAACGTGCAGATCGTCTGGGTATTCTAGGTGAGATTACTGCGGGGATTGCACATGAACTCAACACGCCACTAGCAAATATTTTAGGATTTGCAGAGCTTTTAAAAGAAGATATAGCTAGTAATGAAAGCGCAACAGAAGATCTTGATAAGATTATAAAGAATGCTATTTTCTCCCGTGAGGTCGTAAAAAAGTTAATGTTTTTTGCCTGTGAGATGCCGCAAGAAATGCAAGCGCTTAATATGGTGCCTAGTATTAAAGGTGCCGTAGCATTACTAGAAGCTTCGTTTAAAAAAGCAAAGGTTAATTATCTCTTAGACATTGATGATCAAGAACTATGGCTTAAAGCAGATACGATTCAAATCACTCAGATTATCTTTAATCTAATCATAAATGCTATTTATTTTTCGCCAGAAAACGGACTTGTAACAATTACGGCATCGCAATCTGATCGATCTATTATTTTAAAAATCAAAGACGAAGGCGTAGGATTATCTAGTGAGGTACTAGATAAAGTGTTCCAGCCTTTTTTTACAACAAAACCTACGGGTGATGGCTCTGGGCTGGGTCTTAGTGTGGTACATGGTATTGTAGCCAGTCACAAGGGAACTATTACAGCTAGAAATAATAAAGACAAAGGCGCTACATTTACCGTAATGCTACCTAGATCTTAAGACGTTATGCAACTCAATAAAGAGAATATATTAATAGTAGATGATGATATCAACATCTTAGAGCTGTTGCAGCGTCACTTGCAATCATGGAACTATCATACCTATAAGGCAGTGTCTGTAAAGGAGGCAGTTCAAATACTACGTGATACACATATAGATTTACTTATTACAGATCTCAAAATGCCGGAAATAGATGGCACAGAACTCATTAATTTTGTGTCTGAGCATTACCCACAGTTGCCTAAACTTATAGTGACTGGTTATCCCTCTGTCCAAGATTCCCTCGCTGCGATAAAGTCTGGAGTTGTAGATTATCTGACCAAGCCTTTTACTAAAATCGAATTAAAAGCTGCCATTAATAAGTCATTCGTAAATGATGACGGAAGTGTAACTACTAGCCGCAAAGAACATCAGCTTACGAGTAACACACAGCACAAACCCTATGGTGAGATTATAGGAAACTCTGATAAGATTAATAGTGTTATCGAGATTATAGAGCGTGTAAAGGATAATAAAGCAACCATATTTATCAAAGGTGAGAGTGGTACAGGTAAAGAGCTTGTAGCAAGAGCTATTCATTATCAAGGTAAATTTTCGCGAGCACCGTTTATTGCCGTAAACTGTGGCGGTATACCAGAAAATTTATTAGAGTCAGAGTTGTTTGGGTACACAAAAGGAGCCTTTACAGGCGCCGATAAAAATCGGGATGGCTTTTTTCAGGCGGCAAATGGTGGGACTATTTTCCTCGATGAGATAGGTAACGCATCTACAGCGGTACAATCACGATTACTGCGCGTACTTCAAGAAAAGGAAGTGGTAAAAGTAGGCGCTCAAAAACCTGATAAAATAGACGTCCGCGTTATCGCAGCAACCAATAGTGATCTCAAGGAGATGATAAAAAAAGGAACTTTTAGAGAAGACCTCTATTACCGTCTTACCGTGGTTGAGGTTGATGTCGCTCCACTGCGAGAACGTAAGGAGGATATTCCTTTGCTTATTGAAAAGTTTCTTTTTAAGTATGGCGTAGAGTTCAAAGATCGTTTTATAAAAATCACACCAGAAGCAACAGCCATTTTACAACGTTATGACTGGCCTGGTAACATACGCGAACTTGAAAATATCATACAGAGAGCCGTTATTATGTGTGATAAAGTCGTTGAAGTTGCACACCTCCCAGAAGCTCTTAAATATGCTATTGATTTTCCTGAGGATGGCTTACTTTCCCTCAAGGAAATGGAGAAAATTCATATAAGGAAAGTGCTGAGTGCTATGGAAAACAATAAAACCAAAGCAGCCCAAATTCTAGGCATAGACCGCAAGACTTTGCGTAGTAAGTTAGAAGATTAATAGGCTCTTTCAAAAGGTGATTTCATACCCATGCTACTGTATGAATATTGCATCCATTTTTCCATAAAATAATATTAATTAGCGATTCATTTTTCCTCAGCTGGGTAATTATTACTCGGCTGTGGTTTCTAGTTACGCTTTCGCGAAAGCGTGAAAACCCTTTTAAACATTGCGTTCTTCTATTTGTGCATCTTTCTGGCACGCGCACTGGCATATAGATTGCCATTATCTTATCAAAGTAAAAGAAGCTTATATCATCTATGTAGGTGACTAGGGCTTCAAATCTTTGTGAAACAATAACAAATAAGAAACAATTTAAAGAGTATTAAAGATGAATTTCAATTCAATGTTAAGCGCTATAGCTCCAAAAAAAAGCGGGTAGCAAAAAACCAAAAAGTAAATATATCACAGAGAGATACAAGGAAAGAAGTATTTCAAATCGTCTTTTTAAATAATATATAAATAGCACTAGTGGCTTTGATTATGGAAGTAGTAACTTTAGATAAGAAGAGTAAAAAAGTACCTGTGAGAGGTATGATGGATAATGTGATGGAGCAGTTTAACAGTGCTGCAGATCATATTGAACTTCACCCTAGCATTAGAAAAATCTTGAGCATCACAAACAATGAGATTGTGGTTCATTTTCCAGTAAAAATGGATAATGGAGATGTTGAGATTTTTACAGGATATAGAGTGCAGCACAACAATGCCTTAGGACCTTACAAGGGTGGTTTACGCTATCACCCTACGGTAGATATTGATGCAGCGAGAGCTCTTGCTATGTGGATGACTTGGAAAACATCACTTGCAGGTCTTCCTTATGGTGGTGGTAAAGGTGGTATCCAGCTAGATCCTTCAAAATATTCTCAAACAGAATTAGAGCGTATTACGCGCAGATTTACGTTTGCTCTTGCAGATAATATAGGTCCAGAACATGATATTCCTGCACCAGATGTAAATACAAATAGCCAGACCATGGCATGGATGGCAGATACGTATATGAGTACGCGTCCTCCAGCAGAGCGCACAGCAAACCAGCATGTAGTTACGGGAAAACCAGATGGAAGTGGAGGATTAGAGGGCCGTGATCGTGCAACAGGTTACGGTGTATATCTCACCATTAAATATTGGGCAGAGCGCAATGAGGAGTCTTTAGATAATAAAAAATTTATCGTTCAAGGTTTTGGTAACGTAGGTTACTGGGCTGCACATTTTCTAGAGCAAGAAGGTGCAAAGCTAGTAGCCGTTCAAGATGCTTTTGGCGCTATCGAGAATAAAGAAGGAATTAATGTAGAGGACCTGTTTAATTATAGCAAGGTAAATAATGGAAGTATTGTGGACTTTCCAGAATCTGCTGTACCAGCACAAAATGACTTTTATGCCATAGATTGTGATATCTGTATTCCTGCAGCTTTAGGAAATCAAATTACTAAGGAAAATGCGCCTACTATAAAAGCAAGACTCATTGCCGAAGGTGCAAACGGACCTACTAATGGTGACGGTGAGCGTATACTCTTAGATAGAGGAATCACTATCATTCCTGATATTCTATGTAATTCTGGAGGAGTAATAGGAAGTTATTTTGAGTGGTTACAAAACCGTAACGGAGAGTTATGGCAACTGGATGAGGTGATGGTTAGGCTAGAGAAAAAAATGAGAGAATCATTTAATAAGGTCCATGCTTTTGCTCAAAGTGAGTCTATGGATATGAGAACAGCGGCTTATTGTATTGCCATAAAGAGAATAGAAAAGGCTTACATACAACGAGGGATTTTCCCTTAATACTAAGTACATCTAATTATTATAATATGGATTGTGAAGGTTTAATATTAGAAAAGAGAGAGTACGTGTTTTTAAAACGCGTACTCAATATCTCGGGATATGTAGATGATTTTGAAACGCAAAAGTCATTGCAGCGGTTGAGTAATGAGCTTAAAAGTGCTCATATAGTAGATGACTGTGACATGCCTTTAAACGTAGTACGCTTTAATAGCAAGGTAACAGTATCCTCAGATCGAGGCTGGGAGAAAACACTACAAGTAGTTGTACCTGCAGATAAGGATGTGGCGTTGAGTAAGGTCTCTGTGCTCACACCTATGGGATCGGCAATATTTGGTAATAAGGAAGGTGCTATTATAAGCTGGATGTTTCCTACTGGAATGCAGGAACTCACCATAACAAAGGTTATACAAGATGCACTAGAACACACTATGGAAGTTGTTCTCTAATAAAAAATATACATTATGAAAGGATTAAATATAGAAATATATGCTCACGACAGTGAGGTAGATGTTGCCCATAAAATCAACACGATGGAGCTTCATAATTGGATTAATCACCTTACCTACATACGTAAAGAGCTAGGCAATCTCATACAGTTTTATAATGCACAGCCGGCTCAAAAAAGATTAGAACAAGAATCTACCTCTCAGCGGTTTGAAATGAAGCAAATAGAGAATGATGTAATCTTGGTAGAGCTTCAAAAATTTAAAGTTTCTAGAGATACTATTGCAGAGTGTGAGGATGTTCATTGTGATATGACGTTTATACAAGAACATGAAAAATGTAGAAGGATGTACCTCTTTCACATAGATAAGTACCGTAAACTTAAGGACACTTTTTTTAAAGAGCTTCAAGGAAAAATTTCTCAAGTAGCACAACCTGCATAATGCCAAAAAAACTTACTACTTGGATACCATATTATCACATAAAATCGACGCTTATAGAAGGTTGTTTATAGAAAAAGACCTCATTGAATTGAGCCAATGGATAGACGCCATTGAAAGTATTAATCTTGAAATTGATTACCTGCAATTAATAGAGAAAAGACTTATTAAAAATAGCACCCTTTCTGCAATGCTACAGGGTTTTAGAAGGAAAAACACCCTCGTTATGGCTTCATTGTGCAAATATGAGCAAGAATTAAAACGTGAATATGAATACAGTGAAAGAACATATGATGTAGTAAGAGCAAAAGAACACGAGGGGAGAAGAGATTTATATAGCAATCTTATGATTGAATTTAAACAACTAAGGAAGGTTATTTACATAGCGCTCTCTAAATATAAACGCAGCTAAAAATAGAGATATGAAAAAGATATTAATACCTATTTATTTAAATCATCATAACTGTGATGCTATAGATTATGCTGTCAAATTCTTTAAACGAGAAGTGTGTGAATTCTATTTTCTCAATACCTACAATTACAACGTTCAAGGTCTCAATGCAATCCAACTACTACAAGCAGATGAGGATTGGTTTGAACGTCCTAAACTAGAATCTCAAGAACGCCTAGGGCGCTTGATAAAAAAGTATTCTTATAATAATAGAAATAAGAATCACGGCTATAATGCAATCTCAGAGTGCACCGGACTTATCTCTGGTATTAAAAAAAACATCACCGAGCTAGCAATTGATATTGTGGTAGTTTCTTGTAAGGATAAATTAAATAGAGATGTTAATATGTACTGTAAAAACACCAGTCTCATCATCGATGAAATAAGAGCATGTCCTATTCTCATAATGCCTACGGCTACCAAACAAAAAAGAAACCCCGTCTTTGCATTAGTATCAGATTTTAAATCAGAAATATCTGAAGAGGAAATAGAGAGCTGGTATGAAATCGTAAAACTTTCAAATGGTTCGCTCAAGATTGTTGTGAGCAACAGTATGAACGAGATGACTAATCAACAGATAAGTAACCAGACGAAGGTGTGTTATTACTTGAGAACGCTTACTAATAGTTCAGTAGTAGTTGATTATCTAAACACGACATCAGACATCAAGGAGTTTGCAAATACTCATAGCAACCATATCATTAGCTTGATTGATAAAAAGCCAGATTTTCTCCGCAAGTATGGATTAGGTCATTCAACCATCACAAATTTAGGGCCCTTATCTTCAAGTCCTTTGATTGCATTACACCAATAACCATTGAGATGAGCAATCGTAAATTTTATATCATTATAATAATTCTTGGAGCGCTAGTAATTCTACTTCTAAGTAGTATTGTATCTGCACCTATATTTGATTAGAGCTTCATTATACGTAGTTATTTTTTGTCTACTCTTATTTTCCATCATTCGGCTAGTAATACCTTTGAGTGTGGAAATAAGTGATTACTTCCTTGTTTAGTTATAATTCAATAAATAATTGTGTAAATAATTGTGAGTATCGTAATTATCTATATATTTGAGATTATAAATTGGTAAACCAGTTTGGATAACCAATTTACATTAAGCTCAAACTTTAAATTATTACACTCTTAAATAGCAATGTGGCGAGTGTTTGATTTTAGATAATTCTAATATAAGTGTATTGCTTTTTTGCTTTCGCGAAAGCGTACTCTTAGTACTCACAACATATTTATGACTCGATATCTTCTTCTCTTTTGTAGCCTTATCATCTTTGCATCATGCAAGGAGCCTATTACTTTAGTGTCACAGACAGTCACTACCCCAGAGGAATTAAAAGAAGCAATTAAAGAAGCAGAGCCAGGAGATGTAATAAGTCTTAAAGATGGGGTGTGGAAAGATCTAGCTATAAAATTTTACGGAGAAGGAACGGAGGCTAATCCTATTACTCTTAAGGCAGAAAATGCTGGGAAAGTAATTTTAGAAGGAAACTCTTCACTTAAACTAGGAGGGAAGCACCTTGTAGTAGAAGGACTTTATTTTAAAAATGGTTATACCACAGAGAATGCCATTATACGTTTTAAAATAGATGATGAGAAGATTGCATATCACTCGCAAGTAACAGATTGTGTAATAGAAGATTTTACAAATCCAGATCGCGATAGTAAAAACCACTGGGTCGAATTATGGGGACAGCACAATACATTTGATCATAATTATATTACTGGTAAAACAAACCAAGGGCCTACGCTTCGCGTGTTTTTAAAGGGTAATGAAAATGTGAATACCTATCACCAGATTAAGGATAACCACTTTGGACCACGTCCTAGAAAAGGTGGGCCTCGTGCTGAGACTATGCAACTAGGAGACAGCTACACGTCTATGACACCGGGTTATGTAAATGTAGAACACAATTATTTTGAAAAGTGTAATGGAGAAGTAGAGATTATCTCAAGTAAGTCTAATTATAATACGTTTAAAAATAATGTCTTTTTTGAGTCTGAAGGTTCGCTAGTGCTTCGTCACGGTAATTATGCGACCATAGATGGTAATGTATTTATAGGTAATGATGCATCTGAGTTTATTGGAGGTATACGTGTCATAAATACAGGTCATCTTATTGTAAATAACTACTTCTATAACTTAAAAGGAAATGAATTTCGCGCACCGCTCGCAGTAATGAATGGTATTCCTAAGTCCCCGCTTAATCGTTATAATCAGGTTACAGATGTGGTAGTCGCTCACAATACATTTATAAATACAAAGACGCCTTGGCATTTTGGAGTAGGAGCAAACCTAAGTCAGGCAGAAGTCCTTCCGGCTTCAGAAATACGTTCGGCACGTGCAGAACGTATGATTGTGGCAAATAACTTAGTCTACGGAGATATTGAAACTACAGAAATCATCAAAAATTACGATAGCATCACTGGGGTTACTTTTAAAAATAACATTCTTAACGTAGAAAATAAAAGTGCTTATCAAACAGATGGTTTGTTAACCAAAGAAGTGACATTATCATCACCTACAGAAATCTTTCAATCGCCAGAATCACTAGAGACTGAGATGTATAATGGATTTGACTTTGATAAGATTGAGACTGACATTTTTGGCAATAAAAGAGCGTCCACTAATAAGGTGGGGGCAATTTCAGGTGCTAGTACGGGTGCATCGGCGTTGCTCGACGTAACTAATTACGGGACTTCATGGTTCAACCCACATCCAGAAAAGCAAGCAGGAAAAACGATAAAAGTGTCAACCACAGCAGAGCTTACAGAGGCTGTTGCGACAAGTAATGATGGAGATACTATCGAGCTTAGCGCTGGTAATTATGAGATTAATGAAAAGTACGCTTTCGCGAAAGCGGTAACTCTTCAATCCTCATCTTCAGAAAAACCGGTACTTACATTTAGTAACACTGCCAAAGGTTTTGAGCTACAACCAAGAGCAAAACTCAAGCTTAAAAACATTTCACTTAAAGGAACGTCAACTACAGATGCTTTTGCAACCCTTGACAAAAACATGGGACAGTCTTATGAATTATGGCTTGACAATGTAGAAATAGACGGATTTAAAAGTGTGTTAGAAACGAGTAAAGCATCTTTTGCTGATACTATTATGGTTAAAAATAGTGTGATTAAAAACACGCAGCGTGGTATCCAGCTCAATAAAGAAGTAAATGATAAAGGTGATTATAATGCAGCCTTTGTGTTTATTCAAGATTCTCAGTTTGAAAATGTAGCGAGTGACGTGCTAGATTATTACCGTGGAGGTTATGATGAGTCTACCATAGGTGGAAGCCTTTTAGTTACGGGAAATACATTTACAAAATGTGGTGCTAGTGATAGCGCTAATATCTTACTACAAACAAGAGGTATCGTAAATGTTACTCTAGCAAATAACACGTTTAAAAATAATCGTGTGAAGTATGTCGTGGTTCTTTGGGGAGAAAAAGGACAAGTGCCAGTAGACAATACAGTGTCTAACTCTGGTGAAATAAAAGTAGTTCAAAATCTGAAACTTAAACTGGTTTACTAATGCAAAAGCCACAACAGTTCCCTTTATTGAAGTGGTGTTTTTGTTTATTTTCACTTGCGCTTTGTTCTCAGCAATTACCATCAGATAAGGTGGTAGCTGTAGAAGACCTTGCTGTTTATCTAAAAAAAGAGATTAAAGATGAACTTGGTGATGACTCACCAGAGAAGCTTGCTGCTCATTTTAGAACTATTTTTCAAGAACGTTACTTTTACGACTGGACAGAGAATGATACTCGTTTTGAGGAGTATAAAACATTGTATCCAGCGATGGAGGTTTCTCATACTACTCGTGCTCAAGATCACTTAGATAAATTTGATGCCAGTACGCACTGGAAGTTACCTTTTAATTATAAAAATGATACTCCCATCAATGCATATGGTCTTAGGCACCTAGCGAGACAGCATAAAATGGTGGATATTTCCTTTCTTTATCGCTACAAGGATAAAGATGCACAATACATTGATTACTTCACAGGCCAGCTGCAGTCACTCAATGACGCTTTAATCGCAGGTGAATATGAAACTATTCCCGATGGAAACGGAGTTTACGAAGCCTTTAGATCTGGTTACAGAGTTCTCAATTGGCTGCAAATTCATAATGGATTTCTTGGAGAAAAAGCATATTCAGATAAAGAGCAGCTTACTACGGTAGCAACATTGTTGCAACACGCTTCACATTTATATGAAAATAATGCCGAGTTTAAATCTGGTAATCACCAAACGAGAGGATTAAGTGCGCTGGCTATGCTTGCCATTATTTTCAGTGATTTTCAGGATGCAGATTTATGGTATGAAAGGGCGATGAGTATTCTGGAGCAGCACTTGCAGCGCGAGATCAATGAAGATGGATTTCAGTTTGAACGTACCATTCATTATCATCAAAGTGATATTGATAACTACTTTTATATCTATCAACTCGCTCAAAAAAGCAACAAGAAAGTAAGTGCCATCTGGGAAGAACGGTTAAAATCACTGTTTACTACACTTACTAAAATCGCATTTCCAGACGGATCTGCACCAGTACTATCTGATGATACAGATGCACCTTGGGCAGAGAAAAACGACATTTCTGGTACACTTACCTTGGGGTATCTTTTATTTGATGATCCTGAGATGGGATACTTTGCAAAAAGCACGGTAAAACCTAAGTATTTATGGAATTTAAGTAAGGAACAACTAGGTGCTTTAAAAGAGATTAAAGCTACAGCGCCTCAAGTAGGCTCTTATGGTTTTGAAAATACGGGATACTATATAATGAGAGAAGGCTGGGATGACCAAGATAATATGCTTGTCATAGCTGCGGGACTTGATGCAGATAAGCCTGACCATCAGCATGGAGATATGCTGGGTATTCAAGCAATGGCAAATGGAATGGTAGTATTACCTAACTATCAAGTACGTTACTCGCTAGAAGATCTTGAACTCTTTAAAAATAGTAAGGTAAAGAATGTGGCACTTGTAGATCAAGAGTTACAAGGCAAGCAATACACTTCAAATAAAGGAGGAAGCGGTTTTGGGAAATTTAAAGAACTTCCTACGCCAAAGGTCTTAGGGTGGAGCGCAAATGCTACAGCAGATGTGTTTGTAGGCTCACACAACGGATTTGAAAATGTAGGTGTCAGCTATACTAGACAAGTCATAAATGTTGAGAATGAATTCTGGATTGTAAAAGATAATTTTGAATCAGAGGCTCCACATACTTACAAGCAAGTCTGGCAGGGTCATTATAGTAGTGAGCATAGCCCAGCGCTACTTAGAGCTACTTTTGATAATGGAAGCGGCTTAGATATTTTACAACTACATACCGTAGATAAGGTGGTTACAGACGGTAAACGTGGTAAAGAATGGTCTGTTGTGCAAAAAGCAGCTACAAATAATTTCAGTTTTGTGACGGTGCTTTATCCATTTGACACCTACGATAAGAGAATAGATGAAGATAGCATGGGTAGTATATTTGCCGGTTGGTCAATTAGCCCTACTAGTGATACTCAAAACAATAGTACCACCTTATCTAAGGATGATACTAACATATCATTTGCTACTTCGCAACTATCAATAGGCGATGTGATTATTGATTTTTCACAAGAGGTCGATGTGATGACGCAAGTAGAAAACGACCGTTTATACATTACACTGTTAAGTGATAAGCCTACCACTGTTACGATTACCCAAGGAAAACAAAACATATCTCAGCCGCTAGCTCCCGCAGCTCTGCTAGAATATAAAATTAAGTAAGACTTTATGAAATTAATTAGCAGAAATACGGCTCTTGTAGTTGGTATCACACTTTCGACTTTATTCGTTTCTTGTGATGAGCAGGGAACTAGTCAAGACACATCGGTCGCTACTACAAGTGGCGCAAACCCAAATGTAGTACTTACCGCAACTGAGGTTGATGATATTAGAGCTAAGTTAGGAACTGTTCCGTTGTTTGATAATTCGCTAGCTGTAGCAAAACAAGAAGTAGATGCAGCAATGGAAAAAGGGATACAAGTGCCTATCCCAAAGGACATGGCAGGAGGTTATACCCACACACAGCATAAATTAAATTATACCATACTTCATAAGGCAGGGGTGATTTTTCAGCTCACGGGAGAAGAGAAATATGCACAGTATACGAGAGATGTATTAATGAAATATGCAGAGATGTATCCTTCATTACCACGTCATCCGCAAGAGCGATCATATTCTCGTGGGAAGATATTCTGGCAATGTCTCAATGATGCAAACTGGTTAGTGCATATGAGCCAGGCGTATGACGCCATACGTAGTTGGATACCAGAAGAAGATCGTGAGACACTTGATACAAAGTTATTTCGTCCTTTTGCAGATTTTCTGTCTGTAGAAACACCACAATTTTTTAACCGTATTCATAATCATAGCACTTGGGGAACTGTTGCTGTAGGTATGATAGGTTTAGTGATGGATGATGATGAGCTTGTAGATCGAGCATTGTACGGCATTAAAAACGATAGTATTTCGTCAACCGCAATGGATAATGATGGAGGCCTCATAAAGGGGGAAGGGCAAAAAACAGGTTTTCTAGCAAATCTAGATGAACCTTTTTCACCAGATGGTTATTATACAGAAGGACCGTACTATCAGCGATATGCGATGTATCCTTTTTTAGCTTTCGCGAAAGCGTTAGAAACCAAAAAACCAGCACTTAAAATATTTGAATACAACGGCGGAGTTTTAATAAAAGCAGTAGATGCATTACTTAACCTCACCGATCAAAATGGTGAATTTTTCCCACTAAATGATGGTCAAAAAGGAATGTCTTACAACACCGCTTCCCTAGTATCTGCAGTGGATATTGCTTATTACTATGGAAATCAAGACGCACGTTTACTATCGGTAGCGCAGCAGCAAGGACAAGTAGAACTTGATATTACCGGTCTTGCAGTAGCTCAGGCAATTGAGGCGGGTAAAGCAATCCCATTTACAAAAGAATCTGTTTTACTACATGACGGTCCAAAGGGCAATCAAGGTGGTGTTGCTATTCTAAGAGCAAACTATGAGTCTGGCACTACAGCGCTCGTTATGAAAAATGCTAGTCATGGTTTGAGTCATGGGCATTTTGATAAGCTTTCTTATTCTCTTTACGAGGATGGGGAGGAGATATTACAGGATTACGGTCTGGCACGTTTTGTAAATGTCGAACAAAAGAATGGTGGTGGTTATCTAAAAGAAAATACGACATGGGCAAAACAGACAATTGCTCATAATACTATAGTGATTGATGAGACATCACATTTTAAAGGTAGTTTTAAGGAAAGCTCAAAACATCACCCAGAGATTATCACTTTTGATACTTATGATAAAAAACTGCAAGTAGTAAGCGCCACAGAAAATAACGCGTATCCTGGAACGGAGATTACACGCATTATGATGATGGTAGCACCAGAAGGTGGTAACAAGCCATACATTATAGATATTAATCAAATAAAGAGTGACCAAGCGCATCAAATAGACTTGCCATTTTACTATCATGGGCAGGTGATTTATACTGGTTTTGATGTAGAAGCATCGCGAGAATTACGACCGCTAGGAACTGGAAATGGCTATCAACATATATGGAAGGAAGCAACTGGTACTCCTAAAGACGCCAGTAGCCAGTTTACATGGCTTAATAATAACAAGTTTTATAGCGTTACCACACTTTCAGACAGTAAGGATACTTTTATTCTTGGACGTGTAGGTGCAAATGATCCCTCGTTTAATCTACGTAGAGACCCTATGTTTATCCATCGTAAAACGGGAGTAAAAAATGCAGTATACGCTCAAGTAATAGAGTCTCATGGTACATACAATGCGGTTACAGAAAAAGCGCAGGATGCATACGCATCTGTGGCATCTATAACTCAAGAAAAAGCACCAGAAGGATATGTGGCTATAAAAATCACTATGCAATCTGGGGAGGAGCAACTTGTGGTGGTGGTAGATAACGCTTTCGCGAAAGCGCAACACTCCATCACCATATCAAATCAAACATACACCTGGAAGGGTAATTATACTTTAAAACAAATTAAAAACTAAGAATATGAAATCATTTGGAACAAGTAAAGAATTTATAGAAGGCAACGACATTGAGTGGGAAGTTGTAGGTGAAGGAGTAAAACGTAAAATAATGGGTTATGATGACAAGATCATGCTTGTAAAAGTACACTTTGAGAAGGGTGGAATAGGACCTATGCATGAGCACTACCACTCACAAGTTACTTATGTAGAAAGTGGATCTTTTGATGTGACTATCAATGGTAAGACTAAAACATTAAAAGGAGGTGATTCTTTTTACATACCACCACATGAATTACATGGAGCAATTTGTACTGAAGCAGGGGTGCTAATTGACGTATTCTCGCCAATAAGAGAAGATTTTATGGAATAGTTAATATTTTAACACATTAATTTTTGTATTAACAGAATATTATACCCATATTTGGTAAACCAATTTGGTAAACCAATTTGGTTGACCAGTTTGGTAAACCAAAAAAAAGGACAGCTTCGACACCGTCCTCTTTACTATTACTTCTGGTACGAAGTATAAATAAGCTCAGCAAGCTTATCTGTTGTAAATGTATGAAATAGCATACAGAGTTTAGAGCAGTTAATATGTTTCTGAGGATTATTTAATAAAACAAATTAATTTAATCTAAATCATTAATTATGAATGTAAAAACTAAGTTTTCCTTAGTCCTTTTTCTTTTGTGTGGTGTCTTGCTCTTTGGGCAAGAGAGTTACATTATAAAGGGAACTGTTGTATCTGACGAAGGAAATGCTCCTATTCCTGGAGTAAATGTCGCGATACGCGGCACGCAAACAGGCGCTTCAACTGATTTTGACGGTAACTACCAGATTTCTGTAACATCAGGAGATGTTTTGCAATTCTCTTATGTAGGTTTTACTACTCAAACGATTGCGGTTACAGGTCAAGCTGTTGCAAATGTTACCTTAATTACAGATTCGAATGCTCTTGATGAAGTGGTTGTCATTGGATACGGAACTCAAAAGAAATCATCAATTACTGGTGCAGTAGCTAAAGTAGAAGGTGGTGCTATTGCTGCGATACAAGCAAGTCGTGTAGATGAGGCTCTAGCAGGTAAATTATCTGGAGTTTTAATTCAAAACCAAGACGGTGCTCCTGGTGCAGATCCAAAAATTCAAATACGAGCTGCATCCTCTATTAATGGTAATTCAAGTCCACTTATTGTTGTGGATGGTTATCCTATTTCTGGAAGTTTGGCAACTGTGAATCCCAATGATATAGAAAGCTTAGAGGTTCTTAAAGATGCAGCATCTGCTGCGATTTATGGTTCTAGAGGAGCAAATGGGGTAATTCTAGTTACAACTAAAAAAGGAAAAGAAGGAAAGGCTAAGTTTAGCTATAATACGTATGCAAGTACATCAAGCAGATATCTTAGAGATAATATTAAATCTACTGCAGCAGAGTGGGCGACTACACTAGAAAACGGGATAGCAAATGGAACTTATGACGTTTCTGAAGTAGATCCTGAATTGTTGGATTACCGTTTAAACGCTTATAAAAACTCACCAGATGTAGTTGGTATTGAAGACTGGCTCTTTCAAAATGGATATACTACAAGTCATGATTTTAGTGTAAGTGGTGGTAGTGAAGATGTAAACTATTTTGCTTCATTAGGTTATCAGAAAACAGAAGGTATTGTTCGAACTCAAGGTTTTGAGCGACTTAATGCAAGGATGAATGTTGATGCAAAACTTGGCGATAAGTTTAAAACAGGTTTAAGTTTTAATGGATTTACATCAGATAGAGATATTGTAGGTCATGATATGAGAGATTTATTGAGAGCTTATAGTATTCATCCTATTAATCACACAGAAGCTTCAATCGCATTTGTGCAACAGCTTGATCAGCAAGCTCAAGGATTAGGACTTGCTAGTTTCGATTCTGGATACAGAGGAGGTGATTCTCCTTTTAATAATAGTATCTATACTTTAGAGGTAGGTGATACTGCACAAGACTGGCATTATGGGCGATCTGGTAATGGTATAGGAGGAACCGGAGATGCTGGTCCAGCAACAAAACTGAACAATACAGACAGATATCAAAAAACATTTTTTGCAAATGTCACTTCTTATTTTCAATATAGTATTCTTGATGGTTTAAATATTAAAACAGTCTTAGGGGCAGATATTAGAGATACAGAAGATTACTTCTGGAGAGGTCTTGAATTTGATTCAAGAGGACGAACTAATCAAACAGCTTTAGATAAAACTGATGTTAAGAGAATCTCTACACTTAGTGAAACAACTTTAAATTACAGTAAATTGATAGGTAAGCATGATATCTCGGCAGTTGCTGGTCTTGAATTTCAAAATCTGTATACTAGGGGTGTTGCTTTGAGAGGATCTAATGTTCCTTTTGGAGATATAATTAACTACAATCTCTTAGATCCTGCAGATATTGCAGTTACAGAGAGAGATGAAACTATTGTAAGAAGAAGTGTTTTTGGGCGTGTAAATTATGCGTTTGATAATCGTTATTTATTATCTGCATCCGTTAGAAGAGATGGTGATTCTAGATTTGGAGGAAATAACAAGTACGAAACTTTCCCAGCACTTTCAGTAGGATGGAATGTTCATAATGAAGGATTTTATAACTCTGAAGCTGTGAGCTCACTAAAGGTGAGATTTAGTACAGGTTCTTTAGGAACAACCTCAGATTTAGGAGCTTATAATTCATTAAGTCTTCTTAACCCTCAAGCAACAGTTTTAGGGAATGGGTTTTTAATCCCTGCAGATGTTGCAAATGAAGACCTTACATGGCAAACTAATACAGAAACTAATTATGGTATTGATTTAGGATTTATTAAAAACCGAATTAGATTAAGCGCAGATTACTATACATCGGATATTGAAAATATCTTAATTAATCAGAGTGTGTCAGAAGTTTTAGGAACAACTTCAATAAGACTCAACTCTGGAGACGTGAGAAGCTCTGGGTTAGAATTAGAACTTACGGCAGCAGTGCTTAGGAAGGAAGATTTTACTATAAATGTAGGTGCAAACCTCTCTACAGTAAACACAGAAATCACAGATTTAGGTGGTCTAGACGAATTGCCTCAAACTATTTATGGTCAAAGTGGAAGAGGTCCAGTATTTAGAAACTATGTAGGTGGTGAGATTGGAGAAATGTGGGGGTTAGAAACTAATGGACGCGTTGAAGATGTCCATATTGAAGATCCTTCGCGTGCTATAGATATTAATAGTTCTGAATATTATGTAGTAGATCAAAATGGTGATGGTGTAATAGATCGTACTAAAACTGTAGAGGAAGGCGGAGATTTAGTAAAAATTGGACAAAATACACCAGATTTTTATTGGGGCTTTAATACGCAGTTAGCTTATAAAGATTTTGATATGTCATTCCAGTTTCAAGGAGCTCAAGGAGGTGATGTGTTTAATATAGATCCTATTTACTATAATTCTGAATTTGGTGGAAGATTAAGAGATAGCTTTGACGCAAATGGTGACGGTATTGCTGATGCAAACGGACAATTTTATACACAGTCAAGAAATCAATTAGATGCACAAGTGCAAGATGCATCATACGTAGCCTTAAGAAATCTTACAATAGGGTATACGATAGATTCAGAAACTATACGTAGAGTAGGTGTAAGTTCTGCAAGAGTGTATGCGGCAACAACAAACCTTTTATACTTATGGGGAGATGATTATACTTCTTTCAATCCAGAAGGTGTTGAAACTTCAAATGGAGGTTATTTAGGACCTACTACTTATGGAGTACAGGTAGGAGCAAGCCCGATAGCGAGAAGTTTTACGCTAGGTTTAAATGTTAATTTTTAAAGAAGGAAAAAATGAAAACAGTATATAAATATTTATTAGGATCGCTGCTGTTAATAACAGCATGTGATAGTGACTTAGATCAAGTTCCGCCAAATATTGCTAGTACAGACTCTTTAACAAATTTTGATGGGGTTCTTAATGCAGCATACTTTTATCAGCACGGGTCTGTAACTCCTATGGCTGTCATGGGAGATTTCAGAGCAGATAATGCATTAATGGATGAGGAGCCTTTCCCGGCTTTTGACAGGTATAATGCTGAATTAACTGTAATGGAAGATCAGTTTTTTGGACCATTTTATACAGCGATGTATAAGTCAATCCTAAGTGCAAATAACGTAATTGATAACTCTATCGATGAAACCCAAGTGGGTGAAGCTAAGTTTTTGAGAGCACTATCTTATTTTAAATTAGTAAGAGTCTTTGGAGATGTGCCAGTAAATTTATCACCTACGCCTAGTACTACTGATACCTCAATACTAGTAAGGGAACCACTCGAAGATGTGTACAACAATATCATTGTTCCAGACTTAATGGATGCTATTGCCGCTTTAGATACGGAAATAGTGGGAGGGCGAGCGTCTAGATATGCAGCACAAAGTTTATTGGGTAAAGTTTACATGACAAGAGGAGATTTTGGAAATGCTGAGACACAATTAGCAGCCGTTGTAAATGGAGCTGCAGCTGCTGGAATTCAATTGCAAGCTGATTATGCAGATATATTTGGAGTAGATAACGATTTGAATTCTGAAGTTATTTTTGCTACGCAAATTTCAAGCTCGATATCTGATGAGTATGGATTTTCTGAATTTTGGTCTTGGTATGGAGGTTTAGATACTAAAGCATTAATGCCATTAGATTCAGATTTAATTGCAGCATATGATGCTAGTGAAGCAGGAGGTGATACAGATTTGAGAAGAGCTGTAAATATAGATGAAACACTTCTCTCTTCACCAAAATATCCTCAAACAGGAGGGCCTGATCATGATTGGATCGAGATAAGACTTGCAGATGTACAATTATTATATGCCGAGACATTAAATGAAAACGGAGCTACACCAGCGGTCTCTCTTGCAGAGCTTGATGATATCAGAACAAGAGCTGGATTACCAGTGCTAGACCCTGTAACTATAAATACGCAAGCATTAGTAAGACAATCTATACAAGATGAAAGACGACTTGAATTAGCCTTTGAAGGGCACAGATGGTTTGATTTAGTTAGAACTGGAACTGCAGAAGCAGAAATGGGAGAAGCGATTAATAGTGATTACTTTTTATTCCCTATTCCAATTTCTGAAATTTTAGCAAGTGGTGGAGTAATCACCCAAAACCCAGGATATTAAAATTTAGTTTATTTAAATGTGCCAGTCCGTTTGTGGATTGGCACATTTTTCAATAATTCTGAGAAGATTAAAATTGTGAAACTATTTTTGAAAAATTCTTGATGATAATAGTAATAGAAATGGATAGTTTTATGCAACTGTGTATCTTTAATCAGATTAGAGTTTGATGCTTATAGTTAGACTATTATAATAGTAATGATGGATACTTATTAATTAAACTAAATAGGTTACGATATGAAACTGGAGACACGTACAAAGACGATTGAAAATAATGATTCTGGAAAGGCAATCATAGGTCAAATTAGAGATATTATAAATCTCAAAAATTTGGAGCCAGGTGATAAGCTACCTTCAGAACGTATGTTATCTGAGCGTTTTGAGGTGACTCGTAGTAGTGTAAGAGAAGCCATTCAAAAACTAGAGTTTTATGGAATTCTAAAATCTATACCACAGAGTGGAACTTTTGTGGCAAATATTGGGGTCATTGCTCTTAATGGGATGATAGATGATATCCTTAAACTTGAAGATCCAGACTTCAAATCGTTAGTCGAAACTCGAATTTTGTTAGAACTTAAAACTGCTAGACTAGCTGCATTGAGACGCACAGATTGTGATCTCAAAAAAATGAGAGAAGCACTAGATGCTTACACAGAAAAAGTAATTAATGGTGAAGATGCGGTGCAAGAAGATTTACTTTTTCACCTTGCTATTGCAAAGGCATCAGGTAATAGTACCATGAATAATTTCATGCTTATTATCACTCCAGAAATTATTACAAATTTTGAAAAATACCATGTTTGTGATTCAGGAATGTCACAATCGGCCATAGAAGAACATGAGAAAATTTATCTCGCAATCGAGCAACAAAATCCTCAGGAAGCAAAGGCAATGATGAAAAAACACTTTAAAGCTTTGTATCAATATTGCTATAATATTTAAGGTATAAAGTACGCTTTCGCGAAAGCGTAAAACTCAAAGAAAAGTTGAAAATATTAAAAGTCATGTACGCATGGCTAGGGTAATTTTTTGCCCTATTTAAAGTAACTAATTAGATTTAAAATTATAGTTTATGAAACTTAAAGGACTAAGATGGTGGGTTGTAGGACTTATAGCGCTAGCAACTGTTATTAATTATATAGACCGCCAAGCTCTAGTTGTTTTATGGCCTAGCATAGCAGAAGATTTATATCCAGATAAGACCACTACCGAAAGAAAAGAAATTTACGCTTTGATATCGGTGGTTTTTATGTTTTCATATGCTTTTGGACAATCCATCTTTGGAAAAATCTTTGACAAGATTGGAACTAGGTTTGGTTTTGTATTATCAATAGGGTTCTGGTCCATCGCGACAGCACTACATGCGCTAGCAAATGGAGTATTGAGTTTCTCAATCTTTAGATCAATATTAGGAATCTCTGAAGCAGGTAACTGGCCTGGAGCAGCTAAAGGAAATGCAGAGTGGTTCCCAGCCACAGAGAGAGCGTTTGCACAAGGATTATTTAATTCTGGAGCGGCTATAGGCGGTATTGTTGCAATTCCCACGATTGCTTTTTTAACTGTTTATTTTAGTTGGCAAATGATATTTGTAATCATAGGACTCATTGGTCTATTGTGGTTAGTTCCTTGGTTAATATTAGTAAAAGCACCACCTAAAAGTCACCCTTGGTTAACAGAATTAGAAAAGCAACATATTTTAAAGGGGCAAAAAATAAAAGAAGAAACAGAAGAAGGTGAGAAAATAACAGAATACAACCCTCCAGTAGGAGAGTTGCTATCAAAGAAGCAAAGCTGGGGTGTGATCATAGCCTCTGCAGCGATAGATCCAATATGGTGGTTATTTGTTTTTTGGATCCCTATATACCTTTCAGAAGTGTATGGCATGGATGTAAAAGCCATTGGAATTTACGGATGGGTTCCTTACGTAGGAGCTATGTTTGGCGCATGGTTTGGTGGTTTATTAGCACAAAATAGATTAAAATCAGGATGGAATATTAACAAGACTCGTAAGATGGTAATAACACTAGGATGTGTTATTATGCTTCCTGCGTTGCTTGCTTTATCAAATCCAGGATCACCTATAGCAGCTGTTTTAATAATGGCAGTAGTGCTATTTGGGTTCCAAACGGCGATAGGAAATGTACAAACACTACCAAGTGATTTGTATGGTAAAAAGACAGTAGGTACGCTATCAGGCTTTGCTGGAACAGCAGCAAAACTTACAGGAGCAGGACTCGTAGCATTAGTACCAGTATTAACTGAAGGTGGTAATTATACACCAGCATTTGCAATAGGGGCGGCATTAGCATTTATTGTAATCGCGAGTGTGTGGATATTAATCCCAAAAATTGAACTTCTTAAATCAAATAGATAATAATAAAAAGTAAAAAGTAATATTATGAGTAATAAAGGAAAAGTAGCTATTATAACTGGTGCCACAGGAGGAATAGGATTTGCAGTAGCAAAACGATTAGGTCACGATGGATATACCGTTGTAATTAACGGAATTCAAGATGAAGAAGGAGCAAAAAGACTTGAGGAGCTTAAGGCAGACGGTATCACTGCCGAGTATTATGGTTTTGACGTTACTAATGATGAAGCGGTAACGGAAAATATCAAGAAAATAGGGGAGAAGTACGGTAAGATTGATGTGCTTGTAAACAACGCTGGTGGACTAGGTGGTCGTTCAAGATTTGAAGAGATGACTACAGAGTTTTACAGATTTGTAATGGCACTTAACTTAGACTCAGTATTCTTTGCGTCTAGAGCAGCAATACCATTCCTTAAGAAAGGAGATCACCCTACAATCATTAACTATACATCTAATGCTGGATGGAATGCAGGTGGACCAGGAGCAGGTATTTATGGTACCTCAAAAGCTGGAGTTCACACAATCACTAGAGCACTAGCAAAGGATCTTGCAGAATATGGTATCCGTGTGAATGCAGTATCACCAGGAACTATTGATACACCTTTCCACAAGCAAATTAAAGAGACTAAGCCAGAAGTGTTTGCTTCATGGGCAAATAATATTATGTTAGGTCGTCTTGGTCAGCCAGATGATGTAGCGGGTGTAGTATCATTCCTTGCGAGTAAAGATGCAGCCTTCTTAACTGCCGAGACAATTCAAGTAGGTGGTGGTCAAGCATTAGGTATTTAAAAAAAAATATATTCTTAGAATATGAGTAAAGTAGTCACTTTTGGTGAGATTATGTTACGGCTCTCTACAGAGCGATTCTTGAGATTTTCTCAAGCCAAAACTTTTGGGGTAACCTATGGTGGAGGCGAATTTAATGTAGCAGTCTCACTTAATAATCTAGGCGTCTCTGCAGACTTTGTTACTAGGCTTCCTAATAATGAAATAGGCGATACAGCACTTCAAGAAATTAAAAAAATTGGAGTAGGCGATAAGTATATAACAAGAGGTGGAGATAGACTAGGGATTTACTTTCTAGAAACAGGAGCCGGAACAAGAGCTAGCAACGTGGTCTATGATCGCGCTGGTAGCTCTATGGCTACTATCACAAAAGGATGTTTTGACTGGGAAGCTATTTTTGAAGGTGCCACATGGTTTCACTGGAGTGGTATTACCCCAGCAATATCAGAAGCAGCAGCGCTAGAATGTCTAGAGGCTGTAAAAGTAGCAAGTAAGATGGGGCTCACCATCTCTACAGATTTAAATTACCGTTCAAAGCTTTGGAAATGGGGCAAGGAGCCTAAGGATGTAATGCCTGAACTTCTTAACTATAGTAATTTGATATTAGGAGATATAGACACTGCTTTTTTTATGCTAGGTGAGGACAAAGTAGGTCCTAACTATCAAGATGAAAAATCACTTCCTGTTTTATATGATAAGCTTTTTAAACTATGCCCTAACCTCAAGCAGGTTGCGACCACATTAAGATACTCTGTGAGTGCATCTCACCAGCGCATAGGAGGATTATTATATGATGGTGAGCAGGTATATAGAGCACACATACAAGAAGTAACTCCCGTGGTAGACCGCGTAGGTAGTGGAGATGCATTTATGGGTGGTCTAGCCTTTGGCCTCATAGATGACCCTATAAACAAGCAGCGTGCAGTAGATATTGCTGTAGCGTCTTGTTGTTTAAAACATACCATATATGGTGATTACAACTTGGTCTCTTTACAAGATATAGAACGGTTTATGGATGGAGATCAATCAGGAAAAGTTTCAAGATAATTATGGCAAGATTTACAAGATTAGAAGTAGCACAAGTAATGAAAGACACGGGAATTGTTCCTTTGTTTTATAATGAATCTGTTGAGGTAGGCAAGCGTATATTACAGGCTTGTTATAAGGGTGGTGCTCGAGTAATAGAGTTTACTAGCCGCGGTGATAATGCACATAAAGTGTTTGATGAGTTGTGCGCTTTCGCGAAAGCGGAATTACCTGAGTTAATACTTGGTGTAGGCAGTGTTACAGACGCAGCAGCAGCTTCTTTATACCTGCAGCTAGGAGCAAACTTTGTAGTAACTCCCGTATTGCGTGAAGATATTGCCATGGTGTGTAATAGAAGAAAAGTGCTATGGTCACCAGGCTGTGGATCACTTACAGAAATTGCTCGCGCCGAAGAACTAGGCTGTGAGATTGTAAAACTATTTCCAGGAGGTATTTATGGAGCTCAGTTTGTAAAAGCTATAAAAGGACCATGTCCTTGGACTTCAGTGATGCCTACAGGCGGTGTTTCTCCTACAAAAGAAAGCTTAGAAGAATGGTTTAATGCAGGAGTAACCTGTGTAGGTCTAGGCTCAAAGCTCATAGCGGTAGATGAGAATGGTGCATGGGATTATAAAAAAATAGAAGAAAAGACAGCCTTAGCTATCGATTTAATTAAAGTTATAAGAGGATAAACCATCACAAGACTCACAATTATTTGAATTAGTTTGTTTATGTACACGTAGTTTGTGATTCAAAGGGTATCGAGAGATACCCTTTGTTAGTTTTAGGTGGTAAGGCGCTCTTATTTATTACTATATGATAGCAGATAGGTTGGTCATAACGATTGTAATACCTTTCAATGCTTTTGCATGCAAATGGTATATCGTCATATTAAAACGTGAAGTTATATCTATGATCAGAATTTATATCACTCCTCAAACAAAAACTCACCTTTGGTTTCGGCAGCGTGTAATCCCCAATCAACAATTAGGTTTAAAATAGGAACCAATGTTTGCCCAAACTCCGTAAGCGTATATTCTACTTTTAATGGCGGTTTTTTAGTAAAAACCTTTCTACTTATAATACCATCTGCTTCTAATTTCTTTAATTGTAAGCTCAACGTACGCTCAGTAATACCAGGAATTTCCTTCCGTAATTCATTATAGCGTTTTTTATCGCCTATTAAATGGGTTAGTATAACACTCTTCCATTTTCCACCTATCAATTCCATTGCCGCGCTTGTTGGGCAATATGATATTTTATCGTTGATTTTAATTCTTGGTTTCTTTTCAAACAATTCCTTTCTATCCATTTTCATAACATTTAAAACGATGCAAAGATAATATGCTTTAAAATAGTATGCAACTATACTTTTTATAGTAATTTATTTTATATTTAATTACCTGACATATAGTGTCTTATAATTTATTTTATATACTATACTTCTTGACCGTTATTGACGCGTATCAACTTCACGCATATATTTGCACTATAATTTTGATAGTATTAATAATCAATAAGTTAAATAAATTATAAAATGAATCTAACAGAAATATTAAACAACCGTTACTCTGCAAAAGAATTTAATGCAACTAAGAAAATATCAGATGCAGATTTTCAACAAATAAAAGATGTACTGCGTTTAAGTCCTTCTAGCGTAAACCTTCAACCTTGGCATTTTTTAATTGCAGATACCCAAGAAGGTAAAGAGCGAATTGCAAAAGGCACACAAGGTTTTTTCAAATTCAACACGCCAAAAGTTTTAGACGCATCTCACGTAATTGTTATCGCAGCTCGCACAGATGCAAATGAGGATTATATGAATAGCATTTTGGAGCAAGAAGACCAAGATGGTCGCTTTGCAGCACAAGAGTTTAAAGATCAAATGCACGGTGGTCGTATGCTATTTGCAAATATTCACCGCTACGACCTTAAAGATTTACCACACTGGATGGAAAAGCAAGTGTATTTAAATATGGGCGCACTTTTATTAGGTGCAGCTGCCTTAGGTATTGATGCTTGCCCAATGGAAGGTGTAGATGTAAAAGCCTTAGATGAAGAGTTTGGCTTACGCGAAAAAGGCTTCACCGCTCTAGCAGTTGTGTCTTTAGGTTATAGAAAAGACAGTGACTTTAATGCAAAATTACCAAAATCTAGATTTTCTGAAGAGACAGTTATTACTCAGTTATAATCAATCTTAAAATCTAAAAAGCATGAAGAAGTTTTTAAAAATTATTGGTGGAATTATTGGAATGTTAGTGATTGCTGTAGCGATAATATACTTCTTCTTTCCAAAAGTGTTGGTAGATCAAACCAATGCCAGTTATGCTCGTGCTGCCGGTCTTGAGAAAAAAACGATTGAAGTAAATGGCTACACTGTTCATTTCTATGAAAGTGAAGGGGAAGATGATAAGCCAGACTTTGTTCTTGTTCACGGTATGGGAGATGATAAAAGTAGTTTTTTACAAACGGCTAAATTTTTATCAGAAGACTATCATTTAATTCTACCCGATTTAGCGGGTCACGGTGAAAATGAAAGAAAAGAAGGATTTGATTATTCTATAGACGGTCAAGCCACTTTTCTGAAATCCTTTTTAGAAAAACTTGGCGTAAGTCAATTTAACCTTGTTGGCAACTCAATGGGCGGACATACCGCTGCAGCATATGCCATTAAATATCCTAATGACCTTACCAATTTGATCTTACTAGATGCTGCGGGTATTAAAATAGATGACCACGTGGTGTACAGCGGTTTTGGTAAAGAAATTAAAAACAAAGAAGAATTGGATGCTGTGCTTTCTCGCGTCTTGTATAAAGTGCCGGACCTTCCTGGACCTATAGCCGATTACATGATAGAAACCATAAACAATAGTAAAGATTTTGTAGATGGTTCTTTAATTCCTGCAATTAAAAACGGAAAATATTTCAATCTTAAAGATGATGTGCAATCTATAAAAGCACCTACGTTAGTCTTGCAAGGTAGACACGATGAAGTAGTAAGTTTTAACGTGGCTGAATACTACAGAGACCACATCCCCGATGCGAAGTTAGTAGTTCTTGAAAACGCATCGCACTCTCCACAATTAGAAGTTCCGGAAGAAGTAGCCAATGATATTAAAAAATTCATTTCTAAAACTAAATATATTATGAAAACAAACACAAAAATTATTCACGCAGCTATCGTACAATATCACCGTTGGTATCTTTTTTATGAACGTGATATTGAAAATAAACAGCGACTAGAAAATCAGTTAGAAATTTTAGCAGATGATATAAAAATGAAATCTGCAGCTGGAGAAATGCAAGGCAAAGAAAATTATCCTGAAAGATTAAAAGTTTATAAAGGATGGAAAAATGCGCATCATATTCAAAATATAGAAGTTAATAAATTAGAGAACGGTGCTATTAATTTAGAAGCTGATATTATATATCAAAATTTAAAGTCAGACGGTTCTAATGACAGTTATCCTTTGCATTACAGCACATTTTTAAAAGAGGTTCCTGGTGCGCTTTTACCTGTGTTTACAGAAATTAATATTAACCCTACTGGCGAGATTAAAGATCCAACGTTTGAGGATGCATATCCAGAAAACCGAATGTTATCTCTTATGCATTACTGGCTCTTAAATATGGAACAGTTAGATGGTAATGTTGCGCCTTTTAAAGAGGTATTAGCAGATGGATTTAAACTTAATTTTTCAACAAATAGCGAACCTATTGTTACCATAGAGCAATTAGAACAATGGTTGAATGGAACACCAAAACAATTGAAGGAAAGCAGTCATTTTCCGGAGAACTTTACTGTAAATGTAATTTCAGAAAACGAATATGAAGTCAAGGTAGATTTTGTTTGGAAAGGGATAACAAAAGAGGGACAAAAATTAACAGCAACTACTTCTCATCATTGGATTGTAAAGGATAATCCAAACGACCGATTTGCAAAAATAAAAGAGGTTACAATCATTCAAAAAGTACCACTTACCCCATTAAAATAAAAGGTGCTTCAATTCTAAAGAACATTATTATGAAAAGTACAATAGTAAAATTTACTGCAAAACCAGAACATAAAGACACGTTTGCAGCAACGCTTAAAGAAGTACAAGCGGCAACCCAAAAAGAGGCTGGTAATAAAGAGATAAGAGTATTTGTATCTAAAGCAGAAGACAATGTGTTTTTTGTTTACGAACGTTGGGCAGACAAAGCTGCTATTACAGCTCACGATAACGAGCCACATACCAAGAAGTTAATGGAAGTAGGACAGACCGCCTTACAGTCGGCTCCTGATTTCTACTTCTTAGGGGATACAAATCCTCTTCCAGACTATTCTAAATCTGCAAATCCTGAAGATAAAGTATTTATAATTTTCTTCATTTTTAAACTAAAAACTGAATTTAGAGAAGCACTTCTTGAACAGTTTGAAGATCACATTACCCACACAAGAAAAGAGGAAGAAGGCAACATCCTTTTTGATTTATATACAGTAGACGGTCAAGAAGACACCCTAGCAGTTTATGAGCATTGGAGAAAAGAATCTGATGTTTGGGACATTCACTTTAATCAACCTTATGCAGTAAAAACAGGCAAATTAATGGAAGAAGCTGTCATTGGTGACTTAAAGCAGTATATGAATTTCGTTACAGAAATTTAAGAGAAATCAATAATCAACTAAAAAGCACTATTATGAAAAAAGCAATTCTATTAGTTTCCTTGGCAATTTTAGCAAGCTGCGGAAATCAGGACAAAAAAGAAGCAGTTTCAACTACAGAAACGCAGGATCACGAACATCCGCATCCACACAACGTAGATGAAAACGGATTAGCACCACATACGGAAAACACCATTCATCAATATGCGCCAACGGTTGCATTGTTAAATAGTATATATGAAGGTGATTTTACGCCAGAACAAATGGTACAGCAAGGTAATATTGGTATTGGAACCGTTAATCACCTAGCAGGTGAACTTGTCGCTGTAGATGGTGTGGTATATACTATTGATGCCGAAGGCGGAATTAAAGAGGCGCCAGAGGATTTAGAATCGCCTAATATGACGATGATAAATTTTCAACCTAAAAAAACGGTAACCGTTGAAAACATTACTTCATACGAAGAACTAAATAAAGAGCTTCAAAAATACTCTACTTCTAAAAATAGTTTTTATGCTTACAGAATTAAAGGAGAGTTTGGATATCTAAAAATGGCATCTGCACATAAAGTAGAAAATGAAGATGTTTCTCTATTTGAATATTTAGATACAAGAGTAATGTATACTAGAGAAAATATCAAAGGAACTTTAGTAGGCTTATTTACGCCAGATTATATTGGAAACGTAGTGATACCAGGAATGCACTTTCACTTTTTATCTGAAGATATAACACTAGGAGGGCATTTAGAAGATATCAAGTTTGATAAACTTCAAGTAGAAATTCAAGAAATAAACCAAGTCAATTTACAGCTACCTCAAACCGAAAAATTCAGAAACAAAACGTTGAAGCAAGGTGCCTCACCAAAAGCAACTGCAAAGCAAAACGGCAAATAAAATCTAACTGAAAAACGGACACTATGAAAGCAATAATATTAGAAAAAGCAGGAGGACCAGAAAACCTTCATTTAGCAGAAATAGCAAAACCAAGCATAAAAGATAACGAAGTATTAGTAGCGGTAAAGGCTATTTCATTAAACCCGGCAGATGTAAAACCAAAGTATCAAGATAAGATGCTTAACATGATGTACGGTGAAAAACGACCTGTAATTTTAGGCTGGGATATAGCAGGAACCGTAACAGAAGTTGGTACTGATGTTACCAATTTTAAAATAGGAGACAAGGTCTTTGGTATGGTAAATTTTCCCGGTGTAGGTAACGCTTACGCGGAATTTGTTGCTGCGCCAGAAGCACATTTAGCTACAATGCCAGCCAACGTCTCTTTTGAAGAGGCTGCTGCTACAACCTTAGCTGCTTTAACTGCATTACAAATCTTAGAAGGAAGGATTAATAAAGGTGATAAAGTACTAATACAAGCAGGTTCTGGTGGTGTCGGGCATTTTGCGATTCAAATTGCAAAAGCAATGGGAGCTTTTGTAAATACTACTGCCTCGGCAAAAAATAGCGAATTTGTCACCTCTATTGGAGCAGATAACGCAATAGATTATCATACTGAAAAGTTTGAAGAAATTTTATCCGATATCGACTTTGTATTAGATACACAAGGTGGTGAAGTATTAGAAAATTCAGTAAAAGTTTTAAAAAGCGGTGGTACAGCTTATACAACAGTAGGTATGGACTTAGATGACTTAAAAGCATCAGCTAAAAAGGAGAACAAAACCGTTTCAGACATTTTGGTACACTCTAGTGCTGATGATATGAACACCTTAAAAGGAATGTTAGAAAACGGTAGCATTAAACCAAACATTTACAAGACGTTTGCTTTTAAAGATATGGCTGCTGCCCATACTGAAGTAGAAAAAGGAAGAACAGTGGGTAAAGTAATCGTGACACTTTAGTATCAACTATTAAAACACAATGAAAATGAAAACACAAGATAAATTACCTAATTATACAAGAAAAATATTTGTTGGTGGCGAATGGAAAGACGGAAAAGGACCAGCAATTAAAGATATTAATCCTTGGAACCAAGAGGAGTTATTCTCTTTAAATGGAGCTACTACAGATGATGTAAATGAGGCTTTTGAACAAGCAGCAGCTGCGCAGAAAAAATGGGCAGCGGTACTACCTCCTGAAAAGAGTAGAATGATGCTTAAACTAGCCGAAGTAGTTAGAAACCGAAAGCAAGAGTTTGCAGAATGGGCAAGAAAAGAAGTTGGAGCAACCTTAGCAAAAGGGTATTTTGAAGCAGAATTAGTAGCTAGCGTTTTTGAAAGTGCGGTGCATTTACCATTACAAGTAGAAGGTAAAATATTACCACAAGATATTGATGGCAAAGAATCTATAGCAGTTAGAAAACCATTAGGAGTTATCGGATTAATTTCTCCTTGGAATTTTCCGGGTCAATTAACCGCGCGTACTTTAGGTCCAGCCTTAGCAGTTGGTAACGCTGTGGTGTTAAAACCAGCATCAACGTCTATAGTAACAGGCGGATTAATATTCGCTTCTTTTTTAGAAGAGGCAGGTTTCCCGAAAGGGTTATTAAGCGTTTTACCTGGTGGAGGAAGTACTATTGGTACTGCGATTACAAAGCATCCTATTTCAAAACTAATTTCGTTTACAGGCTCAACACCAGTTGGTCGTCAAGTTGGTAAAAATGCTCTGGAAGCAGATATTATTAAAAATATCGAGTTAGAATTAGGTGGAAATAGTCCGTTTGTAGTGCTAGAAGATGCAGATATAGATCAGGCAGTTGAAGCTGCTGCTTGGGGTAAATTTATGAACCAAGGTCAGATTTGTATGGCTATCAACAGAATTATCGTTGAAGATAAAGTCTATGATGAATTCACAGAGAAGTTTATAGCAAAAGTTAAGACCTTAAAACGTTTGGATATGAATGATCCGGATACGTTTGTAGGTCCTATTATTGACCAAAACCAGTTTGATACTGTTAAAGGCTTAATAGACGATGCAAAAGAACAAGGTTACAAAATGGCATTAGGTGGTGAAGCTGAAGGTTTACATATGCCGCCACACGTTTTTGTAGATGTAGACGAAAACTGTCCGTTGTTTCAAAATGAGATTTTTGGACCAGCAGTGTCTATTGCTAGAGCAAAAGATACTGAAGATGCGCTACGATTAGCAAATGCTACAGACTACGGTTTATCTAGTTCTGTATTTACACAAGACGAAGCTAAAGGAATGGCATTTGCACAAGGTATTGAAGCTGGTATGACACATATTAATGACCAACCAGTTAATGATAGTGCTTATGCACCTTTTGGAGGGGTTAAAAACTCAGGTCTAGGTCGTTTTAATGGACAATGGGGGGTGAAATCTTTTACCGTAGCACATTGGATAACCATTCAAAAAACACCTAGGAAATATCCTTTTAAAGCAGCTGACTTCCAATAAGAGTAACTATTTGAGAATGTTCATACTGTGGGAATCATTAGAAAATATTAATCTCGTTATTTTTATGATATTTCTTAAATAGTCTATATTTAACACTAGATAATAACGGCGTTACAGCGTTTCTATACCGTTTTAAACAAAATAACAATCAGAAACAACCTAGTGATTAATGGATAACCTACTTACGTTTGCAATTACTGTGTTTACAGGCTTTTTTGCTATAACAAATCCTATCTCAAACATGACCATCTTTTTGTCGCTTACAGAGGGAGCAGATAAAAAGACAAAGCAGAATATCAATAAAAGGGCAAACATAGTTGCGTTTATTATTGTAGCAGGTTTTGTCTTGTTAGGTAAATTTATCTTTGAGTTATTCCAAATAACAATCCCTGCTTTCAAGATATTTGGTGGCATCCTAGTGTTTCTTATCGGATTTGATATGTTACAGTCTAAAAAAGTTAATGTCAAACATTTAAAGGAAGTAGACATAGATGAAAATATTGCTATCTCACCCTTAGCTATACCGATTATTGCAGGTCCAGGAACCATTGTTACAGCCATGAATACTGTCTCAGATGCCACTTATATACAGATAGGCATGGTGATTGTAATTTTTGGAATTATGTGTTTGTTAATGTATGTTACTTTTAGCGCAAGTACACTTATCGTAAAGGTTTTAGGCAATAATGTAATTTCCGTAATAGGTAAAATTATGGGATTAATTATAGGTATCATAGGCACGGGAATGATTATAGAAGGAGTGAAAATTTCATTCAACTTGTTTCCATAAATTGTAAAGGCAGTATCATGGAACGGCATAAATGCTATGCCTATAAATTTATGGTGAGTAAATTATGCTTCTTTTAAGAATGTATTGTTTTAATTAACAAGGAAATCTTTTTTTTTCATTTAAAAACCACCTCTACAATAGTTGCTTCGTCCTTTCTAGCTTCGTTAGATATAAAAAGTTTTCCGTCAGGACTAAAAGTAATTCCCTCTGGCTGAGCAAAGTCGTCTTTATCAAGCTTGTATACTTTTTTAACTGTACCATCGCTACCTAGTATCGCTAGCTTTGGGTTTTTGCCTTCGAGCACATAGTAGTCACCTGTTACTGGATGTATTGCCACGTCAGAGGGACTAAAGGTGCGATATGCTTTTTTCTTTTTATAATCCTTAAAAGCTTTATCATTCATATCTATGCGTAAAAGCGGCTTTTCATCCATCGTTTTAGCATCTAGCTTGATATAATATAAACCTTTAAAGTCATCAGATTGATCGCGATCTTTTGGTGTTACTACGAGGCTATTTTTTTCGGCGTCTAGCGTGAGTGTTTCTATATTATTACGAGCGGTAAATGCTGTTTGAAAAGTAGTTATTTCAGGTTCGCTTTCGCGAAAGCGTAACACCTCATAAATCAATCCATCACTTCGCATCACATAAGCATCCTTGTCATTAATCGCGATACCCTCATAGTCTCCACTATCAGCAAATGTTATCTCTTGAATGACTTTTTCCTTTTTGAGATCATATATAAAAATAATGCCGTCCTCATCCTCTACACAAGCAATGGTGTTTTCAGAAATCCACGAGATACCACTTACCTCATTTAAAATTTCTGGCATTTTCCAGGTATTAATAATTGTATAGTCCTCCTTAGATTTTTTTTGAATCGTTGTTTTTTCTTTTTCATCGCTCTGGCCGTTGTAGCTATTTGCACAGCTTATAGTGAGAATGATTGCGAGAGTGACAATTAATAGGTGTGGTATATATTTTCTATAGTTCATTAAATTTCTTTTTAAAGATACTGTGAGTGTGTTTCTTCTTGCTTTCGCGAAAGCTTAAAACATATTTTTAGGTAGCTGGGTCACGTTTAAAAATCTGAATTAAATCAAAAACAATCACACAAAATACTACCCAAACAAAGCCTGCAATAAATCCACCTGCAATATCTGAGGGATAGTGTACTCCTAAATAAATACGACTTATACCGATACTTAAAATCAGGATTAGGCACAAAGTGATAAATAGGACTTTATAGAATCTCTTAATTGGAAACTTACTGATTAAAAACAATAAGGTTCCGTAAAAAGCCATCGCCATCATAGCGTGCCCGCTGGGGTAACTCAGCGTTTCTACCGTAACGAGGTGTTCTACATCTGGTCGAGCTCTATTGATTATTTGTTTTAAGAGAAGATTAGAACTTAGAGCAAGCACCATTACAAATGCAAGCTGAGCAACGTATCTCCATTTTTTAAACGTAACGTAAAATATAATCGTACATAATACAAACGTGATTACATAGCCTAATGCATCACCTAGATCTGTGACAAAAACAAAATAACTAGTGAGGTAAGGTGTTCTGAAGCTAGCTACATAATTAGAAATTGCCGTATCAGACTCAGCTAGATAGGTGCTTTTTAAAGTTTCTGTAAGGGATATAAATAATTTAATACCGCCTATAAAGAGTGCTAAGGCTATGGTTGTGGTGATGATATAAGCCCATCTACCATCATATTTTTTAAATACCTTGACTAATAAACTTTTAATCCAATAAATAAGTGATGCTAGTTTTTGCTTCATGCTTTATAATTACCATTCTCTACAAATTTAAGTATCAAAAATTAGTAAAGTCTAAAGAAGATTATAATGTTAAGATCTAAATTTATTTTAAACCAACCGTCGATACATAGGATAGGAGCATAATTACAAACGTTGTTGAGTTTTATATCCTAATTATTTCTAGAGCAGTCAACTTTATTGTTAAATAAGAGAGTGCTAAAAATGTATGGTCTAAGACTTTTAAGTAGAATTTTGTACAAAAAAAAAGGCTTTACATTTCTGTAAAGCCTTTATAATTATGTAGCGAGAGGGGGGCACGATCCCCCGACCTCCGAGTTATGAATCCGACGCTCTAACCAGCTGAGCTACCTCGCCATAATTTAAAATTGCCAATAAATAATAAAAGCAATTCTGTATGCTCGCATAAGCAATGTGCCTAAGCGGGTGCAAATATAAAATATATTTGTGGTTGTGCAAACCTCTTTCTTAAATAAAATCAATTTAATTACTTTGTTCTACAAATTACTTTCAATATATTGTCGTTCCATTAATACCTTTCTATGAGCGATAAAATAAAATATGAGATTGAGTTTGTTGTAAGAGCTTCTCCTTCTTTATTATACCAATATATAGCTACTCCATCAGGAATGAGCGAGTGGTTTGCAGATAATGTAAATTTAAGAGGTGACCACTATACATTTATTTGGGACGGTAGTGAGGAAATAGCAAAACTTCTTACTAAAAAGAACGGTGACCGAATAAAATTCCAGTGGGAAGCAGACGAGGGAGAGGAGTATTATTTTGAATTACGCCTGCAAGTAGACGAAATCACAAAAGATGTATCTATCATGGTAACAGATTTTGCAGAGGAAGATGAGATTGATGAGGGTAAAATGTTTTGGGAAAACCAAATTTCAGAGTTGAAACAAGTAATAGGCTCTTCATAACTAAAGCCTAATTAATATCTTTGCACCGCCTCCCTAAGAGGCGGTTTTTTTATGGTAAATCACAACGGAACAATATTCTCACCAGAGGATGCGCAACTTAATCCATTCAATAGAGGTCTGCTTTATGGCGATGGACTTTTTGAAACAATTAAAGCAGTAAATGGAAAGCTCCTTTTCTGGGAAGACCACTACTTTAGACTTATGGCTTCTATGCGTATACTTCGCATGGAAATCCCAATGGAGTTTACACCAGAATTTCTTGAGGAAGAACTCTTAAAGACATTGACGGCGTCAGGTTTAATTGATCAAACAGCGCGTATACGTATCACAGTGTATAGATCTGGCGGTGGCACCTACTTGCCAGAGGAGCGCGGTGTGGGTTATTACGCTTTCGCGAAAGCGCACCCTAATCCTTTTTATCTCCTTAGCGAAGAACCTTACGAGGTTGAGTTGTATAAAGACCATTATATAAATGCAGATTTAATATCTACGCTTAAAACAACTAATAAAATTGTACACGTTACAGGGAGTATCTATGCTCAAGATAACGGATATGATAATTGTCTGCTTGTCAATAATGAGAAAAATATAGCCGAAGCATTACAAGGTAATTTATTCCTTGTAAAAGGAACTCACATTAAAACGCCACCACTTTCTGATGGTTGCTTGCGTGGCGTTGTTAGAAAACAACTCATTAGTATTCTAGGGTTGATGGATGAATATACTTTTGAAGAGGCTTCTATATCACCGTTTGAATTGCAAAAGGCAGATGAGCTCTTCATTACAAACACCATTATGGGAATACAGCCTATAACAAAATATAGAAAAAAGGAGTTTAAAATAGAGACAGCCGCAGCATTACTTAAAAAGCTTAATGTAAAAGTACGTCTAGGCTAATTATATTGAGGATTTTCTGGAGCATTAGACCATAATGCATAATCACCGCCTATCTCAATAATTTTATCTCTCCACAGTGCTGTGTGGTTATCTTTGAGTAGCTCGTCATGTTGATCATTTTCAAGAATAACCCAGCTGTTTTGAATAATCTCTTGGTTGAGCTGGTTACTCTCCCAGCCGCTATAGCCTAGAAAAAATTTAATTTTCTCACAGCATATCTCTTTATTCATGATTAGGTCTAGCGCTCTCTCAAAATTACCACCCCAGTAAATACCTGATGCTATCTCTAGGCTGCCTTCTATGAGGTCTGGAGCAGTGTGTATGAAATAGAGATTCTCTTGTTCTACAGGACCGCCATTATATATAGGCATCTCACATTCTTCTATTCCTTCAATTAAATCTGATAGTGTGACATCCAGCGGTTTATTGAGAATAAACCCTACAGAGCCTTCATCATTATGATCTGCAAGAAGTATTACAGACCTAGTGAATGATGTATCACCTAGAATAGATGGTTCGGCTACTAATAAATGTCCCTTTGTAGGATATGCAATCATAATAGTGACGTTTATATATATAAAATTAGGTTTTTTTTATATCACAAAAAATATATTTCGAATATTTTTCACTAGTAAAAATTTAACTTAAGTATCTGTAAATAAGAGGCTTATTAATTTTGTGGTTTAGCAGGTATGTAAAAAAACATAGATGTAAGGCAATAAATAGAGGATGAAGCGCTTACTTTTTGAGGAAAATACGGGAAACTTGAGATCTTTAGAATATCTTTCTGTTAGTAATGTATGCATATGATTAAGTACTTTTACGAGACTAATACAATCCTATTGAAAGCACATTATAAAAAGCACATTTTAGAATTTAAGAGACCTAGTGGTACTTCTCGAGGGGTCTTGCGTACTAAAGAGACATGGTATATCATTATTCAAGATGCTGGTAAAACGGGCATAGGTGAGTGTGGTATTCTTAGAGGTCTTAGTTATGATGATGTGCCAGGCTATGAAGAAAAATTACAATGGGTATGTGCTCACATTTCAAAAGGACCTCAGGCGCTTTGGGATGAGCTAATGGAATATCCAAGTATACAGGCAGGTGTTGAGATGGCATTTTTATCGCTTGCATCTAGCGATCCCTTTGTTCTATTTCCATCTTCTTTTACAAAAGGAACATCTGCTATAGATATTAACGGACTTGTGTGGATGGGAGATGAGGATTTTATGAGAACCCAAGTAGCCGAAAAGCTTGAGCAAGGTTTTGATTGTATAAAAATGAAAATAGGTGCTATTGACTTTAAAGACGAAGTGGCGATTCTTTCCTCTATAAGAAAGAATTACAATAAAGAGCAACTTACCTTGAGGGTAGATGCAAATGGTGGTTTTGCTTTCGCGAAAGCTAAAGAAGTCCTAGCCCAACTAGCCGAGCTAGATATTCACTCGATAGAACAACCTATTGCTACAAAACAGTGGAAAGAAATGGCCGACTTATGTGCCAGTACACCTACACCCATAGCGCTAGATGAAGAACTCATAGGAGCAACAAATCTTGCGTCAAAACAAGAATTGCTCGAGACCATAAAACCGCAATATATTATTTTAAAGCCTAGTTTTATAGGAGGTTTTAAAGGAAGTCAAGAGTGGATTGACGTAGCAGATTCATTAGGAATCGAATGGTGGGTTACCTCTGCATTAGAAAGTAATATTGGTCTTAATGCTATCGCACAATGGACACAAAAAATAGGAGCAAAAGGACCTCAAGGACTGGGTACTGGAAGCCTTTTTACAAATAATATTCCTTCACCACTAGAAGTAGTGAATGGAACTTTAAGAACGGATAAGTACAAGTATTGGGATTTTAAAATATAACATATGTATATAGAGCAGGCGTACAAGAGTTTACACGAGGGATGGAGATATATAATAGGTTTCATGATTATATTTTTTGTAGGCTGGCAAATTTTAGGAGCAATCCCTATAACGGTAGGATCATGGATGAAAGCTGGCGATATAGATACCTTTAAGGCAGCAGGTGAAGAGAACTTCTTTCCGCTTTTTGAGGGAGAAAGCAATCTCTACTTAATACTTGCACTTTGTACCTTTTTAGGAGGGCTACTTGGACTCGTTGTTGTGGTAAAATATATCCATAAACAGCGATTTACAAAGCTAGTAACCGCTAGAAAAAACATAGATTGGTCTCGTTTTTTCTTTGCCTTTGCTATTTGGGGTGTCTTCTCTGTAGTATCGACACTAGTGGCATACTATTTTGCTCCAGAAGATCTTGTGTGGAATTTTAATCTCATGCCTTTTCTTGGGCTTCTAGCCATTACATTAATTTTGTTACCCTTACAAACTTCTTTTGAAGAGTTTCTTTTTAGAGGATATTTAATGCAGGGTATAGGAGTTGCTGCAGGTAATAAGCTTGTTCCTCTTATTATTACATCGCTCATTTTTGGACTCATGCACGCGCTCAATCCTGAAATAGAAAAGCTAGGATATAGTATTTTATCGGTCTACATAGGTTTAGGTTTCTTTCTTGGGATTATAACGCTTATGGATGATGGAATGGAGCTTGCACTAGGATTTCATGCAGCAAATAATATGTTTATTGCATTGCTCGTAACATCAGACTGGAGTGCGTTACAAACTAACTCTATCTTTCGTGATGTTGCAGAGCCTTCGGCTATAGGCCAGATTGTTCCTATCTTCATAATACTGCCTATTCTCATGTTTATTTTTGCTAGAAAATATAAATGGTCTAACTGGAAAGAGAAACTCACAGGTAGTGTAAAGCCTCCTGTTGCCGCTTAAATAGTTGAGCAGACTTACATTTTACATTTGCTTAATGTTAATCTTACAAGGAACCCGTATATTTAAATGATATGACGGAGCTTGCTGAAAAATATACGCGCTTACACCCTAAATTTAAACTTAACGGTGCTTCATTTACCATTGCTTCATTAAAGGAGCAAGCGCATACCTTTATTAAAGAAGGAGAACCTTATGAGGAATCTGTAGGTGAGTTTATTATAGAGTGGCTAGATGCTAAGAAGTATGTGACGGTACATACCTCTGGATCTACGGGAACACCTAAGCTTATTAAGATAAACAAGGAACATATGATCAATAGTGCAAAAGCAACTGCAAAGCACTTTGATGTATTTGAAAAAACAACGGCATTGCTTTGTCTTCCTGCACATTATATTGCTGGAAAAATGATGCTTGTAAGAGCCATGACATTGGGATGGCGTATTGATATGGCGCAGCCAAAATCCAATCCGCTGGATGCTGTGTATAGAACGTATGATTTTTGTGCAATGACGCCTTTTCAGCTTGATAATTCGTTATCGCGATTACACTTACTTTCAAAGCTCATTGTAGGAGGAGGAGCAATATCACCAGCACTTTCTTTAAGATTACAAGGACTTAAAACTAAGGTTTATGAAACCTATGGAATGACAGAAACCGTTACTCATATTGCAGCGAGAAGAGTAAATCCCAAAAAAAACAAAGAAGGAATCATCCCCTTCAAAGTGCTGGATAAAGTAACAGTGGATACAGATAGCAGAGACTGTCTTGTAATAAAAGCTCCTAAGGTGAGCACGGACCCCGTGATTACAAATGATCTTGTAGAGCTCGTAACCTATAAGAAGTTCATCTGGCTAGGTCGTATTGATAATGTAATAAATAGCGGTGGAGTAAAATTGTTTCCAGAACAGATAGAGGCAAAGTTGGCGCCCTTTATCCATGTTCCATACTTTGTAGCCGGAGTTCCAGATGAACTGCTGGGCGAGCAATTAACGTTATTTGTAGAGCAAGAAGAACCTCTTTTTATAAAAGACCATATTACTGATACATCAGCTTTTGGACCTTTTGAGCTACCTAAGCTGGCGGTTTCATTAACTTCCTTTCAGCGTACGGCGACAGGGAAAATACAGCGAGGCCAAACCTTAAAAGAATATTTAAATAGTTTATAGAGTTGAGGTTACGCTTTCGCGAAAGCGTAATAAATACATTATACTACTTGGCTCATCGATACTAGGCTTTTGCTCATTCTAACTGGAAATGACATCATATAGGCTATAGGTTTACAACTCATTTAAAATGTATGACCTATGAAAAGTATCTTCACACTAGCCCTATTATTTATTGCCTTCCAACTATCTGCTCAAAACGAAAGTGAGACCAAATCTACCGTTATAAAAGCAGAACATCTCATCACCTATGCCGCCGAAAACTTCCCAAACGAAGATGCCCAGCAACTTTATATCCTGGTAGAGACGGGAAAGGCAGGAATCTCTCCCGAAGATAAGTTTTATATAGAGCAAGGGGTAAAGCTGCTCATTAAAAGGCTTGACGATAATGATATGATAGCGATAGGAACCTATGGAGCGATAAATGCAAATATTCTTCCTTTTACAGAAGTAAGTAAAGCAGCAGTACTGCAAGAGGCGGTAGAAAGTTTATTTAAGGGTGACTTTATTGCGATGACTTCCTCTGGAATTTCTATAGCTTATGATATGATGGAGGCACATTATGATGAGGGAAAAGTGAGTAGTGTGATTATGATAAGAGGTACGGGAATTGATCTTATTGAAGACGCGCAAGAGGTAATCGCCAGTATCAACGGTGTAAAAAGTCCAGCTAATACAACATCATTATACCAAGGAACAGAAGTTTCTAGTCGTGATAAAAGAAAGCAAGAAAGAGAACAGCGCAAACAATCAAGAGCTGCAGATCATAAAAATCTAGGTGGCGCAATTGCTTTAACTGCACTAACCTTATTGCCAGAAATACTTGATGTAATTAAGGATTAATAATTTGGGCATCATTATTGAATATGAGTATTCACGAAATAATTATGCATATTTGCAAAAATAGAAAGTCTAGTTTATGAGATATTTTATAGTGATAGTAATGATGTTATCCTTAGTGAGTGTAGAAGCTCAAGGATATGGTAACCCTTATGGGAATTCAGGAAGAAGGCAAAGCACAATACCTAATTCTCCACAAGGAAGTCAAGCAAGTGTAGAAAAGCCAGACCCTAATATATTAAGTTTAGAGCGATCAAGCGTATATCAAGAAATGTTTGAACTAGACGTTTTTGGTAAAGAGGTGCTTAGAAGTTATTTAAAAGATTACTATACTGTCTTATTGGCAATCCAAGATGATAAGGATATGGTTATTGATGATAAGCGTAAAAAAGCCGAACTAGAGAAAAAGAAATTTGAATCTCAGTTAAGAGATATCCTGACCGAAGAACAAGTTGTAAAAATCATAGCAGAGGAGGAGTCTGGAAGAACTCAAAAGCTAGTTGCTAAAAAGCAAAAGAAAGAGCGCAAGAAAAAGCGCAAAAATAAAGGTGACAAATAAAATAGTCATACATCAATTTATAATTAAGAAAAGAGTATTCAGATGAATACTCTTTTTTGTTTTTAGTATTTTTAAGGACTAGCAACTTAACTATGAAAACATTACTATTACTTTTAGTACTTCCGTTTACGTGTATGTACGGTCAGATTTTAACAGAACGAGATAGAGCAGACGTAATCGATGAGGTCTTGGCAGATAGATTTGATAATTTGTTACCTACTTTAATGGATCGCGCAGATATCGATATGTGGGTTGTGATTTCTAGAGAATATAATGAAGATCCGGTTATAAAAACGATGCTTCCCTCTACTTGGCTCAATGCGAGAAGAAGAACCATATTAGTTTTTTATAGAAATAAAGAAAAAAACACAATCGAAAAGCTAGCAGTAGCTAGATATAACGTAGGGAAGAATATCATCTCTGCGTGGGATAAAGAAAAACAACCAGATCAATGGGCACGTCTTTTAGAGATTATAGAGGAGCGAAATCCTGCAAAAATTGGTCTTAATTATTCTGATGATTTTGGTCTAGCAGATGGAATTGTAAAGACAGATTATGAGGCATTTATATCAAAACTATCATCTGCTCAACAAGTAAAAGTAGTCTCTGCACAGAATCTAGCTGTAGGATGGCTGGAAACACGCACGGCACTTGAAATGAAATATTTTGAACAGCTAGTAGAGGTTACGCATGATATTATTAAGGATGCCTTTAGCTATAAAGTGATTGTCCCAGGCGTTACAACTACAGATGATGTGGTGTGGTATTTACGCCAGCGAGTTACAGATATGGGATTAGAAACATGGTTTCACCCTACAGTTGATATCCAGCGTTCTGAAGAGAAATTAGAAAGTCATATTGTTTCATTTTCTAATAGACCAGAAGGTAAAGTAATTCAAAAGGGTGACTTGCTACACTGTGATTTTGGAATTACCTACTTACGTCTCAATACAGATTGCCAGCAACACGCATATGTTTTAAAGGATGACGAGAAGGAACTGCCAGCATTCTTGAGTAAAGCATTTGCAGATGGTAACCGTGTGCAAGATGTGCTTGCGTCAAATTTTAAGACAGGTAAAACTGGAAATGAGATTCTTTTAAAATCATTAAAAGAAACTAAGGCAGAAGGCCTTGTTCCGTCTATTTACACGCATCCACTTGGACTATACGGTCATGCCGCTGGCCCTACGATTGGGATGTGGGATTCTCAAGGTGGTGTGCCAGGAACAGGAGACTACAAGCTCTATGAGAACACAGCATATGCTATCGAACTCAATACTACCGTAACCATTCCAGAGTGGAATAAGGACATTAGAATCATGCTTGAGGAAGCAGGGTTCTGGGGTGAAGATGGCTTTAGATATGTTTCAGGAAGGCAAGAAGAAATACTTATTGTTGAGTAATATAAGTACGCTTTCGCGAAAAATTGAAACAAAATCCTAAGAGTCCTTTCTAGGGTGATATTGCTCCATCACGCGTGCGAGATCACTGCGGTCTACATGCATATAGATTTCGGTAGTTGTGATGCTCTCGTGACCTAACATTTGCTGAATACTTCTCAAATCGGCGCCATTTTGTAAAAGGTGTGTGGCAAAGCTGTGACGAAACGTATGCGGACTAATACTTTTCTTAATTCCAGCTTTTACAGCGAGATCTTTTATGATCGTAAAAATCATGGCACGTGTGAGCTGGCGACCTCTCCTATTCAAAAATAAAATATCTACATGCTCTGGCTTGACGTCTATATGCGTTCGTATTTCATTACGGTAAATGTCGATGTACTTCTGAGTATGCTCACTTATAGGGACAAAGCGCTGTTTGTCTCCCTTACCTATCACATTTATAAACCCTTCTTCAAAATATAGGTCAGAAAGCTTTAGGCTTATTAATTCTGTTACACGTAGACCGCAAGAATAGAGTGTCTCTAGCATGGCGCGATTGCGTTCTCCCTGAGGAGTGGAGAGGTTAATTGCAGTGATAAGGGCGTCTATTTCTTCTTCGGCGAGTGTGTCTGGTAGTTTTCTTCCTAGGCGAGGAGATTCAATAAGGTCTAGAGGATTGTCTTTTCTATAATCTTCAAATATCAGGTAATTAAAAAAACCTTTTAGCCCAGAGATGATACGAGCTTGTGATCTCGCTTGTACTTCTTTGGCTATGGCGTATATAAAGTCTTGAATGTCATCTTTAGCTATAGTAATAGGGTCTGGTGGGCTATCTAATTGCTCCAGATGACGCGTTAGTTTTTTTAAGTCTCGAGCATAGTTGTCTATAGTGTTCTCAGAGAGACCACGTTCTATACGTAAGTAACTTTTGTAGTTTGATATGCCTGTTTCCCATTTCACGAAAGTGAAAATACAATTATTAAAGGATTCTCAATTAACAAGAGTTTAGAAAGTGCCTAACACGCATTTAACACGATGATGAATAGCTTTGAATATCATTTAAAACAAACACAAACATGAAAAAAATAGTAGTAGTAGCAATCGCAGCCTTATTTGGGACTGTAGCAGTTCAAGCACAAGATGAGGTGTCTTTTGGAGCAAAAGGAGGAGTTAACTTTGCAACCGTAGGAGGAGACGATTTTGATGATCCAGATGCAAGAACAAGCTTCCATTTTGGAGGATTTGTAGAAGTGCCTATCACAGAGAAATTCTCAATACAACCAGAGGTTTATTATTCGGGGCAAGGATATGATATCCAGAGTGTTAATAACGGAGATGATGTCGAGTTTCAGCTAGATTATATTAATGTACCAGTACTAGCAAAGTATTATTTTGTAGATGGGTTTTATGGAGAAGTAGGGCCGCAAATAGGATTTAATGTAAATAGCGAGATTGATTCTAATCCTGATGGAGATTCGGGAGATATTGATTTTAATAACGACGCTATAAACACGGTAGACTTTGCTGTTGTAGGTGGTTTAGGATATAAACTTAACAATGGTTTATTTTTTAACGCACGTTATAATCTAGGACTTTCTGACGTTTTTAGTAGTGAAGATTTAGGAGGTTTTGACCTTGATGCTCGTAATAGAGTATTTATGATAGGAGCTGGATTTGCATTTTAAATCATAAGTAAAAAGATTTATCAAAAGCGCCTCAGTAGAGGCGCTTTTTTTACGCCTTGTAAATCTGTATTTTTATGCTTTCGCGAAAGCGTAATCAACAACTATAACCTATGAAATTACTTATAATAAATGGCCCTAATCTAAATATGCTAGGTAAGCGTGAACCAGAAATTTACGGGATCGAAACTTTTGAAGATTACTTTACAAAACTTCAGTTTGCATATAAAGATACAGAGCTTAGCTATTTTCAAAGTAATATAGAAGGAGAGCTTATTTCAAAATTGCACGAAGCAAACGATACCTTTGACGGAGTGATTTTAAACGGAGCAGCTTATTCTCATACCTCTGTAGGATTAGGAGACGCTGTAGCATCTATAAGTACGCCAGTTATAGAAGTCCATATTTCAAATACATTTGCGAGAGAAGAGTTTAGACATCATTCATACCTCTCTAAATATGTAAAAGGTGTAATAGTAGGCTTTGGTCTTAATAGCTATAATCTTGCTATTGAGAATTTCTTGATGAAGGATTGAAAGATATTTTAAGGCTATTCATTAAGGGGTTATTCTTGTAGCATACCTTTTAAGTAAGATAATTTACCATCTACATTAGTCGGTACAGGTAGCCCTAGAATTTTACATATCATAGGGTATACGTGAATGTTTTTTACAGAAGGTAAACTTGCTCCCACGTTTATTGCAGGACCTTTTGCATAAAGAATGCCGTGCATATCTTTTAAAGCAGGAGTATACCCATGTACACCAAAAACTTCCTGATTTCCAGCCTTTCTTCTATCGATACTCTTACTTGAGCTAAAGTAATATCCATCGTCGGGAATTACTTGTATGGGTCCCCAGTTTTTATTCTTTGGGACATATTCAAAATGTGGTGTGTCTTCGGTTTTATAAACCGTGAATTTGTTTTCTAGTTTCTTTAATTTATTGAAAATTTTATCAGTCTCCGCACTAGTATGAGGGTGTATATTGAGAATGACACCATTGTCAATCATGTTGTAAAGAGCATCGTTAATTAGTGGCTCCGTACTAATGAGTTTTTCAATAGATTGCTCTGCCATACCATGGTCTGAGACAATAACAATATTTACTGGTAATCCCGTGTTGTCAACGCGACTGAATAAATTTCCTAGTGTACTATCTAGTTTAAATAAAGCTTCTCTAAGTTTTTCTTTATTGTTGGGACCGTAACGATGTCCAGTATCATCCATATCAGAAAAATATAGGGTAATGAGATGTGGTCTTGTTTCTTCGGGCATTTCTAACCACTTTATTGCTTGATCTACGCGTTCTTGATTGGTTACTTTCCCATCGTAATTATAATAGTAAGTAGGGTGTACACCTTGAATATCTGCTTCTGTGCCAACAAAAAAGTAACTAGCTGTTACCATACCTGCACTATTTGCATTTACCCATAATGGAGTTCCATTATAAAAAGACCCATCTACAACGGTCTCTCGATTACCTATGCTGTACGTTTTTTTCTTATCATAATCATAGTATGAGTTTGCAAGCAGCCCGTGGTTATCAGGATACATTCCTGTTGCAATCGTGTAATGATTAGGGAATGTTTTAGTGGGAAAAGATGGTATTAGGGAAGCGGCTTGAGATCCATTTTTTATAAATGAACTTAGATAAGGAGGGTTATAAGTATTTACATAATCATGTCTAAAACCATCTAGTGATATTAATATAACATATGGTTTCTTTAAGGACTCCGCAGTATTTACCGTAGTAAGTGGTGAAAAACTGCTCACGTTTGAAGTGGATCCACATGATGCTAGCGCTAAGAAAATTACTAAAGGGAAAAATGACTTAAATAGAGCGGAATGTTTCATAATACAACTGTTAAGTGCCGGTAGTAAAGCTAACTATTTTGAGAGGTATTAAAACAGAAAATCCTGCCAAAGGCAGGATTTTCTAAAAACTTTATATGTATAAAGTATAGCTCTTATAAGTGAATTACTTCTCCATAAGCATCTGCCACTGCTTCCATTACAGCCTCACTCATTGTAGGGTGTGGGTGAATAGTTTTTAATACTTCGTGACCTGTAGTTTCAAGTTTACGTCCTAATACAGCTTCTGCTATCATATCTGTAACTCCTGCACCTATCATGTGACATCCTAGCCACTCACCATATTTTGCATCAAAGATTACTTTTACAAACCCATCCTTTGCTCCAGAAGCACTTGCTTTACCAGATGCAGAAAAAGGGAATTTACCTACTTTAAGTTCGTATCCAGCTTCTTTTGCTTGCTTTTCTGTCAGTCCTACAGATGCGATTTCTGGAGTTGCATACGTACATCCTGGTATGTTGCCGTAGTCTATTTTTTCTACGTTCATACCTGCAATTTTCTCTACACAAGTAATTCCTTCTGCAGATGCTACGTGAGCAAGAGCAGGACCAGGAGTTACATCTCCTATTGCATAGTAACCTGGCATGTTAGTTTGGTAAAAATCATTAACGATAATTTTGTCTTTATCTGTTACGATACCTACATCCTCAAGGCCTATGTTTTCAATATTAGTTTTGATTCCTACAGCACTTAATACGATATCAGCTTCAAGGATTTCTTCTCCTTTTTTAGTCTTTACCGTAGCTTTTACACCAGTCTTTGTTTTTTCAACCTTCTCTACAGAAGAGTTTGTCATCACTTTAATTCCAGCCTTCTTCATAGAACGCTCAAATTGTTTTGATACATCTTCATCCTCTACAGGAACAACGTTTGGTAAGTACTCTACAATAGTTACATCTGTACCCATTGTGTTATAAAAACTAGCAAACTCAACACCTATTGCTCCAGATCCTACTACAATCATAGATTTAGGTTGCTTCTCAAGTGTCATCGCTTTACGGTAACCTATTACTGTCTCACCATCTTGCTTAAGATTAGGTAACTCACGTGAGCGAGCTCCCGTTGCAATGATAATATGGTTTGCGCTATATTCTTTACCGTCTACATCTACCTTTTTACCAGGCTTGATTTTTCCGTAACCGTTTATAACGTCTATTTTATTTTTCTTCATTAAGAATTGAACACCTTTGCTCATTCCCTCAGCAACACCACGGCTACGTTTAACAACTGCAGTAAAGTCTTTTTCTACTCCTGTTGCTTTAAGACCGTAGTCTTCTGCGTGATTTAAGTATTCAAATACTTGAGCACTTTTAAGAAGGGCTTTTGTAGGGATACAACCCCAGTTTAAACAAACGCCTCCTAAGCTTTCTTTTTCAATAACCGCTGTTTTTAAGCCTAACTGGCTTGCGCGTATTGCTGTTACATATCCGCCTGGACCACTTCCTAAAACGATTACATCATATTTGCTCATATCTAGATTTTTTTAAGTCTAATTATTGTAGTTCAAAAATACGGATTATCCCGTCATATATAAAACAGAAAAACCGAAGTGTTTACTTCGGTTTTTAATGTTGTTTTTACGCTTTCGCGAAAGCGTTATTTTCAAATATCTTATTTTTCAAAGTCTATACTGAGCGAATTTACACAGTAACGTTGTCCGCTTGCAGTAGGGCCGTCATCAAAGACGTGTCCCAAGTGAGAACCACAATTAGAACATAGAATTTCTGTTCTTATCATCCCTAACGTTTTGTCACGTACATATTCCACAGTTCCCGGTATGGATTCGTCAAAACTAGGCCATCCACAACCACTGTCAAATTTTGATGCGCTTTCAAAAAGCTTTTGATCACAAGCACCACAATGGTAAGCGCCTTCTTCGTTGTGTAGATTATAAGTTCCAGTAAATGGGCGTTCTGTTCCTTTTTCTCTCAGTATGCGATAACGTTCTGGGCCCAGCTCCTCGAGCCACTCTGCCTCTGTTTTTTCTATTGGGTAGCTCATATTATTTCGATTCTGGCACAAACACGAGTGCGTCTCCATTAATACAATGTCTCTTTCCAGTAGTTTCTTTAGGTCCATCGTTAAAAACGTGTCCTAGATGTCCACCACATGTAGCACAATGCTCTTCGGTTCTTGTATAACCAAGTTTACGATCAGAGCTATACGCTATATTTCCTTCTATACCTTTGTCAAAACTAGGCCAGCCAGTCCCACTGTCAAATTTATCTTTTGTTTTAAATAGCGGTGTGTCACAAGCAGCACAGTGAAAAGTTCCTGCTTCTTTTACATTATTGAGCGGACTAGAATTAGGTCGCTCTGTACCTTCTAAGCGCAATACATAATACTGCTCTTCTGTGAGTTGTGCTTTCCACTCGGCATCTGTTTTTGTGATCTCAAAACTTTCTTTTTTACTCTCCTGAGCAGACCCCTTGCAACTTGTAAAAATGCTTAACAAAGCAAATACTCCAATTATTCTTCTCATAACTATTTTCTTTTTAAGTAAAGTTAATTCATTAGTTCACACTTGGTCGTTAAAGCATTGTGAAAATGACGTGAGGTTGTATAAAATGATACTAATCATAAGTCTCTATTATTAATGATTAATTAGGTGTTGTTACTTAATCATTAATAATTTGTGAAATTAATTGTAGTAATTACCTATAAATCCTGCGAAAACATGCTTAGTTATTTGTGATTTAACCTATATTTAATAGCTCATAAAGCATCGTACTCTTAATAACGGTTACATTTAAGATGTTATCTAATTACCTGAAACTATGAATATTCTTCACGTAAGTGCCGAGTGTTATCCTGTCGCAAAAGTGGGTGGGCTGGCAGATGTGGTAGGAGCTCTTCCTAAATATCAAAACCGCATAGGTCATACTGCTGCGGTGATTATGCCGTACTATAAAACAAGCTGGGTGGAACATGCAAATGGCACCATTGTTTTTTGTCATGACTTAGTGATTGAAGGTAAGACGTATTTCAGCGAAGTAATTGATGTAGATAATGAGCTCGGTTTTCCATTATTTGTGGTTAGGATTACAGAACTCACAGATAGAAAAAATGTATACGGGTATGAAGATGATCCCTTGCGTTTTATTGCTTTTCAGCGAGTAGTGCTGCAGTGGGTACTGAGTTTAAAGAGAAAGTTAGATATCATACATTGTCATGATCACCATACTGGCTTTATACCCTTTATGATGCAGCATTGTCCAGAATTTGATAGTCTCATGAAGGTACCTACATTACTTTCGATCCACAACGCCCAGTATCAAGGTAATTTTCCTCACGATATGGTAGGGATGTTACCACGCTTTCGCGAAAGCGATATAGGGCTTCTCGATTGGTATGGAGAAATAAACCCACTTGCTGCTGCTATTAAATGTGCATGGCGAGTTAATACCGTTTCTCCATCATATATGGTGGAATTACAAGAAAAAGCAAATGGATTAGAAGGCCTGCTTAGAGAAGAGAAATTAAAGTGCGTGGGAATTCTAAACGGTATTGATGCCGAAACATGGAATCCTGCCACCGACGATTATCTTATTAAAAATTATACAATAAGGACAAGAGTTAAAGGCCGTGAGGCTAATAAAAAGGCTATTTGTGATGAGTTTGGACTAGACGCCTCAAAACCACTCTTTGGGTTTATAGGTAGACTTGTTTGGGAAAAAGGAGCAGATTTACTGCCTGAGATTATCGATACTGCGTTAAAGCAACACGATATTAATATCATTTTACTAGGAAGCGGCTCGCCAGAAGTAGAACGCCAGCTAGAGGAACTTAAAACCACTTATAAAGGAAGATATAATGCTCATATAGGTTATGAAGAAAGGATGTCACACCAAGTATATGCTGGAGCAGATTTTCTTTTAATGCCTAGTAGGGTGGAGCCTTGTGGTTTAAATCAGTTGTATAGCTTGAGATATGGTTGTATGCCTATTGTACGCCGTACGGGAGGTTTAAAAGATACAGTAGTAGACATAGGTGATGACGGTAATGGTATTTGTCATGATCAAACTTCTGTATGGGATGTTGTATACAGTATAGAACGTGCTTCTCTTTTTTATAAGGATAAGAAAGCCTTTAGTGCAAATCAAAAACAAATGATGGAGATAGACCACAGCTGGGAAAATGCAGCTGGAACTTACGCCTCATTATATGAAGAAATGATACCAAAAAAAGTAACTATCAAAAAATAAAAATTCCAAACTCTAAAAGCAATAAATAATGAATAAGGAAGTACTAGCGATTATATTAGGAGGAGGTCAAGGCTCAAGATTATACCCACTCACAGCACAGAGATCAAAACCCGCTGTTCCTATTGCAGGTAAATATCGTCTAGTAGATATTCCTATTTCAAATTGTTTGAATTCAAATATTAAAAGGATGTTCGTGTTAACTCAGTTTAACTCGGCTTCACTTAATAAACATATTAAGCATACCTACCAATTTTCTTATTTTTCTGATGCTTTTGTAGATATTCTTGCTGCAGAGCAAACTCCAGAAAACAAAGGTTGGTTTCAAGGTACTGCAGATGCTGTAAGACAGTGTTTACACCATTTTAAAGGTTATGAGTCTGATTATATTATGATACTCTCTGGAGATCAATTATATCAAATGGATTTTAATGAAATGCTTGATGCTCACAAGGCTTCAGGAGCAGAGATAAGTATTGCATCACTGCCTGTTAATGCAAAAGATGCTACGTCCTTTGGTATTCTTAAAACTAAGGAGGATAATATGATTGACTCTTTTATAGAAAAACCAGCTGCCGAACTTCTTCCAGAATGGGAATCTGAAGTTTCACCAGCAATGAAGAGCGAGGGTAAACATTACCTCGCATCTATGGGGATTTACATTTTTAATAAAGACTTATTGATTAATCTGCTAGAGGGGACGGATACTATGGATTTTGGAAAAGAAATTATTCCGCAATCTATAGAAAACCATAAGGTACTTAGTTATGCCTATGAAGGGTACTGGACAGACATAGGAAATATCGATTCCTTTTTTGAGGCAAACATAGACTTGACGTCAGATGTGCCTAAATTCAATTTGTTTAATAAAGGACAAACCATACTCACAAGACCACGTGTATTGCCACCTACAAAGATTTCAGGAACAACACTTGAAAAATCTATAGTAGCAGAAGGTAGTATCATACACGGTAGTCGTATCGCAAATTCTGTGATAGGAATACGATCACGTATAGGTAAAGGAACGGTTATTGAAAACTGCTATGTAATGGGTAGCAATCGCTTCTTAGATCTTGAAGAGATTAATGCGGCTCGTGATAAAGGCATCCCACACGTAGGTATAGGAGATCGCTGTTTTATAACCAACTGTATTATTGATAAAAATGCAAAAATAGGAGACGATGTTCGTATTACTGGAGGAAAGCATCTAGACGATGTAGAAACAGATACTTATGTAGTGCGAGATGGCATCGTGGTTGTAAAGAATGGAGCTACTATAGTGTCAGGAACAACTATTTAATGGCAGAAGTAATAGCACATAGCTTATTTACAGCATTTGACATTGACCTTTTTAAGGGAGGAAAACACTACCGTCTTCATGATAAAATGGGTAGTCATCCCATAACTGTAGATGGTGTAGATGGAACTTATTTCTCCGTATGGGCACCTAGTGCAAAGCGAGTATCTGTAGTAGGTGATTTTAATTACTGGAATGAGGACGAGCATATTCTCAACGTACGGTGGGATGGAAGCGGGATTTGGGAAGGTTTTATTCCTGAGATCGCTCATGGTGAAGTATACAAATACAAAATTCACTCCAACCACAATGGCGTTGTCACAGAAAAGGCAGACCCTTACGCGAGACGAGCAGAGCACCCACCTCAAACCGCTTCTGTAGTTTATAAAACAAATCATAACTGGAAGGATGCTGCATGGATGAAAAAACGCCATAAGCACAACAGTCTTAATGCGCCGTACTCTGTGTATGAAATGCACCTTGCAAGCTGGAGAAGAAAGCAAAATGAAGGAAATCGTAGCCTTAGCTATACAGAACTAGCCAGCGAACTCGTGGCTTATGTGAAAGAATTAAATTTTACACATGTGGAGTTTATGCCGGTAATGGAGCATCCTTATGATCCTAGCTGGGGATATCAAATCACAGGGTATTTTGCGCCTACCTCTCGTTTTGGATATCCTGAGGAGTTAATGACTTTGATAGATGCGCTGCATCAAAATGACATTGGAGTAATTTTAGACTGGGTACCTTCTCATTTTCCAGAAGATGCGCATGGTCTTGGTAACTTTGATGGTACGGCTTGCTATGAACATCCAGACAGAAAAAAAGGATGGCATCCCGACTGGAAGTCACTCATTTTTAATTACGAACGTAATGAAGTGAGAAGCTTCTTGATTAGTAATGCGCTCTTCTGGTTAGAGCAATATCATGTAGATGGCTTGAGAGTAGATGCGGTTGCTTCTATGCTATATCTCGATTATAGTAGAGAAGAAGGCGAGTGGGAGCCTAATGATCAAGGAGGAAGAGAAAACCTCGCCGTAATATCGTTTCTAAAAGAACTTAATGCAGAGGTGTATGCTAGTTTTCCAGACGTTCAAACCATTGCAGAGGAGTCTACTAATTTTCCAGCAGTGAGTAGGCCAGTATTTTCAGGAGGTTTAGGTTTTGGGATGAAGTGGATGATGGGATGGATGCATGATACCCTTGCTTATTTTAAAAGAGATACTATCTATAGAAATCATCACCACAATGAGATTAGCTTCTCAATGACCTATGGTTTTACAGAGAACTTTATGCTACCATTATCTCATGATGAGGTGGTCTATGGTAAAAAATCTATTATAGGTAGAATGCCTGGAGATGAGTGGCAACGCTTTGCAAATCTCAGGCTTTTGTATACGTATATGTATACGCATCCTGGTAGTAAGTTACTGTTTATGGGAAGCGAATTTGGTCAAGGTACAGAGTGGAATTTTCAAGAGCAGCTAGATTGGTACGTGCTTGAATATGATATTCATAAAGCAGCACTAAGTGCTTTCAAGGATATTAATGGCCTGTATACATTGACACCTGCTTTGTACGAGAAGCAGTTTGAACCAGAAGGTTTCGAATGGATTGCACACGATGATAATACAAATGCCATACTAAGTTACATTAGAAAGGGCAATGATGAGAATAGCGTAGTTGTGTGTGTGTTTAATATGACACCTACACCGCAGCCTCAATATCGCATAGGGTTACCTTTTAAAGGAAGCTTACGCGAAATATATAACAGCGACGCAAGTAAGTATGCTGGAACAGGTGATTATCACAACAAAACTCTCGATGTTACCGAAATTTCATGGAATGGAAAAGACCATTCGGCGGAGGTGAAAATAGGGCCTTTGGCGGGAGTGATTTTTGAATTGAAAAAGTAGTTAGCGTACTAAGTTTCACTTCGGTAAACTGAGAAAATAATGAGGCTTATAAAAATGCACACTTGCGGGGCTCTATAACGCCGATTGCAATGAAAATCCCGCAAGAGCAGACAAAGTCGCGATGAGGAATTGAAATGGAAAGCGGGATGAACATCTAGCAAAAGAGCTGTGATTGTGCGTTCCAAACACTCTAAAGGTGATATAAATAGCTTTTCTGAGCTTACGAAAACGTTAGCGTTAATAATTAATTACGAATTAACTTCATTTTTACACGATATAGTGTTTATTTGAAAGGAAATAACAATTACTATGATTGTAAATACAGAATTAGAGCAAAAAGGGAATCAATTTCCTAAAAACGTGGTAGATGTCAAACAAGAGACAGATATCTTATATTTTACTACCTCAAATGAGGTGATTTTAGAACTTACTGTGTTGCGAGATAGTGTGATACGTTTTCGCTTTGCAACAGGTGGCGTTTTTGAGCCAGACTTTTCTTATGCGATAGATGAAGATGCACCTCGTGGCTACAATCATCTGGAACTTACAGATGATGATAAATATTATCACGTACATACTGCAAAGCTTCACATACGTATTGAGAAAGAGAGTTTACAGACAAGTATTTACGATACAAAAGGGAATCTTATTAATGAAGACGAATTAGGTTTTCACTACGAGGAGAGCTTCCAGTATGGAGGTAATATCGTTAAGATGAGTAAGAAAGCACAGCATGCAGAGTCCTATTATGGGCTAGGTGATAAGCCTATGCATTCTAATTTACGAGGAAAGCGAGTGCATAACTGGGCAACAGATCAATATGCATTTGCAAAGGATCAAGATCCAATATATAAAGCAGTTCCTTTTTACATAGGGCTACATCAAAAGAAAGCGTACGGTGTGTTTTTTGATAACACGTTTAAAACGTATTTTGATTTTGCTCATGAGCGTATGGGAGTTACAAGCTTCTGGGCGCAGGGAGGTGAGATGAATTACTACTTTATCTATGGTCCAGATATGTCTGAGGTTGTAGCAAGTTATACGAATCTTACAGGTGTTCCTGAGTTACCACCATTATGGGCGCTGGGATATCACCAGTGTAAATGGAGTTACTTTCCAGAAAGTAATGTAAAGGAGATTGCAAGTAAATTTCGCGAACTCAAAATTCCTTGTGATGGGATTTATCTAGACATTGATTATATGGATGGCTGGAGATGTTTTACATGGAATAAAGATCATTTCCCCGATCCTAAAAGAATGGTAAAGGAACTGGCAGATGATGGTTTTAAAACCATTGTTATCATAGATCCAGGAATCAAAATCGATAAAGATTATTGGGTTTATAATGAAGGTGTAGAAAATGACTACTTCTGTAAGCGCGCAGATGGTCCTGCTATGAAAGGTAAAGTGTGGCCTGGAGAATGTAATTTTCCAGATTATACAAACCCTAAAGTACGCGACTGGTGGGCTGGTCTTTTTAAAGAGCTTATCCAAGATGTAGGTGTAAAAGGAGTGTGGAATGATATGAATGAGCCTGCAGTGATGGAGGTTCCAGGAAAAACATTTCCACCAGATGTGCGTCATAATTATGATGGACATCCTTGTAGCCACCTAAAAGCACATAACATTTACGGTACTCAAATGGCTCGCGCTACTTATGAAGGTGTGAAGAAATTTGCGTATCCTAAGCGACCGTTTGTAATTACAAGGTCTGCATACTCTGGAGCGCAACGTTATACAAGTTCTTGGACGGGTGATAACGTGGCTAGCTGGGAACATTTATGGGTAGCAAACATACAAGTGCAACGTATGTGTATCTCAGGGATGAGTTTTACAGGTACAGATATTGGTGGGTTTGCAGAACAACCTACAGGAGAGCTTTATGCAAGATGGATACAGCTAGGAGTTTTTCATCCTTTCTGCCGTACGCATTCTTCTGGGCATCATGGAGATCAAGAACCGTGGACTTTTGACGAAGGTGTGACAGATATTGCTCGTAAGTTTATCAACTTGCGTTATAGATTATTGCCTTATTTATATACTATGTTTTATGAGTATATCAAGAAAGGTACGCCATTATTAAAGCCGCTTGTATATTTTGATCAAGATGATGCACAAACGCATTACCGTACAGATGAGTTCATCTTTGGACATCATATTCTAGTATGCCCAATACTTGAACCTAATGCAAAAGGACGACGTATGTACGTGCCTAGAGGGCAGTGGTACAACTACTGGACAAAGCAAATTGTGCAAGGAGGAAAAGAACAATGGGTAGATGCAGATATTGATGAGATGCCATTATTTGTAAAAGAAGGAACCATACTTCCTAAATATCCTATACAACAATATGTAGGAGAGCTTGAGATAGAGCAAGTAGAACTTGAGGTGTACTACGGTCTTGGAAAAAATGCTTCAAAATTATATGAAGATGCTCAAGACGGTTATGATTATAAAAAAGATCGTTATAGCTATCGTACTTTTAAAATGGTAGGGCGTGAGAAAGACTGGATTATACAGCAGCACAAACGTGGTGACTTTATCACAACATATGACACTTTTAGAATACATTTAATAGGTCTACCGTTTGAAATCACGACTATAGAATTAGACAATCAGAAAGTGAGTCTAGAAGATGTGCAGTTTGACCCGATAACATGTGCTTTAATCATTAACAAAGATTTCACGGAGCTGCATCTGAGTGGTATTTAACATTTGCGTATTTTTATATCCTGATTTAAAACCATCATTATGAAACTTAAAAATACATTTGTTCTTATTATGACCGTACTTCTGGTATGTGCATGTAAGACGAGCCCATTTACAGGGAAGAAGACTCTTAACTTTGTAAGTAACGATCAGTTATTTCCAATGGCATTCCAACAGTATGACGCATTCCTATCTGAAAATAATGTGATTACTGGAACAGCAGATGCTAATATGGTAAAGCGCGTAGGTGAAAAAATAGCCGTAGCAGCAGAGCGTTACCTTACAGCGCTAGGAGAGCCTGGTTATTTACAAGATTATCGCTGGGAGTACAATCTAGTTAAAGACGAAGCAGTAAACGCTTGGTGTATGCCAGGAGGGAAGATTGTAGTGTACACTGGAATTTTACCGATTACTCAATCTGAAACTGGACTAGCAATGGTAATGGGGCATGAGCTTGCTCACGCACTTGCAGATCACGGAGCACAACGTATGAGTGCTGCACAATTACAACAATATGGTGGTGTTGCCACTGCTATTGCGGTAGGAGGTCAAGATCAAGCAAAGCAACAACAAATCATGCAACTCTATGGTATAGGTTCACAAGTAGGAGGCATGCTTCCTTTCTCTCGTAGTCATGAGACACAAGCAGACGAAATCGGAATCGTAATTGCAGCAATAGCTGGATACAACCCTGATGAAGCAGCAGAGTTATGGAAACGTATGAAAGCTGCTAGTGGAGGTGAAGCACCACCACAGATTATGAGTACGCACCCATCATCAGATAGTCGTATTGCAAACCTTACTGCCAAAGCGCCGATGGCGAGAGCAGAAGCCGCAAAATTTGGAGTGACTTCTTTTAAATAGAAGTTTACACGAAATATATAGTAAGAAAAGCTGTGCAATCGCACAGCTTTTCTATTTTAGTACTATGAATAACGAACTACAAAAAGGAGATAAAAAATTATTAAATGCATGGGCGTTTTATGATTGGGCAAACTCCACCTACAGTCTTGTCATTGCATCTGCTATTTTCCCTCTGTTTTATGGTGCTCTTTTTAGAGGAGCCGGGATTGAAGAGATTGAAGTTTTTGGGATGATGCTACGTCGCAGTCCGCTTATATTTTATACTACTGCTGTAGCTTTTTTGGTCGTTGCCATTATTTCTCCCATTCTATCTGGAGTGGCAGATTACCTAGGTAATAAAAAGTACTTTCTTAAATTTTTCTGTTACATGGGAGCGCTAGCGACCATAGGTCTTTACTGGTTTAGCTTAGAGCATATTTATTTAAGTCTGCTACTTTATGCATTAGGACTTATAGGTTTCTGGGGTAGTCTCGTATTTTATAATTCATATTTACCAGACATTGCCTTCCCTGAGCAGCATGATGCCATAAGTGCCAAAGGATATTCTTGGGGATACATAGGGAGTGTCATATTGCTTGGCTGGTGTTTATTTATGATTCTGGGGTATGAGATTTTTGGCTTTGAAGATGAAGGTTTTCCAACGAGGCTTTCTTTTGTGCTCACTGGAGTTTGGTGGATAGGTTTTAGTCAGTACACTTACAGGTATCTTCCTAAGGGTAATAAGGCGGACGGTAAACTTACTGGAGCTGTGCTCTTAAATGGTTTTAACGAGTTGAGAGCCATCTGGAGATCCATGCAGTCACAGCTACGACTCAAAAAATATCTTATTGCATTCTTTGTATATAGTATGGCAGTGCAGACGGTAATGCTTGCGGCAGCATACTTTGGAGAGCAAGAACTAGAATGGGGAAGCGATAGCGAGCGTACCACGGGACTTATAGGTAGTATTTTATTAATACAACTAGTCGCCGTTGCTGGAGCTTACTTGACCTCAAAATTATCGGCTAGAATAGGGAATCTTAAGGCGCTTATTATCATTAATATTGTTTGGATTTTTATCTGCGCTTGGGCCTATTTCGTGTACACTCCTGTTCAGTTTTACATTACGGCGGCATTTGTAGGCTTAGTAATGGGAGGAATTCAGTCGCTATCAAGATCTACGTATGCTAAGTTTTTACCAGAAACAGAGGACACTACTTCATATTTCAGCTTTTATGATGTTGCTGAGAAAATAGGGATCATCATCGGTATGTTTTTATACGGTTTCATAGAAGAACTTACAGGAAGCATGCGCTATTCGATTGTGTTTTTAATTTTATTTTTTGCGGCAGGTGTCGTGTTATTACTTCGAGTGCCTAAAGACAGGACGGTAATTACGTAGGTTACGCTTTCGCGAAAGCGTAAATACTCAAACTCCCAATCTTATAAGTAGAGAGGGTTTTGCTTAAGTTTATTATTCAATAATTAAGTTGCTACGGCATACAATAGATAGTTATGGCTGGATTTATTCAAGAATTCAAAAATTTTGCGATCAAGGGTAACATGATCGACATGGCAGTAGGTATTATTATAGGTACTGCTTTTAATAATGTGGTAAATACTATCGTAAAAAAAGTCGTGATGCCACCATTATCACTACTCACAGATGGTATTAATCTCGCAGATAGAAAGTACCTCTTACGTGCAGCCGAAGGTGAAGAAAAGGAAATAGCAATTGGTTATGGAGAACTTATTGAGGTTTCAATAGATTTTTTGGTAATCGCAATTACCATTTTTGTAGTGATTAAAGGGATCAATAGATTTAAAGACAAGGCAGAAGATCCTAAAAATACAGAAGAAAAAACTCCGAAAAATATAGAATTGCTTGCAAATATTGAGCATCTTATGCAAGAGCAGAACAACCTGTTAAAGGCTCGCAAGGACTCATAGTCGAAGAGCAAAACAGTGCAATAAATTGATTATGTTTGTGTTTCAGATTTAGAAATTACTACTACGATGAAAAAACTACACGTTTTATTTTTATTTATAATGATGGTTGCAGTGACGGTTGTCTCTTGTGATGACGAACCACTAGAAGGCATGTTTAGCGTTACAGGTGATGGCTCTGATCCAAGTGAACCGGATCCAGATAGTGAAACTTGCCAATTAGCTTTTGATACTCTCGTAGCAGCACAGGCGGCTTTTAGTAGTGCAACAGAGGCAAATTACTCACAAGCTTGTGGTGCATATGCGACTGCAATTCAAGCAACTATACAACTTTGTGGTGATGCATCTGGAACATTACAAGCTACTCTTACAAGCTTAGGAGATTGCTCAACACCAGATCCTTGTTTTCAAGCGGAGACTGCTGTAAATGCGGCATTAGGAGCTTTTAATAATGCAACTAGTGAGAATGAGGAACAATTATGCCTTGCGTATAGCGCTGCTTTATCTGCTCAAATAGAAGCTTGTGGTGATACAAGCGGAAATATACAGACTACTATTGATGCCTTGAATTGTGGTGGCGATTGTGCTGCAGCACAGGTTACTACATCAGAAGCGCGAGAGATATTTAATGCAGTAGATCCTCTTGATGAGGAAGCGTATACTGCAGCTTGTGCAGACTACTCAATGGCTTTACAAGCTCAAATAGCCGCTTGTGGAGATGCAGACGGAAGTCTTAATGCTACCGTACTAGATCTAGGAGATTGCTCTCCACCAGAGCAAAATGGACCGGTGCAAGTAACCATAGGAGATGTATTTACAAACTTTAATACCGCAACGGTAAGCATAAGCGGATCTTTACTAAGCGTAATTGCAACTGATATAGATACAGGAGATACGTTTACTTTTGATATCGTATTACAGCAAACAGGAGATAATGTGATGCAAAATACGATTCTAACAGTAGGAGATGTTGTGCACACACCATCTATAGAAGCGACGACTCCATTTGTAAATAATATCACTGCAAACGATGGTACTACAATCGTAGGAACTTTTTCTGGAACATTTACAAATCCAGATAGCGAAGAAGTACTTACCGCAGATGGAATGATTAATATTATCTATTAATATCCATAAACGACATATTTTTAAAGAGCATCTGTAACCAGATGCTTTTTTTATGTGTTGTTATTAATGATGGCTCATTTATTGTACATTTAATTCTATGAAAAAAATATATATGAAAGGTATAGCTATTGCTGTGCTTATGTTTGTGACTACGGCTGTAAGCGCTCAAAGAGAGCGAGTGAAAGGAAGTAGAAATGTGAAAGATGTATCTGAGGTATTACGTCCATTTACAGATATTAAAGTAACAGATGGTCTAGAAGTAACACTTATTGCAGATTCTCAACCAGGCTACGAGCTTGAGATGGATGATAACCTTATTGAATTGATAAGCTTTGATGTGCGTGATAGTGTATTGCTAGTTTCTGCAAGAAAGGATATCAGAAGTGCAAAACGTCTTGATATCACGGTGCGTTTTGTGACTCTTAATTCTGTAAGCTTAGATGCAAAGAGTAAAGTGAAAGCACAATCTGTTCTTAAATCAGATTTTTTTAGAGGAAGTTTTTTAGATGATAGTCAGTTTGAAGGAGAGGTAAAAGCAACACAAGCTACCATAACTGCAAATTCAAACTCAAAAATTGAGATGGATTATATGGGAGATGACTTGACCATGAATGTTACAGATAACGCTTTCGCGAAAGCGGATATCAATACAAAAAAATTCACGCTATCTGCATCTGAAAGATCAGACCTAGAATTAATAGGAAATGCTCAAACAGTAACGCTGGATTTAAAAGACAATGCTGAGTGCAAAGCTCAAACATTTAATGCGGACGTGATCAACATAATCGGAGCAGGAAATTCGACAACAATTGTAACTGCAGATCAGGAGATTGTTGTAGATCTTGCAGATAAAGCACAACTTCAAGTATATGGTGAACCTAAATTAACGATAGAGCGTTTTACGGGAACCTCAAAAATCTTAAAGAAGGAATAAAAATTACAACATGGAATTCTATAAAAAAATGCCCTCTTATGAGGGCATTTTTTATTCTTGTAAAGAAATGTTTTTAAGGATTATCCCCTTGTAATATCTCCAGAACCAGAAACCTTAGTGTCTTGTTTTGATGGGTTTCCTACGTACTCTATGTCACCAGAACCAGTTACACGGGCTTTGATACTTTTTTCACAAGCTACGCGTATGTCACCAGAACCTGTAACCTGAGCATCTACCGTCTCTGCTTTAAAACGCCCAGCTTCTATATCACCAGAGCCTGTAACTTTTACAGTGTGGTCTTTTGTGTAGCCTTTAAGAATAAGGTCACCAGACCCTGTAACACGACTCTCGGTACGGTTTGCTTCCACAATAAGAGCAACATCTCCAGATCCAGAGACAGAAACTTCAAAAGTATTTGCTTTGATTACATCATCACTCATAATCTCCCCAGATCCTGATAATGACACTCGATCTAAATCTCTAAAAGGAATTTTAATTTTAATATCCTTTCCGTAGCTCGTCTTTAGATTTTGCTTGTTTTGAACTTTGATAGTAAGTCTATCACCGCTCACTTCTGTTTCAACATAATCTAATAGGTTGCTTTCTCCTTGTAATGTGATTTCTCCTTCATCTCCGGCTACTAGTGTTACGTCAAAGAATCCAGCGATGCTAATCTCATCGTATTCTCCTACGTTGCGTGTCTCTGTTTCTAGCTGTCCATTACCTTTTATACTCTTTCCCCACCATTGTGCGTGGATTTGCGTACTTGCTAAAAGAATAATACTGAGTGTGATTAATTTTTTCATGAGTGTTGTTTTTTTGATGATTGATTATTAGTTTTTGAATAAAGTGACACCACCGTATTCTGAGTTGATGTTTACGTGATTATTAGTATTAGAATTTCCTCTATATCCTTCGTAGTATTTGTCTGAAGATTCTATGCGCTCCTTATTAAAAGTGAGATCTTCTTTACCGCTCAATCCAGCATATTCTAGTTTTATTGCAAACGTAAAGTTGTATTGAGGGTTATAGCCTACTTTAATACCGGTGTAGTCACTCTGTATAGAGATGTCTCCAGCATCGCTAGCCAGTTCTTCTATACGTATGCTCCCATAATCTGCATTGATGTTAAGATCTCCGTGAACCACGCCAATCTTTGCAGAGATGTAATCTCCTCGACCTATAATGTCTTTAGTATCTCCAGTAATTACAGAGCCATAGTCACAGTTGTAGTTTAAGTTTTCAATACGTCCAAATTCAGACTTACTATAATCTGCATTAAGTTCAATATCTCCACCTCTTTCTAAGAAAAAGCTTGAATAGTCTGCATTAATGCGTCCGCTCTTCATATAGCTTATGGTACTATTTTTAGTGTAGTCAAAGTTGAGGTAGTTATTTTCTGCTAGTAGTTCGCCTATCGTGATTTTCCCGTAGTCACAATTTATTTTTGCATTACCCTCTAGTCGGTCAATATTGATTCCTCCATAATCATTGCTTACATCTACCATACTAGTTGCTGGAAGTTTAATGGTATAGTTGATTTCCATATTTACATTACTGTTTTTCCAGCTGTTCCACCATGATCTACTACTGCTTTTTTCAAAATTTGTTTTTGCGCTCACATAACTACTTGACCCTTCAAAATTGACATCTATCTCGTCTAGTTTTTCTTTTACGCGCTCCTCGTCGTTGCCATTAGTTTTTACTAGAACTTCAATGACGATTCTGTTTTCGTTCCAGCTCACCATATTGACATTTCCGTAGCTATTGTCAATCACCAGTTTTACATCTGGATTTACAGTATATTCTTTTTTGATTCTCTTTTCCTTAGTGTATTTCCCCTGAGGATCTACACTTGCAGCCATCACCATAGAAGGGATCATGAGCGCTATAAGTAAGAGTTGCGTTATTTTCTTTTTCATAAGATTATTATTTGAGTAACTAGAGCGTTACGGCTTTTTCAATAGCATTTAATTCTTTGATGGCATCCATTTGTTCTACTACATGCTGTAGGAGGTCAATTCTATTCTGGAAGTTGTCTATCATTGCGTAGATCACACGCTTATCTTCTCCACTTTCAGAAAGGTCTTTCTTTAAACTATCATAATTCTTCTCTAAGATTTCAAGTTGCTTTATGGCATCCATTACCATGGCTTGGTTCTCAGGATTCATGTTCTCTTTAATATCAAAGAGCTCGCGTTCTATTGTTTTTGTAAAGAAATCTTGCGTGTTTTCCATTTCTGGAGAAACATCTGCGAGTTCCTTAGCTTTAGGCGTATTGTTAAACTGTGTAAGTATTAATCCTGCAAGAAGAATCACACTCGCTGCAATAAACAGCGGTCGCATCCATTGTATCGTTTTTGTTTCCTTTGCAGGAATATCTTCTGTAGCCTGCGCCTGTAATTTTGCTAGAAAATTAGCTTTGTGATCTGCACTAGGTGCAGCTGTATCCAGACGTCCTTCCAGTCGTTTAAATACTTGATCTATAGGTTCCTTTTTCATTGTTATTTAATAGTTTTCGTAAGCTGTCTTTTGCTCTTGACACCATCGTTCTGCAGTTTGCATAGCTTACATTCATAATCTCACTCATTTCCTCGTAGTCATAACCTTCTATAAGATGTAAAGACAGTGATTGTCTATAATTATCTTTAAGCATACTCATAGCATGAACTACTTCTTGTGCTCTCACACTAGTGAGGTCTACCTCACTCACACCTTCTGCATCATCTTCTATCTTATATAAATGATCTTCTAGTGGAGTTTCATCGAGTTTCTTTCCCTTGTTATAAGCATTGAGGCTATTATTTACCACAATACGTTTTAACCAACTCCCAAAAGATGCCTCACCCTTATAACTATCGAGCTTTGTAAAAGCACTCAAAAAGGACTCTTGCATAATATCTTCTGCCTCTGCCTCGTGTTTTACGATGCGTAGCGAAGTATTGTACATCGCTTTATAGTAGCGGTTATACACCTCCATTTGAGCACCCTGATTACCTTGCTGGCACAGTGTTATTAAATCGGTTATTTGATGGTTGGTAAAATTCACTTTTGGTTCATTCTATAGTAAAGATGCGGGTTTTATTTCTTTGTTACACTTTCGTGAAAATTTGACAACATTATTTTGAATCTGTCGATTGTAAGGAGGTATTTACTTCATAGATAAAGAACGCGCATTTGTGTTGGTTCTTCAAATTTTCGCGAAAGCAAAATACTCCCTTGGCACAACAATTGAATTAAAGCCCACAGTGAGGGTAACCATTATCTTATGATGGGCTAAACTCACTATATTTAAAGAGAATACTAATAGTTATACATCCACAAGGCGCGTAGCAGTACACGACATTGTGGCACACATTATATATGGCAAAACCAAAATTTACAACATTAGACAGATTGTCACTGCAAGAGATAGATGGAGATGCAGAATTAATCCCTTTAATGACTCCAGAAGATGAGGAGGCAATTAATAACGAGGAACTTCCAGAAAGCTTGCCTATTTTACCTTTGCGTAACACCGTACTTTTTCCAGGAGTAGTCATCCCTATTTCGGCAGGAAGAGACACTTCTATAAAGCTTATAGATGAAGCAAATAAAGGAGGGAAAGTAATAGGAGTAGTAGCTCAGAAAGATGAAGAGGTAGAAAATCCAAGTGAAGATGATATTCATAAGGTAGGCGTAGTAGCACGTATTTTACGTGTGCTTAAAATGCCAGATGGTAACGTAACAGTTATTATCCAAGGTAAAAAACGTTTTGAGGTAGATCAAGTAACGCAAGTAGAGCCTTATATGAAGGCTACTATTAAGGAATATGTAGAAGTTCGCCCAGAAGCAGGTGATCAAGGTTTTAAAGCAGTTATCGATTCTATAAAGGAATTGTCGCTTAAGATTATCCAAGATTCTCCAAATATTCCTTCGGAGGCCTCCTTTGCAATTAAGAATATCCAGAGTGATTCTTTCTTAATCAACTTTGTGAGTTCAAACATGAACCTCTCTGTTGCAGAGAAGCAAGAGCTTCTTAACATAAACGACTTGCATATGCGAGCACTTGAGACGCTTAAGTTTATGGATATGGAGCGCCAGAAGTTGGAGCTTAAAAATGATATCCAGAACAAGGTTCAAAATGACATGAGCCAGCAGCAGCGTGAGTATTTCTTACACCAGCAGATGAAGACTATCCAAGAAGAACTGGGTGGAGCTAGCTCTGAGGATGATCTAGAAGAAATGCGTGTACGTGCAAAGAAAAAGAAGTGGGATGCAAAAGTAGACAAGCACTTTAATAAGGAGATTTCAAAAATGCAACGCATGAATCCTCAGGTAGCTGAGTATAGCATACAGCGCAATTATCTTGATTTATTTTTAGACCTTCCTTGGAATGAGTTTTCTAAAGATAAGTTTGATTTAAAACGTGCCATGAAGATTCTAGACCGCGATCATTACGGTCTTGATGATGTTAAGAAGCGTATTATAGAATACCTAGCGGTATTGAAATTACGTAACGACATGAAGTCGCCTATTTTATGTTTATACGGACCTCCAGGAGTAGGTAAAACTTCCTTAGGAAAATCTGTTGCAGAAGCATTAGGTCGTGAGTACGTACGAGTAAGTCTAGGTGGAATGCGTGACGAATCTGAAATACGCGGACATAGAAAGACATACATAGGAGCAATGCCTGGACGTATTATCCAGAGCTTGCGTAAGGCAGGAACTAGTAATCCAGTTTTTGTACTTGATGAGATAGATAAACTAAGTACAGGAAGTCAGGGAGATCCTTCTTCTGCATTACTTGAAGTACTAGATCCAGAGCAGAATAGTGAGTTTCACGATAACTTCCTTGAGATGGGTTATGACCTTTCTAAAGTGATGTTTATTGCAACTTCAAATAGTTTAAATACCATACAGCCAGCATTGCTAGATCGTATGGAGATTATAAACGTTACTGGATACACGATAGAAGAGAAGACAGAGATTGCAAAACGTCACTTACTACCTAAGCAGCTTAAAGAGCATGGTATGACAGATGACCAGCTTAAAATAGCAAAGCCACAACTAGAAAAAATTGTAGAAGGATATACAAGAGAATCTGGAGTACGTGGCCTAGAAAAGCAAGTTGCAAAGATGGTGCGTTACGGGGCAAAAAACCTTGCGATGGAAGAGGAGTATAATGTGAAAATATCTAATGAAGATGTTATCGAGATACTAGGCTCTCCAAAAATGGAACGTAACAAATATGAAAATAACGAAGTTGCCGGAGTAGTTACAGGGCTTGCGTGGACACGAGTAGGAGGAGATATCTTATTTATAGAATCTGCTTTGTCAAAAGGTAAAGGGACACTATCTATCACAGGAAACTTAGGTAAAGTGATGAAAGAAAGTGCTACCATAGCGATGGAGTACATCAAAGCAAATGCAGAAACTTTAGGACTAGAGCCTACCATTTTTGATAATTATAATGTGCACATTCACGTACCAGAGGGAGCAACCCCTAAGGATGGTCCTAGTGCAGGTATTACCATGCTTACATCTTTAGTTTCTTTATTTACACAACGTAAAGTGAAGAAAAATCTAGCGATGACAGGTGAGATTACCCTAAGAGGAAAAGTACTGCCTGTAGGTGGTATTAAAGAAAAGATTCTTGCTGCCAAACGTGCAAGAATCAAGGAAATACTCTTATGTGAGCAAAACCGTCGTGATATAGAAGATATCAAACAAGATTACTTAAAAGGCTTAACATTCCACTATGTAAGTGATATGAGCGAGGTGTTAGAACTAGCACTTACTAAGCAAAAAGTAAAGAATGCTAAAACACTAGCTTAAGGTTAGGTTATCAATTTTTCGCGAAAGCGTAAAAATCATAAAAGGGAAACTCATCACGAGTTTCCCTTTTTCTTTATCCTATAGTTCTAATTATTTCCCATCCCTCTCAAAATATACTATCATTGCAATCGTTATGTATCATGATGCAGTACTGATTAATGAAAAAGAGTCTCTTTTTATTGTTGTTTGCGTGTTCACTAACGGCTTATAGCCAGTTAGGAGGACGTGCTACCTATCAGTTTCTCAACTTGATGTCATCTCCTAGGCAAGCTGCTTTAGGAGGGAAAATCATTACAAACTACGACTACGACCCAGACTCTGCTCTTTATAATCCAGCCAACATTAATTATAGGATGGATAATCAGCTTTCTGTGAATTATGTAAACTACCTAGCAGATATTAATTATGGGACAGCATCTTATGCCTATTTATGGGATAGACGCACGCAGGTCTTACATGCGGGAATCACTTACGTAAATTATGGAACCTTTGATGGTAGGGATGAGAATGGGAATTCTACTGGAGATTTTGGTGGTAGTGAGGCGTCGCTTTCATTGGGCTACGCGCTTAATATTCCGTACACAGATTTTCATGTAGGGGCAAATGTAAAATTAATCACTTCCACATTAGCCGAGTATTCATCGGCGGGAGGAGCGATAGATCTTGGACTCACCTATAATTATGAAGATTGGGATCTCAACGCAGCATTAGTGGTACGTAATATTGGAACCCAGTTTACACCCTATGTAGATACTTTTGAGAAGCTTCCGCTAGAGGTAGACGCTGGTATTTCTCAGATATTACCTAACGTGCCTATACGCTGGCATGTCACGCTAGAAAACCTTCAATTATGGAACATCGCTTTTGAGAATGAAGCTAGAGGAACCACAGATCTTGACGGCAATACCACCACAGAAAAAATAGGAATTCTCGATAACGTAATTCGTCACGCGATTGTGGGTGTAGAGTTGTTTCCTAAAGGAGGTTTCAACGTGCGACTGGGCTACAACTTCCGCAGGAGTGAAGAGCTGCGTATTATCAATCAGCGTAGTTTTGCTGGTATCAGTGCAGGCTTTGGGATCAAGATTAACAAGATGCGTTTCAATTATGCATATGCCCGTTATAACAGTGCCGCTGCAAGCAGTTTCTTTGGACTAGGCATCGATTTACAATAATTCTTTTCAATTTTAGGAGCAGTCCATTTTGTGCATATTTGCAAGGTGGTTTCCCGTTTTTCATTACAATTCCTCGTTGCGCTATCGCTACACTGCGGGATTTTCATTGCAATCGGGGCTAGCGAGTCATGCTGTCGCTTTCTTCCATTTAAAGAAGCGAGTATGCTCATCTATACTAGTAGAAATAATCTTTAAATCTATATGGTAAGCACTAGCATACGTTTTCCTATTTTTGTGTAAAACACATACTCTTGAAAATTACCATTGCCATAGACGGATATTCATCCACAGGAAAAAGTACAGTAGCCAAGCAACTTGCAGACTGGCTAGAATATATTTATGTAGATACGGGTGCGATGTATCGCGCTGTAACCTTATATGCAATGGAAAACAGCCTTATCTCTGATGGTTTTTTTGACAAAGAATCTTTAGTAAAAAGGCTTGATGATATCGAGATTTCATTTACAAGAGATACCGCTTCTGGAAAAGCAGAGGTTTGTCTTAATGGTAAGAGTGTAGAGAAGTACATCAGAACTCTAGAGGTTTCCTCCTTTGTGAGCCCTATAGCTACTATCTCAGAAGTGCGCGCTAAACTTGTAGAGCAGCAGCAGCGCATGGGAGAAGAAAAAGGAATCGTGATGGACGGTCGTGATATAGGTACCGTAGTATTTCCTAAAGCTGAGCTTAAAATTTTTATGACCGCCAGTGCAGAGGAGCGTGCAAAACGTCGTTACAATGAGCTTGTAGAAAGAGGTGATAAAGTGAGTTATGAGGCAGTACTTTCTAACGTAGTAGAGCGAGATCACATAGATACTACTCGTGAAGATTCTCCACTCGTAAAAGCAGCCGATGCTATTGAGATAGACAATACAGAAACTAATATTGAAGATCAGTTTCATACTATCTTACAACTGGCAAAAGATCGTATTGCAAAACGTCTCGTTTAATCGATAATGTCTAGGCTCCCTAAAAATTTACAACTAGCGCTATCTGCATGTATTGTGATAGCCATGTCATTTGTTTATGGAGCGCATCCCAGTGTTATACTGCCTTACATTTTTGGTTTTGAAGTTCAAGACTTAGAGCTCAAGAATATCTTTAGAGCGATTATGGGAATCTACATCGCCTTTGGTGGTTATTGGATATATGGTATTATTAAGAAAAACCACTGGAAATCTGCAACCATAGTAAACGTACTATTTATGGGCGGTCTCGCAGGAGGTAGGTTAGTCAGCACCATTCTAGATGGCTGGTCACCACAATACGGCGCAGGAATGATAGCCGAAGCTGTCATGATGTGGTGGGGTTTATGGAATCTCAGATTTTATGATGAAATTTTTTAAAAGCTTTAGAAACATAATAATTGTTTCAGCTTTGATGTATTTCACAACTAGCTGTAATCATAATAATGGCAAAAATCCATTTAAGAAAGAGCATCAAAATTTTCTTACATTTAGAAATCTGGCGAATGGATTTATTGAGTATGATATCGACACATTAGCGAGCTTTAGTGAAATAACTAAAATTTTAGAAGAGATTGATTGCGAAAAAATTATGCGCTATTTAAGCTAGAAACTAATAGTAAAATCTTTAAAATACAACCACTACAATTTTGCGGAGATATATTTCATTATAAAATGAAAGAAGTAGTTTATATTAATACAGATAGTATTACTGTAAATAATGATCTAAAATATCCAATAGATAGTCTAAACTCGGTATTGCGTTATCACTTGCTAAATTTTAATGGTGATAATAATTACCCTCTAGGTACAGAAAGAAAGTGGATAAGTATCAACGTTGATGAGTCAAAAAAGATTGATGACACAAAAATTTTATTACTTAAAATAATTGATGAAGTTAATAGTATTGAAAGTAATGGAGATTTTGGATTTATGTTTGAAAACTCTGGATTAATTGAAGTTGTTGAAGAATAAGTTTCTCTATTTTATTATCAGTAAAGGCCTCAAAATAGGAGCGGGACTGATTATTACTGTTGCCTTTCTTTCGATCTACAATACATATGAAAAGAAGGAGATGGTCGATGCTAATATGATAGTTATTATGGACGTCATCGAGGCTCCATTATCTTGTCGTAATTTGAGCACTAGAGGAGGTTATTGTAAACTTCTATTTAAAGGTGAAATCTATGGTAAGAAGGCAGGCAATAAATTCTGTCATCTTGTTTCTGATAATAATCAGGTTAGAATGTTATCTAATAAAGATCAAGACAATTTTATTTTTGAAGGAGAGTACGATCCTATGCAATTCGTTTTTGCGTTTCTATTGATTTTTATTGGAGTTATTATTTTAATTAAAGACAATAAGACAAGTTGATTTAACTTGCCTTACTATCATTTTATTCCTTAAAAATCACTCAACCCCAAGCCAGCTTTTCCATTAGGTCTTAAGATTCCTTTCTCTAGGCTAAACAATCCTTTAAAAGGATCATTCTCAAAATCTAGATGTCCATCAAGATCTGCATACACTGTATTAGGACGAGATAATGCAAAGTGCAATCCTGAGGAAATGCCAAGTCTACACTCATCAATACAGCCTATCATTGCTTCTAGTCCAGCAGCTCTCGCTACAGAGTTGATATGCATTGCTTCCATAATGCCACCTACCTTTTGAATCTTGATATTTACCATATTCATACGGCTGTTCTGAGCAAGTCTAAAGGCATCTTTCAGTGATTTTAAACTCTCATCTGCCATAACTGGGATGTGAACTTTTCTCGTTACTTCTCCTAGTTTTTCTTCGTCTGCGACTAGGGTTGGTTGTTCGAGTATTTCTATGCGGGACGCTCTTGTTTTTTCAACAAATTGCACAGCCTGCGCTACAGTGTAGCCTTGGTTTCCATCAAAACGTAGGGTGAGGTGTGGATGATTTTCGCGCAAGCGGTGTATTTTTTCTACATCCTCCTCTAGCGATAATCCTCCTTTGAGCTTAATAATTGTAAATCCTTGGTCTACATATTCTTGAGCTTGCTTCAAAGTCTCTTCTACACTTAAAATACCTATGGTAATACTCGTTGCAATACTATCACGATAACCACCTAAAAATTGATAAAGGGGCACATCCATCTTTTTTGAAGCAATGTCTAGCAACGCCATGTCCACCATCGCCAGCGCAGAAGAGATAACACTGAGCAGTGGTTTTAACTGATCAAGAATGCGCGCATAGTTGAGTGCATTTTTACCTTTAAGATATGGAATGATCACAAGATCTAGCGCCCTAGCTACATCATCACCAGTTTCCTTTGTTACCTCAAGATCTGGAGCAGCGCAGCCTAAGCCTATGATGTTGCTGTCTGTCTCTATTTTGAGAATAAAATTAGTTGCCTGCGATACAGTCTCATAAGCAATCGTATAAGGTGCAGTGAGTGTAAGTTCTAGTCGCTCGTAACTAACGTTTGTGATTTTCATGGATTATTTAATGTGTTTTTCAAGAACCTTTATCAAGCCTTCTACGCCATGAGCAAGTACATCAAAAGCGGGAAGGCCTGTCTCGTCTGTAATCGCTTTACAAGCTGGTTCAATTTGTTCTGGTGTCATATTCTCGTGGTTTACTGTCACCGCAATGACCTTTTTACCAGAGATTACCTCGATGGCATTAATCTGCTCTTGTAATGAGTGCAATTTATAGCCAGGGAATCCATCATATTCTAGACGTGTAGGAGCGTGTTGTAAGATTACATAATCTGGTCTTCCAGCCGCAAGGATTTCAAAACCTCCAGGGTATGCTGGGTTCATAAGACTTCCTTGACCTTCTATCACGATTACATCAGGTTGTTCATTGTTATAAGCACTCACTACTGCGTGCTCTATCTCTCCAGACACAAAGTCGTTAATGCAGCTATCCATTACCATGCTGTATTTTGCTCCTTGCATCCACGCAGTTTGACCGGTACCAATCATTTCCGCTTTTTTTCCGCCGTTGCGTAGTCCGTGTACAATTAACCATGAGGTTGTGCGCTTACCAATAGCGCTATCTGTACCTAAAACAGCAATCTTAAGACAATTCACTTTTTCTATTTCGCCAGAGAAAAAATGCAGGGTATCGCGGTCCGGAGTTTTACGCACGTCACGTATTTGAATGTTGTGCTCCTTACTAAGCGCTACAAGATGCTCATCATTAGTAAGGAAATCATGTAAACCACTATCTACATTCCAGCCCTGCTTAATCGCTGTTGCAATGGTTGCTCTTGCCTCCTTAGGAAGACGTCCACCATCTGGTGCAAGACCGATAACAAGCGATTTTGGAAACTCTTTTCCACCTTGTAACGCTTTGATAGCAGTCTCGATATTTTCAAAAATTCGTATTCCATTAGGTTTTCCGTCTAGCACTTCGCCAGCATCTTTACCTGCATACGTACTGTCTATAACTCCCACGACATTATAACGTTCTGTAAAGCGCACTAAGCCGTGAGCCGTTTTTCCGTTTGCAGTATTAAAAGCGCCTTGACAGTATACAAGCGCATTTCCGTCTATTGATTTTTTCATATTTGTGTCCTGACTAAACAGGTATGTGTTAATGTTATATCCAGCGACTGCTGGTGGTAGTTAATTTTTTGCAGTAAGTACTGCTACAAAACGATCTGGAGCGAGGTTCTCCTTTTCATCAAGTTCTAAGAGTGCAATAAGTCCAGCAGTAGAAGCAGGAAGAATGCGTAGTCCCTCTTTTTTGAGTAGGAGCGTACTCATCTCTCTCATTTTTTTATCACTAATGTTAAATGCTTTTCCATCAGATTGCTGGATAGCATACAGAGCTTCCTCTCCATCAAAGCTGTGCCAGTTTATAAGCGGCTCATTGTACTTAGTTTCTTTAATCTTATCTGGATCAAGATCACGACAGTGGTCTAGTCCTTCTTTATGAGATTGAATAATAGGATTTTTACCTGTAGAAGAAGCTGCAATCATTTTAGGAATGCGAGAGGTTTTGCCTCGTTTGTATAAACTTACAAAGCCTCTATAAATCCCAGCAAATAAGGTTCCATTAGACACTGGAGCAGCACAATACTGTGGCGCGTCACCTAATTCATCTACAATCTCTACAGCAATTTGTGAGTATGCAGATATCTGTAGCGGTGTATTTGCACCTCCAGGGTTTGCATCATACCATTCATGTTCTTGTGCTAGTTTACTACTAGCAGTAACTACGTCCTCATAACTACCTTCTAGTCTAAAAATCGTAGCTCCCAGACGTTCCATCTCTACAACACGATCTGTGTGATAAGATTCTGGAATGTATATGTTACAAGCAATTCCGCCTAACTTTGCAGCAAGTGCAACTGCGACACCGTAGTTACCGCAAGTAGCGAGTGACATGGTGTGAAAATCTCTACGCAGCGCATCATATACTTGTGCAAAGGCAATTCTATCTTTTTGTGTTCCCGTAGGGTTATCACCTTCGTATTTGATGTATAACTGTCTAATGTCAAACTCACGTTCAAGAGATTTTGCTCTTGTTAGACCTGTATCACCTACTTCTAAGTTGATAATGTCTTCGTAAGATTCTAAACGGTCTGTAAGTGATTTTGTGGTGTCTTTTACAAACAGACTGAGTGCCATCGCTTCTGAGGATACTTTATTATCTGATGATTTTACACCGTCTTTAAGATTCATAATTTTAAAACTTAAACTTGTGGAGTACTACTTGGTGTGGAGGGAATACCGCTTTCGCGAAAGCGTACATCAAATCCATAAAAATAGGGCAGAAGGTATTACCAACTGCCCTATGGTTATAAAGTTATTGAGCTTATTTGATTAACTCAAGAGCAGTAATAGAAAGTACTTCATACTCCTCATCATCTTCATTAATCTCTGAAGCTGTAGTGTAAGTTACTTTAAACATTTTCCCTTGAAATGCCTCAGTAGTAAGATCAAATTGCTTTGCAGCAGCATCACTCATTGCATCAAAAGAATGTGTAAGCTCATCTGCATCTTCAAAATAGAAAGTACCTTCTGAATAGCCAGTAAAAGTAGCGGTAACGCTATCTGTAGTCTGTACATTAAGAGCTAGTGTAACCACTGTAAAAAGGGCAATAAACATTGTTTTCATAATAGTGTAAATTAAAAAGTGTTGTTAATTTAAAATTGCCGCGTGTGCGACCACTATCAAATAGATTTCCCAATCTAGGATTTTACCCTATACCTTATACGTAGTGGGAGATAAGAATGTTACAAAAGGTGTTACAAATTTTTAAAATAATTGCAATTATTTTTAATCCTCTCGTTCTTCTTGATCTTCATCCTCTATATCGAGATCTAGATCGTCATCATCTGTATCATCATCGTCATACTCATCTTGGTCAAAGTCCTCCATCGCCACAACAAGGCGCTTACTTACTTTAACAAGGTATAAGGTGTCTTCTGTAGTTACTTCTACACAATCTACCATCTCACCTTGAGCATTTTTAAAAGAGATAATATGATGAGACTCGTATCCATCTGGATACTTTGCTACTAGTAAATTTAATATATCATCATTGAGTTTTGCATAGTCTACAATGACGCGTCTTAGGTTACTTGGTTTTTTCATTATGCGTTTATTATTAAAGATGTGTTGAGACACCTTATTTACATATCTAGTAGGTAAGCAAAGATTAATGGCGCTACAATAGTCGCATCACTCTCAATGATAAACTTAGGAGTATCCATATCTAGTTTTCCCCAAGTGATTTTTTCATTAGGTACAGCTCCAGAATAAGATCCATAACTAGTAGTTGAGTCACTTATCTGGCAGAAATAGCTCCAGAAAGGAGTTTCTGTGCGCTCCATATCTTGATAAAGCATAGGCACTACACAAATAGGGAAATCACCAGCAATACCTCCACCTATCTGGAAGAAACCGATTCCTTTTTCTGAGTTTGCCGTATACCAGTCTGCAAGGAATGTCATGTACTCAATTCCAGATTTCATCGTAGTTGCTTTAAGCTCACCTTTCATAACGTAGCTCGCAAAGATGTTACCCATAGTACTATCTTCCCAACCTGGGCAAATGATAGGTAGGTTTGCCTCTGCAGCTGCATACATCCAGCTATCCTTAATGTCTATCTCGTAGTACTGCTCTAATACTCCAGAAAGTAATAATTTGTACATGTACTCATGTGGTAAATAACGCTCACCAGCAGCCTCCGCATCTTGCCATATCTTTACGATATGCTCTTGAATACGACGAAAAGCTTCTTCTTCTGGAATACACGTATCTGTAACACGGTTAAGTCCTTTTTCTAGTAAATCCCACTCATCTTGAGGAGTAAGATCTCTATAGTTAGGCACACGCTTGTAGTGACTGTGGGCCACAAGATTCATGATATCCTCTTCAAGGTTTGCGCCTGTACAAGAAATGATATGTACTTTTTTCTGGCGTATCATCTCCGCAAAGATTTTTCCTATCTCTGCAGTACTCATTGCTCCTGCAAGAGAAACAAGCATTTTTGACCCTTTTTCTAGTTGTGCTTCATACCCTTTGGCAGCATCTACTAGCGCAGCTGAGTTAAAGTGTAGATAGTACTTCTCAATAAATTGTGATATTGCTCCTTTATTAGTCATTATAATCGTCTTCTTCTTGATTAACTTTTTTGCTTTTTTCTTGTAATCCGCTTACTTCGTACTCTTCTCCAGCATCTTCTTGCTCAAATTTATAGCTAAGCATTTTGTAGTATAATTTTGCCGCTGCAAACTCAGAAGGTTTGCTATTTCCGTTAGGACAGAGCTCTACAATATCAAATCCTACAACATTCTTCTCTGAAAACACGCGACGTAAGAAGTCTAACGTTTCATACCAGAATAATCCTCCAGGTTCTGGAGTCCCTGTAGCAGAAAGTACAGATGGATCAAAGGCATCTAGATCAAATGTTACATATACATTTTCTGTCATTGCCTCAATCGCATTGTCCATCCAGTAATCGTCTGTTGCCATCTCGTGAGCAAAGAAAACATTCTCTTCATTCATCACTGTTTTTTCTATGGCATCCATACTACGTATTCCTACTTGTACAAGATTTGTAGTTTGGTTTGCTTCATACACAGCGCATGCGTGATTGCAAGTAGAGCCTTCATACGACTCACGTAAATCTGCATGTGCATCTAGTTGTAATACTGTGAGGTTATCAAAAGTCTCATTAAATGCACGAATGGCACCTATGGATACAGAATGCTCTCCACCAAACATGGTAACAAACTTGTTACGTTTAATGTTTTTCTTTACAATCTTGTGTACAGCCTCTACCATTGCTTCTGGTGATGCGTTTTCTGTGATAGGATCTGCAAGGTGTATCCCTTGTTTGTAAACTTCGCTTCCTGTTTCAATGTCGTAAAGCTCCATATTTTCAGAAGCATGTAAAAATGCTTCAGGACCCTTGTCTGCTCCTTTGCCCCAAGTACTAGTTCCGTCATAAGGAACTGGAAGTAAAACAATTTTAGCTTTTTCAGCTCCTGCATATTCTTGTGGTATGCCTGCGTACGTTTTCATGGTGATACTAGATGTTAGATGTAAAGTGAGAATGTTGTTTTCTCGGTGTTGTTACTGTTAGTGGTTATATAATTGATTTAATATTTTTTTGTTTTGCTTTCGCGAAAGCGTATTTAATACCCTAAGATACCTAATAATTGCTCACTCGTTTGCTGCTCTGCAAACACTTCTGTGGTAATCTCTCCATCTTCATTGCGGTCAATAAGGATGTGCTTAGGAGAAGGCACGAGGCAGTGTTGCAATCCGCCAAAACCTCCTATAGACTCTTGGTATGCTCCTGTATTAAAGAATCCTATGTAAAGTGGTTTGTCTTTCTTGTATTTAGGCATATAAATCGCGTTCATGTGCTGCTCGCTGTTATAGTAGTCATCACTATCGCAGGTAAGACCACCTAATAATACGCGCTCATATTCCTCATTCCAGCGGTTTACAGCTAGCATGATAAAACGTTTATTTATAGCCCAGGTATCTGGTAATGTTGTGATAAATGAAGAGTTAATCATGTTCCATTTCTCACGGTCGTTTTGTTGCTTCTGGTAAAGTACTTCATAAATAGCTCCGCCGCTTTCGCCAACAGTAAAGCTGCCAAATTCAGTAAAAATGTTAGGCACTTTTACATCTGCATCATCACAAGCTTGTTTGATTTGTGCGATGATCTCATTAATCATGTATGCATAATCATACTCAAAGGCAAGCGAGTTTTTTATAGGGAAACCTCCACCTATGTTTAAGCTATCAAGTGACGGACAAATCTTTTTAAGATTAATGTACACTTTAATACACTTCATGAGCTCGTTCCAGTAATATGCGGTGTCGCGTATACCTGTATTTATAAAGAAGTGAAGCATTTTAAGCTCAACCTTCTCGTTATTTTTGATCTGGTTATTAAAGAATGGAACAATGTTTTTATATCCTATTCCAAGTCTTGAGGTGTAGAATTCAAACTTAGGCTCCTCCTCAGATGCGATACGAATTCCTACTTTAAATTTACCATTAATCTGGTTGCTTAGTAGTTCTATCTCCTCGTAATTGTCAATTACTGGAATTGCATTTTTATGACCATTGTTAATTAGACGAGCGATGTTTTCTACGTATCTATCACGTTTAAAACCATTGCTTATTACATAGGTGTCGTCTGTTATTTTTCCAGCAGCCTTTAAGCTCTCTACGATATCTATGTCAAATGCAGACGAAGTCTCGATGTGAATATTATTAGACAACGCCTCGTTGAGTACATGCTTAAAGTGTGAACTTTTTGTACAGTAGCAGTAGTTATAGCTTCCTTCATAACCATTTGCCTCGATAGCATCTGCAAACCATTTTTTTGCTCGCTGTATGTTATCAGAGATTTTAGGTAGATAAGTAAACTTAAGTGGTGCACCGTATTGTTCTACAAGTTTCATAAGGTCTATGCCATGAAACTCTAAGTGGTTTTTATTAAGGTTAAATTCCTCTTGTGGGAAATAATACGTCTGCTCGATGAGATCAATGTACTTGGTCTTCATTAATTAGTTTTAAAAGTGTAAGGTATAAAAGGTACAGAAATAGGGGAGATATCCCCTTTAAGAAAAGGTTAAGTCTATGAACCTCAGATGCGGAAAATAAAAACAGTAAATGGAGAGAATGCAAATTCCTCTAAACGCTTAATAGCGATATTGATGGTACAAGCCGGCCATAACATTCGGTTCCCAAATCTTTGGGCAGCTGTTGGATTAGACTTTGTAATCATCCTAAGCCCGAATATGAAATTGTTTTTCATTAAGAGTAGGCAATAAGCTCGATTGAACAAACTTATTTTGCGCGGCAAACATAAACTCAAATTTCAATTGGTGAAATAGCTTGTCAAGTAATTAACAAATATTTAACTTTTTAAAATTTGAACTCTATTTATTCAGATTTAAAATCGGCCTGTAATTTTTTGATTATGAGAAAGTAATTACCATGAAATTACTTTTAAAGTACAAGAACTGCAGTCTTTAAATCATTGCCAAATTAAGCTGCCAATCGTTAAACTGTGTTAATCTCAATTTTTTAGGAAACCACTCAAACCTTTTTCAACGTACATATGCAAAACAATAATCAATTTAACTTTTAAAATTACGTTTATGAAATCAATAAAAATTTGTGGATTACTTTTAGGAGCAGCATTAGTAGCTGCTAGCTGTTCATCTGATGATGAAGGAGGATCAACTGTTGTAACTGCAGATTCACGTGCAGAACTTTATGCATCAAGTAATAGTGATGGTGATGTAACAGTATATGACGTGAGAGATACTTCAAATATAACAGCTGCTAGCTTTGGTACAGTTTCTACAGATGCAGAAGGTATTTATTATGATGGTTCTAGTGATGAGGTAACTCAGGCATCTAGATCAGGACTACAATTAAATGCTTATGGAAACGTACTGCTGTCTACTGCAGGAATTAATCTTACTGCAACAGTAAGTAGTAATGCAGTATTAGTAAGTCCACGTGACCTTGCTGTAAATGGAGATTTTTATGTAGTTGCAGATAATGCAGACGTAGATGGTGATCCAGCAACAGCAGATGGTAGAATTTTTATCTTCCAAAAATCTGGAGGAAACTTTACTTTAAGAAACACGGTAACTACTGAATTTGCTTTATGGGGAATTGAGTTTGTAGGATCTTCTCTATATGCAGTAGTTGATAAAACATCTGATGTAGCAGAATTTGAAGACTTTTTAGATAACAGTGCAGATGCAACTGTTTCAGCGAGTAAGAGAATTACTATAGAAGGAATTGTAAGAACACACGGTATTGCAGAAACTGATGGTACAATGATTCTTACAGATATTGGAGATGCAGGTGTTGATTCAGATGGTGGTTTCCACGTTATTTCAAACTTTGAGTCCAAATTTGCTGCCGTAGCAAATGGAGAAACTCTTGCAGTAGCAGGAAACCAAGTGCGTGTAGCTGGAGCAGCTACCTTTTTAGGTAACCCAGTAGCAGCAGAGTATGATGCAGTAAATGATATCGTATATATTGCAGAGAGAGCAAATGCTGGAGGTAGAGTGCTTGCATATGCAAACGTACAAGCAGGAGGAGATCTTGCTCCAACTGTAAACAATGAATTAGAAGGGGCTTCATCTTTGTATTTATACCAAGAGTAGTAGTCACATAATTCCATTAAAAAACCCTCAAGAAAAATCTTGAGGGTTTTTTTTATGCGTCAATTTCAGACTTATGAAAAGTCTACAGTAATGATTGGAGATAAGTAATTAAAGCTTTTAATTGAGTAGGAGGATTGCCATGGTCAAATTGAGATGAATTATACATCTCGCTCTTTGAAGGAGAGATTTGCAAACTGGCTATAGCACTTCTATCTGTATACGCGCCGGTACTAGGTCGCACTAGATCCTTTATTTGAGGTAAATCAATATCTCTAATAAGGGATGTTATTTGCGCTACTTCGTCTGTAGATAATGCACGTTGTTGCTTTACTATACTTTCCGAGCTATTTGTGTAAGTAAGTGTATGCTCGACAATAGAAATTTCATAATTGAAACCCCTTGTTTGCGCGGTGTAGTTGATTGTCATTTTATCATCAGTATGTTGACTACATGATTTTTGCACACTCATTATGATGAGGAAGGTATAGAGAAAGTATTTCATATGTAAATATAAAAATACAGCGCCATAAAGGCGCTGTATTGTAGTTTGAAAGAAAGTGTTTAGTTAGTTTATAAAACCACTACGTACTCCCCCAGCTTCAAATAATGCTCTCATTCTTTCCTTTTGACCATTTGAGAACATATACATACAATCATCATTTACATAATCCATATAGTTCATAGTCATATCTGTAGATCTACAGTGTGTAGTAGGGAATGAAGGGCAGCTATAGTTAGGTTGATCAGAAGAAGGAGTATCTGCTACAAAATCATCACGTTTGCAACGACCATCACCCCAGATGTGACGAAGATTTAACCAGTGTCCTACTTCATGAGTTGCCGTACGACCTCCATCAAAAGGAGCTTGAGCCGTTCCTGTGCTACCAAAGTACTGAGGAGAAATTACTACTCCATCAGTAGCTGCAGCACCACCAGGGAACTGCGCATAACCTAATATTCCACCACCTATGTTACAAACCCAGATATTGAGGTGTGTGCTAGGCGTTACCACGTTAGATCCTCCATTTGCAGAAGACTTCATCGCGTCATTAGTGCCCCAAGTTGCTGTAGAAGAAGCTTTTCTAATAGTTTGATCAAGTGTGAATGTTATCTCGCTATTTGCTACTCTATCTGCAAATAGTGCAGGTACTGATGAAGCATCACTATTTTGAAGTGTAAAATCTTCGTTAAGAACAGCGATTTGAGATGCGATTTGTGCATCACTAATATTTTCAGAATTGTTACTATAAAGTACGTGCACAACTACAGGGATATTAATAGTTCCTAAGTTATCTGTAGTGCCACCACCTGTATCACCACCACCAGTGTCACCACCGCCTGGCTTACCTCCTGGTTTACCTTTTGCATTTGAGCGTGAATTAATAATAGAACGTACGTTAGACTCTACATTATACATGCTTGCATATAACGACGGATCCTTATCTAATTTATCATTAAGAACTTTCATAGAGTGGCAATCTCTTCCGCCAGTTGAGCGGCCAGAATTATCGTCCTCTGTATATAAGTAGAAGTCACTCATATCAATTTGTTGTTCTTCTACTGCTGCTAGAGATTCATCCTGATCCTTCTCACATGATGTAAACATCATTGCTAATACTGCAGCGCTAAATAGTATTTTCTTCATAATTATCAAAAATTTAATAGGGTTACCATCACAATGTATTAAAATTTGTTAATTATTTTATGATTTAATTAACAAAATATTGAATTTTCTCAAGAGTAGATAGATGGTTATTTTAATGTGCTAATTTTCAACAATATATAAAGGAGACTTAATAGATTAAGTCTGGATATTTTTATATTTCTAATCTTTTGAGCGTTAAGTGAGCCTATGATTATTTTTTCAAATCTCGTATTTCGGCATATTGAGTATTCGGGGAATTGTATTTTCGATGAAATACACAGTTATTAAAGCAAAAAAAAGCTTCAAGGTTTACCTTGAAGCTTTACATATATAAAACGTATAATTTTTACTCTTCTTCCTCTGCGTTTGCTTGCATCGTAGAGAATACATTTTGCACATCATCATCTTCATCAAGCTTATCGATAAGCTTGTTTACATCTGCCTCTTCCTCTGGAGTAAGTTGCTTAGTTACTTGTGGTATGCGGTCAAAACCAGATTCTAAGATCTCAATTCCTTTTTCTTCAAGGGCGCTTTGTATCGCTCCATAGCTCTCAAAAGGGGCGTAGATATGTATCCCGTCTTCGTCTTCAAACACTTCTTCGGCACCAAAGTCTATAAACTCAAGTTCTATCTCTTCTACATCTTGTCCCTCTGCATTCACGCGGAAAGTACAAGTGTGGTCAAACATAAATACTACAGATCCCGAGGTACCTAGGTTACCGTCACATTTATTAAAAGCAGCTCTCACATTTGCCACCGTACGTGTATTGTTATCTGTAGCGGTTTCTACAAGTATTGCGATACCGTGTTGTGCATATCCTTCAAAGATTACTTCCTTGTAGTCGCCTTGGCTCTTATCTGACGCTCTTTTAATGGCACGTTCTACGTTATCCTTAGGCATGTTTACCGCCTTAGCATTCTGTATTACCGCACGCAGTCTTGAGTTTGAGTCTGGATCTGGACCACCTTCCTTAACGGCCATTACAATATCCTTACCTATGCGTGTAAATGCTTTAGACATTGCGCTCCAGCGCTTCATTTTACGTGCTTTTCTAAACTCAAATGCTCTTCCCATGTATATAAAGTAATAGATATTTTTGCGTAAGCAAAAATCTCCTTTTTAATAATAGTGTAATTAAAAACGCGATCAATACAAAAAGTATTGACCGCGGTAAAAATATGAAATCGGTTGATTTCTTTAAAATTTATAGTCCTTTATGCGCCTAAAATATCATCTATAGCCGCTGCAAGGTCAAAATCCTTTTCTGTAACACCATCTGCATCGTGTGTGTTAAGAGAGATTTCTAGCTCATTATACGTGTTTGTCCATGTAGGGTGGTGATCCATTTTCTCACACTCAAAGGCAATACGCGTCATGGTTGCAAACACCTCGCGGAAGTTCTCAAACTCAATCGTGGTGTGTATCGCGTTATCGTCATACTCCCAGTCTGGAAAATCTTCTAGTCTATTGTTGATTTGATCGTCTGTAAGTTTCATATGCTTGTTTTTAAAGTGCTAGATAAAGATAGATAATTACGCTTTCGCGAAAATAGGATTTCGATTAAATCTTTGTTAAGGCATTTATGTAATTACAGCAGTCTAAACTTCATTCTATCCATTAATCGCCAGTGGTCTTTTATTTTGATAGATTTTCTTAAAATCACTTCAAAGTCAACGTCATTGCTACTGCATACTAGAATGATATGTCCCTTCTCAATAGCAATATTATCGTCTGGTTGAGGTTCATAACGAACCGTCTGTAACTTAATGTCTGCCCATTGCACGTTAAAGGCCGATCCCTTTCTCAGTACTTCTTTAAAATCCTTGGCTGCTTCTGTTTTAAAGTTGGCTATTATGGTTGCTATTTCAGGTATGTTTTCGCTAGAATTTGCTTTTATAATAGGGATGAGGTATAAGATGTCATCTTTGGTAGCCAGACTTTCAATGACCTTTGTATCATCTTGGCTTTTCAATGCAGAGAAGATGTTCTTGACTAGTGTTGTTTTTTCAAAATTTTCTTGTGCAACAGCAGTGTGAAATACAAATAAGGTTACAACGAGGAGTACTGTTTTTAGGGAGTTTTTCATTGATGAGATGAAGTTATTTATTGTTTATGATTGTTAGTTACGCTTTCGCGAAAATAGGGAATTGGGGTTGATTGGGGTGAGAAAGAAATATTTGTAATTAAAAATGCAAAGGAACTTTATAGAATCATTGAAGACTAGCTAACTTTTTTCAAAATTACCATCTAAGGTTGTTGTTCTAAAAATTTCTGTATTTCTAATTCAAAATTAGGGTTGCTTGGTCTCAAGTTAGAATTGCTTAGAATTTCTCCTTTGGCAGAAATAATCACATATTTAGGAAGCGCTATTAGAACCATTTCGCTTTCATCAATTTTGTGTTTTGAATATAAGTAAGCAAAAAATGGCTCATCTTCTTGCATCCCAAACCAGTAATTATTTCCGTTCCATTTTTTATCAATCACATACTTTTTCCAATCATCAAAACTATTATCTACAGAAATAGAAATAAATTTCGCGTTCGTGTTTTTATATTTTTGAGCGATCTCTTTAAAAATTGGAGCTTCGGTTAAGCAAGGAGCGCACCATGTTGCCCAAAAATCTATAACTAGAAGTTTTCCTTTAAAAGAATTAATATGAATACTAGTATTATTTATGTCTTGTATCGTTCCATTTGGACTTTGTTTGCCTTCTACTACAGTATCAATTTTTTCATCTTTTGTAAGCGAAGTAATTATAGTTTGATCCTGACTTACTTCTATATGGTTTGCTTTGTTGTTACAACTAAAACAGAGTATTAAAAATGATAAAACTAAAAGTCTCATAAGGTTTGCTTTTGAACTATTAACACTTTCGCGAAAGCGTAAAACAACACAGTTGTCATTATGTCTAATGTACTGTCATAGCTTCTCAAGACGAAACTACAAACACTTTTTAAAATCTCACTGCGGATTTCCGCAAAGAGGTGGAAAAAGAGAAATATTCATTTAAAAACACATAGTGCTCATAAACAATAAAAGCCATAGCTCTTACAATACGAGCTATGGCTTTAAGTGAATATGTAGAGTTATTTAATTTCTTCCAGCCATTACTCCACCATCAGTGTCCCATATGGCACCTGTTACCCATGCTGCTTTGTCAGAAAGTAAGAATGTAATACTGTTTGCGATGTCTTGAGCCTCACCAAAACGTCCTATAGGGTGAAAAGCATTAAAACCTACAAGGGCTTTTTGAGCTTCTTCTTCACCGCCAAAAACGCTGTTATATACCGGAGTATTTACAAGAGCAGGCGATACTGCATTTACACGTATGTTATCTTCGGCAAGTTCCATTGCTAGGTGTTGCGTGAGGGAGTGTAATCCTGCTTTTTGCATAGAATATGCAGAAGAAGGAGTTGCCTTTACCGCTTGCTTAGCCCACATAGATCCTACATTCACAATAGAACCACCTTGAGTAGCTTTCATTTTCTTTGCAGCACTCTGTGTGATAAAAAAGAAACCTCTATTAAGATCTTGGTATGAGTTGTAATCTTCCATCGTGTGATCTAAAAATGGCTTAGGGCCAAAGATTCCAGAAGCATTTACAAGATAATCTAAGTTTTCTAGCTCGCTGATTTTAGCAACTAAACCATCAACTTCTTGTGTGTTTGAGATATTAACGGTGTGTTTGATAAGGTTAGGAGCATCACTTATTTTATCTGTGTTTCTACCCACTACGTGTACCGTTGCACCACCTTCAAGTAATGTATTTGTAGTCGCATTACCGATACCGCTTGTTCCACCAATTACTAAGGCTACTTTGTTTTCAAATTCTTTCATAGTTTAATTATTTAATTAATTATTTTGAATTAAAGACAGACAAGTCTGTCTCTTTGGTTGTAAATTTTTTTAAGTGATAAGTCGTTCACAAATATTTTTTGACTCAAGAATAGGCCAGTCTTCTTGGTGTAGGTGACTTTCTCCTACAGCGCTTTCATAAAGTAAATAGATTTGTCTAGCGAGAGAGGCTGTTTGAGGTTCATTTATTCCTTCGATATTAGCCGCTACAAGTTTTGTGATAAGAGCAATGAAAGTGTTTTTCTGTAACTGGATTTCGTCTCTTATGATCTTGTTATCTTTTGGTATTTCTGACACGGTCTTAATGCACCAGCAACCATTAAAATCCTTCTGCTGATAGAAGAGTGTCAAGAAGTCAAAAATAGCAAGGAGTTGTTCTTTTCCTTGTGTTTTTGAAGTTGTAAATGCTTCAAAATCTTCAAGAAAGCTTACGTTTTTATGTTTGAGATATGCTAAGCAAATCTCTTCCTTAGATTTAAAATGATTGTAGAGGGTCGCCTTTGCAATACCAGCTTCAGCAATAATCTGATTGATACCAGTAGTATTATAACCGTTCTTATAAAATAAGTTTGAGGCGGTTTCTATAATTCTACTTTTTACTTCGGCGTGTTTCATTGAGCAAATGTAGTACAAAACATTCAAAAACAGACAGGTCTGTCTATTTTACTTTTGAGTCACGCTTTCGCGAAAGCGTAACAATGGCAGTATCCATTTTTGAAGGCTATAATTTATCAGATGACATTCTAATAATCTTTAATAGATTACATCATAAGGTTATATTTGTTGAGCTCTTGATTGTGTTTGAAAATAATAACAATCACATTTATTCACGATGAGTACTCACTTGTGCTAACTCATGAAATCAATATCCAGATTTTTGTTTATGATGACAATTTATAGAATACTAAAGCTATGTGGTTTTAGTGTGTGCTTACTGTTACTTCTGGCTGCCTGTACACAGGAAAATACGATTAGTCCAAGTGTTGAGAAAAAACTGGCTGCTATGGATAGTCTGGTACAATTACAACCTGAGCAATCTATTGTAATACTAGATAGCGTGCTGAACGACCACGAAGATCTTAGTGTGCGAGAACGAGCATTACTTTTGTTTCAAAAAGGAGAAGCTCAATATGTGAGTTATCATTATGAGGAAGCATTTAATACGCAGTTGCAAAGCTATGAGCTTTTTACAAACTTAAATGATAGTTATAATGAAGGTCGCGCCTTAATCACGCTAAGTGGCGCTTCTTTACATATGGGAGATGTAGAAGGATCGCAGGCTTATGCTTTGAAAGCGTTGCACCTAGCCAAACTCATTGATAATACTCGTATAGAAGGTAAGGCGTACAATCAATTATTTAAATTGCATTTCCAGTTAAAAGATTATGAGAAGGCGCTGTCTTACATAGAGGCAACAGATAGTTTATACTCCAAGCAAGCAGACACGCTTTCTATTATAGCGATAAAAAATAATAAAGCGAGTATATACTTAGAGTTAAAAGAATATAACAAGGCATTAAATAGCTACTCCGAAGCTATGAATCTGAGTCAGTCTAAGGGTGATCCCAAGATATTAGTAAGTGTGCTCAATAATATAGGATACACATATATAGAAGCAGGAAAATATGAGAATGCCGAACAGTTTCTGAGAGGAGCTATCAGGTTAAATAAGAATATTAATGTTATCAATGCAGCACCATATAAGGGGCTGGGTAATTTATTTTTATTGACCTCAGAGATTGATTCTGCTCGCGTTAATTACGATAAGGCGCTTCATATTTATCAATCTAATAAGAATGCAAAGGAAGAGATTAATGTGAGAGACAGGCTGGTGGCGGTTTCGCTTTTTTATGGTGATTATGCACAAGCTTTAAATAATCAAATAATTAGGGATAGCCTGCAGCTAGATGTAAGTAGGTTAGAGCAGGACAATCTTTTAGAGTTTGCAAATGTCAATTATGAAGTAAAGAAAAAGGAAACAGAAATCGAGCATCAAAAGGAGATTAATGATAGAAACAAATGGCTATTAATAAGTATCGTTTTGTTATTTCTTGCACTCTTAGTTGCTATAGGTTTTTATGTGTATAGTGCAAAATTGAGAGCAGCAAATAAAGCCACGACACTAGAACAAAGCTTACTGAGAGCACAGATGAATCCGCATTTTATTTTTAATACGCTGGCTGCTATTCAAAATATCACGCTAGAGGGGAATGCTATAAAGTCATCTAATTATATTGCAAAATTCTCAAAGCTCATAAGGCAAAATTTTGATTACGTAAGGAAGGAGTCTATCACTTTAGATAAAGAGATAGCCATGATTTCTAATTATATAGAAACCCAGCAACTGCGTTTTAATAATGCATTTACCTATGTAATTCATCATGATCCAGACATCAATCCTAAAGAGGTTAAAGTACCACCTATGATGTTGCAACCTTTTGTTGAAAATGCTATCGAATACGGCCTTAAAGAAAGAAAAGAAGGAGGAGCGCTAGAGATTAAGATAGAAAAAGAGACAAAGCAGCTATTATTTGTTATTGTAGACAATGGAGTAGGAAGATCTGCAAAGGCGAAGCAAGAGAAAGTGACCGAAGAGTTACACGCAACCGCTATTTTTAAAGAACGTTTAAAAATGAGAAAAATGGGGGAGGAGAAATCATTTATAATTGAAGATCTCTTTGATGAACAGAAGAATCCCACAGGAACGAAGGTCTCATTTAAATTAAAGCAGTAATGATTAAAGCAGTTATTATAGAAGATGAGTTTAATGCCTTAAACACATTAGATAAACTCATACGGTACACGCAAAAGGACATTGATGTGATAGCCAAAATTGATAATGTCCCAGAAGCAATCTCATTTTTAAAAGCAGAAAGTCCTGATCTTGTTTTTCTAGATATAGAACTAATAGGAGGAAATGCTTTTCAAATACTAGAAGCACTTGATAGTATTGATTTTAAAATAATCTTTACAACGGCTTATGATGAATTTGCAATAAAAGCTATAAAATTTGACACCATAGATTATTTGTTGAAGCCTATTGATTCTGATGAGCTTTCAGAATGTATAGATAGATTTAGAGTCGCTTATAAAAAAGAGCAAGTCTATAAAAATGCGGTAGATAAAGTCTCAGAGATTAATCAAAAAGAGATTGAGAAGACCCTATTAATCAAAACAGCAGAGGCACAATATTTTTTACAAACTAAAGATATCGTACGATGCCAGTCTGATGGAGCGTATACGGTATTTCATACAGTAGATAAAACCATAATGAGTGCTCGTAATCTTAAGTACTATGAAAATATATTAAGCGAGCACACCTTTGTACGCGTGCATCAGTCACACTTAGTAAACATAAAGTACATTAAGACTATTAATGCTAATAATACAGTACATCTTACAAACGGTGAGGAAATACCAGTAGCTACACGCAAAAAGTCGTACTTAAAACAAGTGCTAGATACACTTTAAGCGCACTTATAAAACCAAAAATAGCGAATGTAAAACGCTTGCTAGAATACCCTTATCCCTGTCTTAGTTTTGAAGTAGATAACAACTTTAAAAACAAAATATCATGGGACTAAAAGAAAAAAGATTTACTAAAACATTTCAAGAAGAGCAGTTTCCACAACTACAAAAAGCGATCATTGAAGCAGCAGGTTTTGATGTTACTTTTAACATAGCATGGGACACATTATTTGAAGATCGCTTCTTACATCTTTATAGCGATTCTTACCCAAAAATTTACTTCTTACCACTTATAGAAGCTTTTAAGGCAATCACCGCAGATGAGATGGGTAAGGAAGCCCTAGCCGAGAGCTTAAAAGAAATACATATTACTAATACTAAAGATCACCACAATCCTGCAAACGGATTTACATATTCTAATGGTGTGTTAACCTTGGATCACAGTCCAATAATAAACGCAGATAACGTGGAGAGCAGAACAAAAGTGCTCACTACTATATTAGAAAACAACTTGTAGTTGAAGGTGTCATTTAAGTAGAACTAGTAAGAAGTATTGGTATGTATAGATTTATTGTTTCATTAATTTTTATAGCAGTATTACTGCTTTTAGGAAGTTGCGGAGTTTCTAATGCTAACGCAAAAAAAGGATTTGACACGTATTTAAACACGCATCATCATAACAAATATGATATCCTAACTTTTAAAAGGAATTTTAATACAGCAACAATGAATCCTAACCTCTACTGGGTAGAATTGAGCCTTAAAGAAAAACCAGAGATTGTGATCAATTTTAGATGGGATGCAAAAAATAATGATGTGTATGTACCCGATTTTTATGAAGAAGACAGAAGTATTGAGGCGTTAACACAATATCAAAAAGAAGAGATTCTGTTAAGAGAAGAGATGTATCAAGTCTTAGATGATGATGTAGTAGCCATGGAGGTAAATGTCTTCAATCATGAAATCAACATCACACTAGATAAGGATCCTTCCTTTGATGATTTTCGATACTTCTCAAATAAAATTTGCAGTGTATTAGATAAATATCCCAATACCTGGACGAGAGAGGCACGTGTTGATTTCAGGCTGAAAGCCGAGCGAAAAGGTTTTTATGAACTAATCGTAAAGCCTAATAATTATGATGATAGTAGGGAGTCGTATAGATATCATCCTAACTCCATAATCATCAATAATTACGGATCAACAAAAGCAGATGCTATTGATCAAATGGTGCAACAAGAATTTTCAAAACCTAATGCGCCAGTTTTTTTAAACCGAATATGGGTACATCAATCAGATTTAAGTTCGATGTACTTGGCTATCGAGAAGCACAAGCCTCGTGAAGGAGTTCAAAATCCTAATAACTTAACAGAGGGTGCTGGTATGTTCTTAGTAAAAATGGATTATGATGATCTGGATTTAAAAATCATGTCATACTACGATTATAAAACGATTTCCCGAGATAACATATTCCTTGATCTCATGGAGCAATTGCCAGATGATTATAAATACCTCATAGAGGACTCATAAACCAGTTTACATCATGAATACATCACCATATTATAAAGCGTTTGTAGCCCAGACGTTAGAGGGAGTCCTACAGTCTATTTTTAAAAAAGAAGAAGACGTTTTAATAGCGATTTCACTGACTAACGGAATCTACCTAGAGGGGTTACTCATTGATTTAAAAAAAGATGATAACCACACTACAGCTATCTGTTTAGGCACTCAAAACGAAGAAATATCCTATGTACACATGCATAGCATTGCAATGGTTACAGTAAAACAACCTAAAAAAATGGTCGTGGAGCTGTCACAAGGAGCGATAAGTAGACCATTATCATCCACTTCAAATGAGTTAACAGTATTACAACTCAAAATCTGGTTAAAAAATGAAAAATTACAGTTAGGAAGTCAGATTAAACATATCAATGTAGAAGCACTAGATCTCAAAGAGGAGAATAATAGACTTAATGTTCAAGACCTATTTGTAGCATTTAAAAACTGTATAGAGTCAATTACAAAAGACAGCTTAGGAAAAGAAGCTTGGCTAGGTGTTGACAACATCGTCATACAACAAGCAGAAAAATTACAACTTACTATTGAGGCAAGCACACTAACTATATCAATTGCAATACACAAAGCCTTACCTCAAAACCTTTCTTCATTATTAGAAGAAAAATTACTTCAATTATTATAAAAACAATTTTATCAATTATAAAAACACAATATTATGGGACTTAAAGAAAAAAGAATCATTCAAGCATTTCAAAAAGAAGTATTTCCACAGTTAGAAACCGAAATCAACCGAGCTGCTGGTTATACAGTGCCTTTACAAATAGAGTGGAACACGTTAATGGAAGATCGTTTCTCTCACCTGTATAATGATACATTCCCTAAAATTTACTTTTTACCGTTAATAGAAGCCTTTAAGGTGATTTGCGAGGACGCTATGGGAGTAGAGCTTTTAAAGTCAGGTCTTAAGAGCGTAGTAATTGTCAATGAAAATGATGAGCATAATCTAGAACGCGCTATCACCTTTGAAGAAGGTATTTTGAAAATAAATCACGGCCCAGTGGTTAACGCAGATAAAGTAGAAGAAAGAGCTGAACGCATTACTTCACTTCTTGAAGAAAAACTAGAAGAGTTTGCAGAGGGAACTACAGAAGCTGCCACAGCAAATACATCAGACACAGCTGCTACTGGTGGTCAGAAGGAGACTGGTGAATCTACAGTGACTATAGAAGAATTGTATAATCAGTCTATTGCATTATCACTTGAAAAGCAAGAAATATTTGATGAGTTGGTAAAAGATTTAGGGTGGAGTTGTGACATGCTTGAGGGTAAAGTAACCTTTGGTGATGATAAGGTCTTTGACATTCAAGTACTAGGAACCTATTCAGAAAATGAGAAAAGCTGGTTGTGGGCATGGGCAAATAATCAAAGCGGTATCCCAGAAAAGTTTTTACAAACATCACAGGCAGTACAAGCATTAGGAAAGGCGTGTAATATTGAGGATTTTATAGCGCCAAAATTAGAGATCGATTCAGACCCAGGAATTTATTTTGCGACCATTGCCTCAGTAATGGCAAAGGAAAGCTGTTACCTCGCGCTACCTTTTAAAGGCATCACTGTGTATGTGACCATTACTTCAGAAGAAGTAGAGAGTAAGGTGAGAACTGCACCGGCTTTGTTATGCTCTCACTTCACATTTATTGCTGCAAACTATTCCTTCCCTCACAAATACAGTCTGTATTTCTACCTCAAAAAGAAGGGTTATGAGGTAGAGCTACCAGGCAATAACATCATCGCTCAAAAGGACGAAGATCAAATTCTAGGAATTTTTGACCTCAAGGGAAGACTCATGAAACTATCTAATTCAAAAATAACCGTTCAAGCTTAACAATATGTCATACACATCAGAAACACTTTCAGCATTAGAAAAAGAACATCAAACAGCGCTAGCTACTGCACAAGATAAAATGATAAGCGAGCTAAGCGATGCGCAAGCATCTGGAGATCATGCAAAACTACAAGAAGCAAGTGTAGATTTTCAAAATGTAACCTCTGAGCTAGCGACTGCATATGCAAAACGTATTGAAGAAATAAATGCACTCAATCACAAAGCCACTGTAGAGCAAGAACCTGAGATTTATACAAATAAAAGGGCAGACGTAGATTTAAACCTACTTGTATATGACGGAGATAGAGACTATGTAATCGCTTTTCAAAAAGACGAGTTGATTCAAAAGACGCTAGAAAAAGTAAATAAAGGTAATAGCAAGTTTAAGTCTAGAAAACACCTATTAAAATCTAGTTTAAGACTTACAAAGACACTTGCGCCCATGCTCCATGAGATAGGAGAACACTGCAAGCAAACCTTGAAGCTTAAGGCAGATATTGAGTTTTTTGTATATCAAAGTGATATGTTCAATGCCTCATGCTATCCACCAGATGATAATAAATTATACATTATTCTCTCATCAGGAATACTGGAGCGATTCTCAAAAGATGAGCTCACCTTTGTAGTAGGGCATGAGATTGGGCATGTGTTATTTGAACACTTTGATTACCCAGTGAGACAGATACTTGATCACGGTGAGAATGATCTCGCACCTATACACGCGATGAAATTATTTGCGTGGAACAGAAATGCAGAGATAAGCGCAGATAGAGCAGGATTGCTATGTTGTCAAGATTTTGAAGCCGTAGGACGCACTTTCTTTAAGCTTTCTTCTGGAGTAACTACAGATTCTCTAGACTTCCAGCTTAATGCATACATAGAGCAGTTTAGTGATCTTGAGGAAGTTCTTAACGACTCAAATCACGATCCTTCAGACTGGTATAGTACGCATCCTTTTAGTCCGCTTAGGATTAAGGCACTCGAGCTTTTTAATAAGAGTGAGACCTATGCAGCCTTTAACGATACCATTAAAGGGGAGATTACAGAAGAGGCGATGGAGCTAGAAATCAAGCGCATTATGTCATTAATGGAGCCAGAAAACCTAGAGGACGAAAGCGAGCATTCAGAAAAAATACAGCGTTTAATGTTCTTAGGAGGTTACCTCATTTCTAATGCAGATGGCGTGGTAGACGACTCAGAAATTCAAGCGTTGAGCAGTATTGTAGCGCCTAAGGTTTTTGCAAACTGTATGATGACCATAAAAGGACTCACAGAAGATGAAATGATAAGCGAGGTGCAAGAGCTCACACGTGATTTACACATAGTGCTCTCGGTCATGCAAAAACTCAATTTACTACGAGACCTATCTATCATCTCCTATGCAGATGGCGAGATAGATGACAGTGAGATTATCGTGCTATACAACCTAGCAAGATTGCTACATATCAATACAGACTTTATAGACCGTGTTATAAGTGACGCACAAGGAGTAGACTAACAACGGTTTAAAGATTTCTACGCTTTCGCGAAAGCAAAGCTAGAATGGGGTTTAGGGGGCTCCAAAGAAGGAAAGGCAGCAATACTATATTGCTGCCTTTCTATTGTTATAAGATTTTTTTGCGCTATGATACGTGGTAAAAAAATAAGTACGCTTTCGCGAAAATGTGAAGTGATTTGATACCATCGAGAAAGAAAAAAGACGCTGAGTTGGAAATTTTAGATTAAGATGAATTATAGAGTTTACTTGTTTTAAAATTTTTCATTTGTTTTGTTAACTCTAATCCATTTAAACAAGGCCCAAATATATGTCACCTTATAAGTCAAGAGCTGTTCATTGTAAAGCATGGCGTGAAAATCTGTATGAGTTGAAAAGCTTTCTGTAATTTCAATTTTCGAAGAAATGAATGGGGTTTTATTAATTCTGCAGACGGTGAAAGTTATAACATTAATTTCCTCTTTTCCATTTATTCTATCAATAAGAAGTTTACTAGGGCTTACGTGATAATCAGATTTATATATATTGATTGGCTTGTAAGACTCATTTTCATTAGAAAATAATAGAGCTTCTAACTCATTCAGTTCTGCTAGTTTTTCATACCTGTTTAAATTAGAATTTTTAATCTGCTCTTTTAATAGCTCATTATTTCTGAAAAATTCATCTCCACAAGATGAAAAAATAAATTCTTCATTGATTTTTGAGTTTTCAAGATTATAGTCACTAGCTAATCTTCTTTTGCTAAATTCCTGAAATTCATCTAGAACTTGTTTTTCCAACATAAAATCTCCAATAAGCAAATACGAGCCTAACTGTAATATCAAAACTGCAACTATTATTTTTTTAATTTTTAAATTCATACAACGTTTATGCGTAGCTCTTGTGCTTCAGTTATCTTTTATAATCATCTGAATTGACTTCAATTTTTTCAAATTCTCCAGAATCGATTAATATTTGGTTTATTTTTTTGATATCCGTTTGATTCTTATCTCCAAGAATGAAAATCATATCCCATATATCTTTTGTAATTGTCGTTTTACCATAAATAGATTTCAAATGAATCCAAACTTCGTCATTCACCCAAACATCAGTTATGTTATCAAATAAAAATCCGTGCTCAGACAACAAATCAAGTGATTTTTTAATAAACCTATCCGCGTCTCCTATTTTTATAAATTCAATTAGATATTCGCTTGAATTGTAAGCGGGCCTTAATTTATAACTGTAATTCAGTTTTTTTTGAGTACCCTTTTCATCGTGTAGTTCAAGTTTAAAATGGTCTGCTAAACATTCAAAAGTCTCATCTTTGAAGAAGAAAATATAATGTCTTTTTCCTTCCAGTTCGTCATTTATTCTTGTTATTGGTTCTGGAAATTTTCTATCAATTCCACTTTTTATTTCGTAGAATTCCCCCCAAGGTAATTCGTTTGAGTTTATCCTGTATTGACCATAGTAGTAACCCTCATCATTACACCCATTCAGTGAATAAATGGAACAGTTTTTAAATGTGATTTTGGCTTTATCTGCTTTTTCGAAATCATCAAACACTAAATGATTGACAAATATTTCCATTGTCAAATTATTTTTGTCAATTTCTAGGTGAATTTCTGGAGATACTGGGTCGGCGTTCCAATCGCCTGTGATTCGGAAATAGTCAATCTTCTTTTTAGATGACTCTTTACTTTTGAATTTGTCAGTTAACCATTTCAAATTTCATTTTGATTTATAATGAAGCACAACAGAACACTAGATTTAGGGAGTGATATAATCCTAATAGTTGTTTAAATAGCCTACAGCTGATTGTCATTTAATTTATTATCTAAATATACACCTATTTATAAATCTATATATACACACACACACACACACACACAGCGCTACTAGGAATGGTGATTGTGACAATATTTTCGCGAAAGCGAACTAAAAATATTGACCATTAAAAATACTTTTTACGAAAGTCTAAAGGGGTCATACCTGTTTTTAATTTAAAGAATTTTGAAAAATAGGCGTAGTCCGAGAATTCTAGTGTGTCGGCAATATTGGCTAAATTTTCGTGAGAATGTACAATCAATCTTTTTGCCTCTAGAATGATCCTTTCAGAAATTAATTGGCTTGTTGTTTTATTAATTGTTTGTTTTACTACTCTGTTCAAATGCTTGGTAGTAATACATAATTTATCAGCGTAAAATTTAGGGAGTTTTTCACTTTTAAATTGGTCATTTATTAAATGCTCCAAAGCTTCAAGTATATTAATATAGCTGGGCGAACTAAGTTTTTCTATATTGATATCAACGGTATATGCTCTTGTTAATTCTATATAAATGTCGTTTAATGAGTTTACTATTTTTAACTCTTTTAAAAGATTGTTTTCTGAATATTCGACATAAGCTTCTTTAAATTTAAGGTTTAATTTTTGAAGATTTTCTGGAGTGATATCTAAAAAAGGAGGGTTTTGATTCGAGTAAAAAAAAGGAAATGAATGTAGCTTGTGATCTAAGAACTTAAAATCATAAAATTCTTGAGAATGGAAAAAGATGTATCCTTGTGGTGGTGTCTCAAATTTCCAAAAATGAGTTTGCCCTGGTTTTAAAAAAAATATCCTTTCTGGATTTATACTGTAAGAATTAAAGTCGATCTCGTGGGTACCTGTACCTTCCGTAAATAGTACACATAGATAGAAGTTGTGACTATGTGGTTTATTAATTAAATCCTTGTTGCGCTGTATGTGGTCTGAAAAAGAATTGATATACACATCATTGAGAGGTGCAGATTCTTTAAATTGACTAATATTAAGAACTGGTATTTTCATATTAAATGTCCTAAAAGTACAAAAAAGTGCGAACATTCTATAAGGTTCCTAATTAGTTTCACTCTTAATTTTGCATCATAAAACATATTGTGATGAGTAGAATAATAGAAGCATTAAATTGTAAGTGTCCGAATTGTAAAAATGGAAAGATTTTTAAGAATGGTGGTAACGTTTTATTGGTGAAAATCCCAACAATGAATGAAAGATGTCCAGAATGTAATTATAAGTTTGAAAGAGAAACTGGTTTCTTTTTTGGTGCTATGTTTGTAAGCTATGCGTTCGCTGCGGCTCAAATGATAGCAAGCCTTGTGATATTTTGGTATTTTATTGATTTATCACCTTTACTAGTTTTTGCCATTATTGCGATAATAGCATTTCTGACTAGCACTACCAATTTTAAATTATCAAGGTCTATCTGGATATATTTATTCTACTAAGATGGTGTTTAAAGATTGTCGATAGTATTGTTCTTAAGAGGCTAGAGCATAAAGCATGTCTATCTATTGTTAGTTATCTAGGTTGCCGAATAGCCCGTAAGTAATAATAGTAGATAGATCATTTAACCAATCTATGATACTTTAAAATAATCTTGACGATAGAAGGTTAAGAATTAATTATTATAGAGGTCATTATGATGATAAAAGCTGCTACTTTTTGATAGTAATTGATTGATAATAAACCTGTAATTAAAAGTAAGTCGTTTGTAGTAGTTGCCTTTATATATCCATCGCTTAAGCCTGATTTTTTGAACTCCATCAATCTCTTATTGTCCTCTAGTATACTCCATTTGTTATTCCAAAAACTATCTGACTTCCATTCAAACTTTTCATTGTCCAACAATATTTGTGTCTTAGCATTCCAAGAATTAAATGTTATCCTACCGATTATATTTTTGGATTTCAAATCCATAATATCCATTCCAGAGTCAAACAGTCCCTTCTTCATGAATTTATAATGAGATTCGTTTATCATTCCATAGAAAGTGGTGCTAAATGCTTCTTTTTTGAGCTCTCCTATTTTTTTCTCACTCGAATATAATTCAGATGTTGATGAGAAAAATCCTTTAGTCCATTTGTAGTTTATCATATTTCGTATTACTTCCCACAGGCGTAGCATAAAGAAAGCAACGCACCTTGATACGTATTGCGATTGCTAGACGGCCTGCAGTTGATTGTTTTTTGATTGATTGTCTAAATATACACTTATTTGTAAATCTAGCGCAGTGTGTATCTCTACTAGAAATAGTGATTGTGAGCATATTTTCGCGAAAGCGTAACTACGCAGTGTCTTAAATATTACGCTATTGACACTATCACTAGTTCTATTTTAAGAAATTGCTTTAAGAGCTTCAATAATGTCATTAGGCTCGGAGCGTGTTCTATAGTCAACATTTACATAGCTCCATGTAACTATACCTTCTTTATTCAATACAAAAGTGGCAGGAATAGGTAATATGCTGCCTTTGCCATTGTTGATTTTATCCAGATCTAGTCCTCTATCTACCTTCATGTGGTCCATTAAAAATGCTGGCGCCTCCCATGACACTCCATATAGAGAAGCAACCTTTGCATCTTGATCAGATAGTACCGTAAATTCCATATTGCTAATCTCACTTTCTGTCATAGATCCATCTGGCACTTGTGGGCTAATGGCAACAAGTGTTGCGCCTAGCGTGCAAATTTCCTCTAGTTTTGACTGTAAAGCTCGTAGTTGTAGGTTGCAATAAGGACACCAATCACCACGATAAAATGTAACCACAACTGGACCTTGACTCAATAAAGTGGTGAGAGATATCTTCTGCTTTTTAGGATTAGGAAGTTCAAACTCTGGAGCTTTGTTACCTACTTGAAGCGCATCCTTTCCAGTTAAAAAAGCTTTAGCCTCCTCGATAACTTTATCTACACCTTTCATAAAGTCAGGTTTTGCCTGTCTTCCAGCTTCAATTTTGGCGTCTGTTTGTTCTTTTAATGTTTTCATTATTGCTATAGGGATTTTCAAATAAGATTTGATACAAATAAATAGGTGGTGCCGGCTGAGCTTACCATTGTTCTATAGTATAAATATACAATGATTAGGTAGGAAGTTAAGAGCTTAAGCTAAAAGCATCTTCATGACAGTTATGGACCTCACGAAAAAAATGTTGTACTGTAAAGTATGACTAGTTAATCCAGTCAAATGCTTTTATAGAAACACCTGTAAAACAATCATCGGCACAATTATTAGGTGTAAAACCGCATTATGTAAGTAAGCCATTTACTTCAGTTTGTAAGTATATCGTATTGTTCTCTTGATCTACTACGAGGTATTCGCTTGCGCAAGAATTGTATAACTCGTCTATTGTAAGCGGTGCAGCTCCTTCTTGGTTAGTTCCTAAAGCAGCTTCGTTTTCAGAATAGGTGTCTGTAATTGTTCTTTCTCCAGTCTCACCATTTATAGTAAAGGATTGGTATACTCTAGAGACCACACTGTTATCTAGAACTTTGATTTCTGTAGTGCTACCATCACCTGTAAAGGAGATAATGTCTGTTTGATAGATGTATGATCTTCCATTGTCAGTTTTTAAATCTGTCCACTTGCTCAAACTTTCGTCATATGATAAACCAGTTTCACCATTCAAGTCTGTAAGTGTTGATAGGTTATCGATACTCGTAATATCATCATCACTATCACAAGAGGTAAGTAAGAGTGTAGAAGCTAAAAGGAAGTTTAGAAAAAGTTTCATAGTTATGTTTTTATTTGATTTGTAATATCTTATCAAACGACCTACGCTTTCGCGAAAGCGAAAAAATCTAGTTATAACCTCTCTGGTAGGTAAATACAATTTGAAGGGTCAAATCTACGATTGCAATTCTATAATATTTTACGGTTTTCCTTTTAATACATTATGTTTTTGTAAACTTTGAGTTAAGATATCTAATTCATTCTTAGTTTACTTCATTTGTTAGGTGCTCTATACGCTTTCGCGAAAGCGTAAAAACATTCATTATTATATGTAAATTCTTATCGCTACAAAACCACTTAAAGAACTCTATATATTTTATCTCACAACCCCTTTGTAAATCAAGATAAAGGATGTATTTTTGCACTCCTTTTTGGCCACCTTTAGAAAGCTGCCAGAGAGGTATTTAAAAAACAAAACAAACCCTTTTACGGTTTCTAGGTTTATTAAGCTTTCGCAGAAACGTAAAATACAAAACCCATCTATCTATAAAACGCTTGTTTTGAGGTGGATGCAAATTTTAGCAAATGGCTGAAGAAACAAAAAATCCTGAAGTTCAGGAAGACGCTGCAGTAGTAGCACCAAAAGTTGAGCTATCTCCAGCTCAAGAGAACCCAAAGAAATTTCTTGAAGATTTTAACTGGGAAAAGTACGAAGAAGGAATCGACACTGTAGATGACAAGCAACTTGAAGAGTTTGAAGCGCTAGTAGCTCAAAACTTTGTAGATACACTTGATGACGATGTAGTAGAAGGAACAGTAATTACAATTACTGATCGTGATGCAATCATTGACATTAACGCTAAGTCTGAAGGTGTAATCTCTCTTAATGAGTTCCGTTACAATCCAGATCTTAAAGTAGGTGATAAAGTAGAAGTACTTATTGACGTACGTGAAGATGCAACTGGTCAATTGATATTATCACACCGTAAGGCACGTGTTATCAAGGCTTGGGATCGCGTTAACGCAGCACACGATGAGGGAACTATCGTAAACGGATTTGTAAAAGCACGTACTAAAGGAGGTATGATCGTAGATGTATTCGGTATTGAAGCATTCTTACCAGGATCACAAATTGATGTGAAGCCTATCCGTGATTACGATCAGTATGTAAATAAAACAATGGAATTCAAGGTTGTAAAAATCAACCACGAGTTTAAAAACGTTGTAGTATCTCACAAAGCGCTTATCGAAGCAGATATCGAAGAGCAGAAGAAGGAGATCATCGGGCAGCTTGAAAAAGGACAAGTACTTGAAGGTGTTGTTAAAAACATTACTTCTTACGGTGTATTTGTTGATCTTGGAGGTGTTGATGGATTGGTACACATTACAGACCTTTCTTGGTCACGTATCAACCACCCGAATGAAATCGTTGAGCTTGATCAGAAACTGAATGTTGTAATCCTTGACTTTGATGAGGATAAAACACGTATCCAGTTAGGTCTTAAGCAACTTTCTAAGCACCCATGGGAGGCTTTAGGAGAAGAGCTTAAAGTAGGTGATAACGTAAAAGGTAAAGTAGTTGTAATCGCAGATTACGGTGCATTTATCGAAGTAGAAGAAGGAGTAGAAGGTCTTATCCACGTATCAGAAATGTCATGGTCTACGCACTTACGTAGCGCTCAAGACTTTGTAAAAGTAGGAGACGTAGTAGATGCTCAAATCCTTACTTTAGATCGTGAAGATCGTAAGATGAGCCTTGGTATCAAGCAATTAACGCAAGATCCATGGACAGATATTACTTCAAAATACCCTGTAGGTTCACGTCACGAAGGTATCGTACGTAACTTTACAAACTTCGGTGTGTTCTTAGAACTAGAAGAAGGTATTGATGGATTAATTTACATCTCAGATCTTTCTTGGACTAAGAAAGTGAAGCATCCATCAGAATTCTGTGAGGTAGGAGATAAACTAGAAGTAGTGGTTCTTGAGCTTGACGTAGATGGACGTAAATTATCTTTAGGTCACAAACAAATCGAAGCAAATCCTTGGGATAAGTACGAGGATGAGTTCAAAATGGGTACTACTCACAAAGCTGCAATCACAGAGATTGTAGACAAAGGAGCTACTATCGATTTTAACGAGGATATTACTGCATTTGTTCCTACACGTCACCTTGAAAAAGAAGACGGTACTAAATTAGGAAAAGGAGAAGAAGCAGAATTCCAAATTATTGAATTCAACAAAGACTTCAAGCGTGTAGTTGCTTCACATATGGTTATCCATAAAGAAGAAGAAGCTAAAATCGTTAAGCAACAAGCTAAGAAAGCTAAAACTCAATCTGATGAGTCTAAGCCTACTTTAGGTGATGCAAACGATGCTCTTGCAGCTCTTAAAAAGAAAATGGAAGGAGGAGAGTAATTCTCACCATCTAATTTTTTATAATAAAAGCCTCTCAGGAAACTGAGAGGCTTTTTTTTTTACTTTTTTATAAGGCTGTAGGCTTTTGTAGTCTTTTTTCTTACAAAATGATTGTATATATTCGCAATCCCATTTTTAAAAGCGTGGGTTTTTTATCAATCAAATAACAATCAATTTATTATGAAAAAAATTATTTTAACTGCAGTTATGGCTGTAGTATCAGTGACAGCTTTAGTAGCTCAAGAAAATGCAGTAAGTGCAAAAGCCGGTTACACATTAATAGGTGCGAAAATTTCTTCTGATGGTCAGGATTTCACAAGTTCTGCTAGCGGTTTTCACGTAGGTGTGGAGGCAAACTTTGAGCTTTCAGATAAACTTTATGCTGCACCAGAACTTCTTTTTACGATGGTCTTTGAAGAAGATGCAGATGTAAAGTTTTTGCAAGTACCACTTTTTTTAAAGTATTATGCTTCAGATAAATTCTACGTGAGCGGTGGTCCTCAGGTTACTTATACACTCGAAGAAATTGGAGATGATTTTACTAAATTTAATATTGGATTTGGAGCAGGTCTAGGTTATGAATTCACAGAACGATTCTATGGAAATTTTAGAACTGTTTATCAGCTCAATAATTATTATACTGGAGATCTTGATATCAAAAGCAGAAACACAATTTTTAATTTAGGTTTTGGTTTTAAATTCTAAATTTAACGAAGCTTATTAATGATAAATAGAAAAGCACCCTTGAGGGTGCTTTTTTTATTTAGATTACGCTTTCGCGAAAGCGTGTATTAAGAAAGGCTAGCTGCAAGTCTTACGTCTATCTGTATGAAGCAGATGATGTTAGCGAGTATAGCTTAGTTATATTTAAGGGCAGTTTAGCGATTATAATATATATACTTAAGTGTGTTGCTTAATTTACTTTTGATCTAAAGAATCGATAATAGTATCGTGTTGAAATACTGGGCCGTGATATTGTAATCGCTTGCGCATCTTGTATTTCCTTATGAAGTTATAAGGCTTCTTTTTTAAGTGAGATTTATCACTGTGTAAAAATGCGATGGTGGCATCTATAACTCTGCGGCTAGATTGTCCATCATGATATGGGTGAGAAAATGCAGCAAACTCCTCTATGTGCTTGATTAACTCAGGAGGATTCGTTAGTGCGCGAGTAATTTCTTTCTCAATGTCGTTTACTTCTTTTACATCTACAAGGTATGGTCCAGGCATATTATTCCTAAAAGTAACGACCGGTTTGTGTTGTAATAAAAACTCTATAATAGCAGATGTAGTATCTGCAAAAAGTATGTTTGCCTTCTTAAATAGCGGTATTAAATCTGTGGTGTCATGATACACAAAATTCTCATTTTGTAATGCTTTGATTTTTGCGTGTACAGCCGGGTCCAACTTAGGGTGGAGTACAATATTAAACTTCCACTTATCTAGCTTAGATAGACGAACCAATTCTTCTATTACCTCGTCTTTTAAGGCAATACTGTAATCTTTAGTAAAGGTAGAGGCAATTAATATAGTAGGCTTTTCTGTCTCATTATTTTCAATAGGAAACAGTGGGTCAACCTTTGACCAGCCAGTTTCTACTACTTCAAAATGAGGATATTTTTTTTGCTGCTTTTTAAAAGGGACTGTGCTTGACGGTCCTTGCGTACAGTATAAATCAAAAAAACCTCGTATTCTAAACTGGTCTGTTCCTTTGCGTTTATTGGCAGGAAAACCATGAAAAATCTGCACTTTAATACCTGATAAAAAATGTGCTACACTGTCTGTAGCAGTGAGCACAATATGTGGTCTGTATGCAACCGCTTCATCTATAGTGTGTAGTGCACCTTGCTCAGCAAGCAGTTTTTCTTTTCCCTCATCTTGATCTGCAAACCAGCGTACGCTGTGACCTAATCTTAGTAGTTCCTGTTCTAATGGTTTACCTATAGGAATAGAGTAGCTGTATGAGATGTAAATGAGAAATTTGTAGTCCATGTTAAGATGTTAGTCTGGCAGATATCCAGTCTTTAATATAAATAAGTAAAGCAGCATCTACTTTTTCTAAACTCTGGAATGTGACAAATATCTTAGAAGGATCATCTATAAATTGAGCCAACTTCTTTTTTACACTCGAGGGTTTCTTGTAAGACCGAAAATAAGTTAATTGCGTGTCTTTTGTGTAGTGAAAGGTTCCTTTTTTAATTTCTAGATGCTCAGATAAGGAAGAAAGTAAAAACTGACTCTTATCCCGAAACCTAAATGAAATATTTTTTTTGAGCAAGTCCTCATGCTCGTGAAAATAATCTACTAGCGTAGATTTTCTTACACTCATAGGAGTGTGATATCTTCTCACATATTTTTTAGTACCAGCAAGCATAGCGCTTTGCTGCTGTAGCCTTTTGAAACTTGTTCTGTTAGGGTCTGGTTCCTTTCCTATAAACTTGAGTAGCTTTTGATAGTATACTCTAAGCGTTCTATCTTCATTAAACTTCTCCCAAGAGCCGCGTAGTATGGGCATGCCATTGATAAAAAAATCTTCTGGAGACGTAGCCCTCATTAAGAAGAAATCATCATTAAAAACCACAAAATGCTCAGATAGGTTTGGGATTCTGTAGAGCATTATTTCTATAGAAATAGAGTTGAAACTAGGTAGAGCCTCCTCATAATCTTTAAAAATCACTGTGTGATCTATAATTTCTAAGTTGACCCCTTGTTCTTGAGCCTTTGTAGATAAAGCATCAAAATCTTGTGGTACCTGGTTGTCAGTAACTAGATATATGTTTTTAATAAACGGAGCAAACTTGATGATGGATGCTATTGCAATCTGCACTTCGCCTATAGCATTGTAGCGAGTACTCTCTGCTTTTTTAGAGAAATCAATTTTAGTATCTAGATACGTATTGATTTTATGTTGCCATGTTAAGTCATCACCATTTACCCACGTGATAACCGCATCTATGTTAATGTCATTAGTTTGCTCCGTTGTCATATTATACTGCTACGTCGTACTCTCTTAAGGCATCATTAAGAGACGTCTTTTTGTTAGTGCTCTCTTTACGTTTACCTATAATTAGTGCACAAGGAACTTGGTACTCTCCTGCAGCAAATTTCTTAGTATAACTTCCAGGGATTACTACAGATCTTGCAGGTACGCGTCCTTTCATTTCTACAGGCTCATCACCAGTAACATCTATAATTTTTGTGCTCATTGTAAGTACTACGTTTGCGCCTAAAACAGCTTCTTTCTCAACGTGTACACCTTCTACAACAATACATCTAGATCCTATAAAAGCACCATCTTCTATAATTACTGGAGATGCTTGTAGTGGTTCTAGAACACCACCTATACCTACACCACCACTTAGGTGTACGTTTTTACCTATTTGTGCACAGCTACCTACGGTTGCCCATGTATCTACCATAGTACCCTCATCTACATAAGCTCCTATATTTACATAACTAGGCATTAAGATTACTCCTTTAGAGATATAAGCTCCGTGACGTGCAACAGCGTTAGGCACTACACGAATACCGCGATTTGCAAAGTCTCTCTTTAATGGAATTTTATCATGATATTCAAAGATTCCAGCTTCCAGAGTTTCCATCTTTTGGATAGGGAAATAAAGTACAACCGCTTTTTTTACCCACTCATTTACTTGCCATCCGTCTTCTGTAGGTTCTGCAACACGTAGCGTACCACGGTCTAGCATGTCTACTACCTCACGTATAGCATTTATTGTTACTGGATTAGTAAGGAGCGAGCGATCCTCCCAAGCCTCTTCGATGATGTTTCTAAGTTGTGTCATTTGATATTTTTAAGCGCTGAGTAAGGTATGTTAACTCTTCTCAGTAATCGTTAATGGATGTTCAAAGATAAAGTTTCAAATGCTTTTTGATGGTTTCTAGTGGGGCAAAACTCAAACAAGTTAAGGCTTTCTTGTTATATATAAAACAAGTGGTCCTTGGTTGTAATGTGCATTGTGAAGCTATGTCACCACTTAGCTGGTAAAAGATAAGCTACGCTATAAATAGCTGCTTTTTGTGATTACAAGACCTTACTAGTATGAAAGCTATTGCGATGCACGACCTTATAGCTTGTTTTTCCTTATTTTTGCACAAATTTTACAGATGGCACGCATCATTGCAATAGATTACGGAACAAAGCGCACTGGTATCGCAGTGACAGATGAGTTGCAGATGATCGCTTCAGGTCTTACAACGGTTGAAACTAAAGATATTTTTACTTTTTTAAAGAAATATCTTTCAGAAGAGAAGGTGGAGGCTATGGTGATAGGTGAGCCTAAGCGCATGAATAATGAGGCGAGTGATGTGGAGGTAGACATTGTACGCTTTCGCGAAAGCGTAGAAAAAAAACATCCAGAGTTAACCATCATTAGACAAGATGAAAGGTTTACTTCAAAGATGGCATTCCAGACCATGTTAGACAGTGGTATCGGTAAAAAGAAAAGACAAAATAAAGCACTTGTAGATCAAATAAGTGCAACGATTATCCTTCAGGATTACCTGTATAATAAGTAGATATGATTATACCAATTGTGGCGTACGGAGATCCCGTACTTAAGAAAAAAGCAAAAGATATTACTCCGGAGTATCCTAAATTTAGCGAGCTCATTGAGAATATGTATGATACGATGTATGAAGCTCACGGCGTAGGGCTTGCAGCACCTCAAATAGGTTTACCTATACGTGTGTTTCTAGTAGATACAACACCGTTTGCAGAAGATGAAAGCTATACTCCAGAAGAGCAAGAACAGCTTGCAAACTTCAAGAAAACCTTTGTAAATGCAGAGATTCTTGAAGAAGAAGGCGAGGAGTGGGCATTTTCTGAAGGTTGCTTGAGTATTCCAGGGATAAACGAAGACGTTTTTAGAAAACCTAAGGTAACTATCAGGTACCAAGATGAGAACTTTAAAGAGTACACAGAGACTTACGACGGACTTATTGCTAGAGTAATCCAGCATGAGTATGACCACATTGAAGGAGTGCTTTTTACAGATAAACTATCGAGCCTTAAAAAGCGTTTAATCAAAGGAAAGCTTGTAAATATCTCAAAAGGTAAGTGTAATGCAGAGTATCGCATGCGTTTTCCGGCAGCATCAAAAAAGCGCTAGTAGCGTTAAAGTGTTGTAAAGATTAACGAATCCTTGCAAACAAAATTTGTAAATATGTATGGCAAAGTGCATCTTTGCCACCCAATTTGAATAACATATGAGTTTAGATAAAGTAATTGCAATCGCTGGAAAGCCTGGAATATATGAGTTAAAGCAACAAACACGCAGTGGTTTTGTGGCAGAATCTCTAGTAGATGGTAAGAGAATTACCGTAGGTATCCGTCATAACGTAAGTGTACTTTCTGAAATTGCTATTTACACCTTAAGTGAGGAGAAGCCACTTAGAGAGGTGTTACAAGCCATAAAAGACAAGGAAAATGGAGCGCCTACTATTAATCATAAAGTGTCAAAAGATGAACTTGAAGAGTTTTTCTTTACAGTAATGCCAGATTATGATGAGGATCGTGTATATGCTAGTGATATCAAAAAGGTAGTGCAGTGGTACAACATTTTGCAAGCAAAAGATATGCTTAACTTTGAAGCGCCAGCAGCTCCCGCAGCAGCAAGCGAAGAAGAGGAATAGTGCATAACTTTTTATAATATTAAAAAGCCTTTACAGTTTATTTGTAAAGGCTTTTTTAGTTTTAATCATAGATACGCTTTCGCGAAAATGTGATAAGCACCCACACTGTAAATAACATTAAATTAAGGTAATAGTAAATTATTGCTCCAATTACCACCACTGACTATGAATACAAGAGAGACGCAATTAAAAGCCTTTGATAGATTACTTACCATAATGGATGAGCTACGTGTGGGTTGTCCTTGGGATAGAAAGCAAACCATGGAAAGCTTGCGTCACCTCACTATTGAGGAAACCTATGAGCTAGGTGATGCTATTCTTGATAATGATCTAGAAGAGGTAAAAAAGGAACTGGGTGATCTCTTATTACATATTGTATTCTATGCTAAAATAGGAAGCGAGACCAAGGACTTTGATATCGCAGATGTTGCAAACAGTATTTCAGATAAACTTGTTTCTCGCCATCCTCACATTTATGGAGATATAGATGTTGTAGATGCAAAAGAGGTGGAGCGCAACTGGGAAAAACTTAAGCTTAAGGAGGGAAAAAAATCTGTACTAGAAGGTGTGCCAAAAGGATTACCCGCACTAGTAAAAGCCAGCCGAATTCAAGATAAAGTAGCTGGCGTAGGATTTGACTGGGAAGAACCACAGCAAGTGTTTGAAAAGGTACAAGAAGAACTTGAGGAGCTACAGCACGAAGTAAATGAAAACAATCAAGAGAAGATTGAAGCTGAGTTTGGTGATGTGCTCTTCTCAATGATTAACTACGCACGCTTCTTGAAAGTAGATCCAGAAAGCGCACTAGAGCGCACCAATAAGAAATTTATAAAACGCTTTCAATACTTAGAAGGCAAAGCAAAGGAACTTGGAAAAGATCTTTCAGACATGACACTTGCCGAAATGGATGCTTTCTGGGAAGAGGCTAAGAAGTTGTAATCGGTTTTTAATGAAATATTTTGAGAAGTAATTAATATTCAACTTCAACTTCAACTTCAACTTCAACTTCAACTTCAACTTCAA
>TARA_R110002012_G_scaffold25079_2_pt1 | contig 153807 bp, 142 predicted proteins | sample TARA_R110002012 | Tara Oceans TARA_R110002012 (sample SAMEA4396515) | marine metagenome | biome: Westerlies Biome; feature: [DCM] deep chlorophyll maximum layer (ENVO:01000326); material: water (ENVO:00002006), including particulate matter (ENVO:01000060) such as... | depth 40 m
ACTTAAAAAAGTGTTAGTCTTGCTTTGCTTCAAGTTTCGCTTTTTTTGCTTCTTTTCTTTCTTTCAAAATCTCCAAAATATTACCACCTACCCAATAAGGGATAACAAAAGTCAATAAAAAAATCATGAGCCAAAAACCTATGGTCAATATGGTTATGAACGCTATAAATCCTAAATATTGGTCAAATTCAAACATAATATATTATTTATGCCACAAAGATAGTTTGAAAATGATGAATTCTACAAATGAAAATCAAAAAAAATCTATAAAAATATTCCATTCGATGTAAATAAATTGCGAATACAATATCTTTGTAACACATTTAAATAAAGCATTATGAGTTATAGAATAGAAAAAGACACGATGGGCAAGGTTGAAGTTCCTTCTGATAAATACTGGGGAGCTCAAACAGAGCGTTCGCGAAATAATTTCAAAATTGGGGCACCTGCATCTATGCCTTTAGACATTGTCTATGGTTTCGCCTATTTAAAAAAAGCTGCCGCATACACCAACGAAGCATTGGGCGTATTGACTAAAGAAAAAAGAGATTTAATCTCAACAGTTTGTGATGAAATTTTAACAGGTAAACACGATGATCAGTTTCCGTTGGTGATATGGCAAACAGGCTCTGGCACTCAGAGCAATATGAATGTAAATGAAGTCATTGCTAATCGTGCCCATGAATTAGCAGGAAAAATTATTGGAGAAGGTGATAAAACCATTCAACCTAATGACGATGTAAACAAATCGCAATCGTCTAATGATACCTTTCCTACAGGCATGCATATTGCCGCCTATAAAAAAATAGTCGAAGTCACCATTCCTGGTATTTTACAATTAAGGGAAACCTTACAAAAGAAGGTTGTTGAATTTAAAAACGTTGTAAAAATTGGTCGCACCCATCTCATGGATGCTACGCCACTTACCTTAGGGCAAGAGTTTTCTGGTTATGTTTCTCAGTTAGATCATGGAATAAAAGCACTTCAAAACACCTTACCTCACCTTTCTGAGCTGGCTTTAGGCGGCACGGCCGTGGGAACAGGATTAAATACGCCTGACGGTTATGATGTTTTGGTGGCTAAATATATTGCAGAATTTACGGGATTGCCATTTATAACAGCAGCTAATAAATTTGAGGCTTTGGCTTCTCACGATGCAATTGTGGAAAGCCACGGTGCTTTAAAACAATTAGCAGTGGCTTTAAATAAGATTGCCAATGATATTCGAATGATGGCTTCTGGTCCACGTTCTGGGATTGGAGAAATCATTATTCCTGCAAACGAACCTGGCAGTTCTATCATGCCGGGAAAAGTAAACCCTACGCAGTGCGAAGCTTTGACTATGGTTTGCGCACAAGTAATGGGTAACGATGTTGCTATTAGTGTTGGTGGTACCCAAGGCCATTATGAATTAAATGTTTTTAAACCTATGATGGCGGCCAACATCTTACAATCTGCAGAACTTTTAGGTGATGCTTGTATTAGCTTTGATGAAAATTGTGCTGTGGGTATTGAACCTAATCACGAAGTTATTAAACAGTTATTAAATAATTCTTTAATGCTTGTGACGGCTTTAAACACTAAAATAGGCTACTATAAAGCAGCCGAAATTGCCAATACAGCGCATAAAAATGGAACTACCTTAAAAGAAGAGGCTGTTAACTTAGGCTATGTAACTGCCGAAGATTATGACAATTGGGTTAAACCAGAGGAAATGGTTGGCAGTTTAAAGTAAAACTTGTTTTACAGGCATAAAAAAAAGGGGGCATTACGCTAGTAATGCACCCCTTTTTTAGTTTATGAACTGTAGTGTACTATTTTAAAGCGAACTTACTTGTTCCTAATAGTTTAAGTTTGTTATCATAAACATTGACCATATAGTTTCCTTTTTGGAAATCTCCAGCTGGTTTATTTATAAAATCACATACATCCAAGGTTTTGTTTTCATAGTAGAACGCTGTTGCTTTGCTATAGGTTACAGAAGCTCCAGAATCAGCTGATTTTGAAAAACTTTCTCCTAAAACATTGCCTTGAGGATCTAAAACTTCAATATAAAATTCTTTATCTCCTGCTTGTGCAATAGCATTGTTTGTTAAGGTAAAACAAACTTTGAATTTATCTGTAGAACCAGCTCTTTGTGTAGATACTAATTTTCCACTATTACGCTCCTTTACTGCATCTACAGATAATTTTGAAATATTTAAAGCGGAACCTCTTTCAACAGCATTGGCTAATTGTGTATTTTGAACGACTAAAGAGTCATTAAAAACAGTCTGCTTTTCTAATTCAACAAAAGTACTGTCTCTTTGCATCACTAAGGCACTGTTAGATCGTGTTAAAGAATCTACTTTTCTGATTAATTGCTGTCTTTCTTTCGTTAAAATACTTACTTGACGTCTGTACTTTCCTAAAGCAGCAATATCTAAACGCATGGTTTTAACCGAATCAATATACTTTGCGATATTGTCTCTTGCCGACACTAATTCGTCATTGGTAAGATTACTTTCTAAAATTGCTTTGTCGTATTCCGAACGTAAGCTTGTCAAATCTTCTACTACCAACTCTTTCTCTTTGTTAAGTTGAATGGTATTGTCTTGTTTTTCTTTATACAGACTTACTGTATATATTACTAAACCCACCAACAATACTAATAATAGACCTGCGACTACTTTTAAACCGCTATTACTTTTAGTTTCTGTCATAATTTAAAAAAATTAATTGTTCCTTTTTTAGTTTTCTTCTCTCGAAGTGTTTGTTTGTATTTGATCTATATACGTTCTAATTTAAAGTTTAGATTTTTTGTTAAAAATTAATTGCACTGATATTCTATTTTTTTTTAGCCTTATGAAGTAACGCAATGCCATTATTAGGTATTCCCTAGCTTTCAAAAAAATACCTCAAGGCTGCAAGTGCATGCATAAGTCTTCAAAAAAATAAAGCAACGACTTGTTTTATAAAAATTGGACTAGGTGATTTTTTCCTATTCCAATTCCGCAATGTTCATATCGTAGGCCTAAATTAATTGGACTAAAATCTAGCTTCGATGAGATAAAAAAGGCAAATGGAGTAAAATTATCTTGATTTCAGACTCAAAAATTGCACGTGGGTTATATCTTTACAAAAAAATTAACCTGTAAAAGAAATAACACGAACAGCACCAATCGATTTAGAAAAGTTGCTATTCAAATAAAACTTTTATCAAAAAAAAAAAAAAAAAAAAATTTATGAAAAAAGTACTTTATGTAAGCTTAGCAATGCTTCTTTTCATTGCTTGCAAGGAAACAAAGAAAGAGGAGGCCACTTCTGAAATGGCCGATACAACAATCACAACTTCATCCGCTTCCGATGCACTAACGATTAACCCCATATCGCATGCCACGGCTGTTTTAGAATGGGAAGGAACTACCATTTATATCGACCCCGTGGGCGGAGCCAAAGCTTTTGAAAATCAAAAAAAACCAGGTTTAATTTTGATTACCGATATTCATGGAGATCATTTTAGTTTAGAAACTCTAGATTCATTAGATACCTCTATGGCTAAAATAATAGTTCCCCAAGCAGTGGCCGATAAAATGACTGAAAAATACAGGGCTCAATTAGAAATTTTAAATAACGGGGACTCCAAAATGTATAATGAAATAACTGTAGAAGCTATCCCTATGTATAACCTCAGGGAAGAAGCGCTTAATTTTCATACCAAAGGCAGAGGAAATGGCTATATACTGAGCATGGGAGATCAGCGCATTTATTTTTCAGGGGACACCGAAGATATTCCAGAAATGCGTGCTCTTAAAAATATTGACAAGGCATTTATCTGTATGAACTTACCTTATACCATGACGGAGCAAAGTGCGGCGAGTGCAGTATTAGAATTTAAACCAAAAGAAGTATATCCTTACCATTATAGAGGTAATCCTGATGTAAGTGATGTCTCTAAATTTAAAAATCTTGTGAACGAAGGTGATGACACTATCAAAGTTATTCAGTTAGATTGGTATCCGGATGCGGAATATTAAAAAATTGGAACGACTGATTAAGAAATCAACAGCACAAAAAAATTGGAGCTTGTATACCATTTAATCAGAATTTAAAATAGCACTTTTACAGCTACAAAAAACGGTCAACTTGAATATGAAAGTTGACCGTTTTTATTTTTTAAGAAACTAATTTTACCTATCTAATCAACTTCTTATATTTAATACGTTTCGGCATTAAATCACCACCCAAGCGTTTCTTTTTGTTTTCTTCGTATTCTGAGAACCCACCTTCGAAGAAATAGACTTCACTATTCCCTTCAAAAGCAAGGATATGGGTGCAAATTCTGTCTAAAAACCAACGGTCATGAGAAATCACCACTGCACAGCCCGCAAAATTTTCTAAACCTTCTTCTAAGGCTCGTAAGGTATTTACATCTAAATCGTTCGTAGGTTCATCTAAAAGTAACACGTTACCCTCTTCTTTTAAGGTCATCGCCAAATGCAAACGGTTACGTTCTCCACCAGACAAAGCACTTACCTTTTTATTTTGTTCACTCCCTGAAAAATTAAATCGACTTAGGTATGCACGAGAATTTACTTGCTTCCCTCCCATCATGACCAATTCTTGCTCGTTACTGAAATTTTGCCAAATTGTTTTTTCTGGGTCTATGTTCGAGTGACTTTGATCCACATAGGCTATTTTGGCAGTATCTCCAACAATGAATTCACCTTTATCTGCTTTCTCTTCGTTCATAATCATTCTGAAGATGGTGGTTTTACCTGCTCCGTTGGGACCAATAACACCCACAATTCCGGCCTGTGGTAATTTAAAGTTTAAGTTTTCATATAGCAATTTATCGCCATAAGCCTTGCTTACACCAACAGCTTCAATGACATTAGTTCCTAAACGTGGGCCGTTAGGAATATAAATTTCTAGCTTTTCGTCAAGTTGCTTTTGATCTTGACTCATTAACTTGTCATAATTATTTAAACGCGCCTTTTGCTTGGTTTGGCGGCCTTTCGCGCCTTGGCGTACCCACTCTAGCTCACGCTCTAATGTTTTTTGACGTTTAGAAGCTGTTTTGCTTTCTTCGGCCATACGTTTCGACTTTTGATCTAACCAGCTAGAATAGTTTCCTTTCCAAGGAATGCCTTCTCCCCGATCCAATTCTAAAATCCAACCAGCTACATTGTCTAGAAAGTATCTATCATGCGTCACGGCAATGACAGTACCTTTGTATTCCGCTAAATGATGCTCTAACCAATGAACCGATTCTGCATCTAAGTGGTTGGTAGGTTCATCTAACAATAAAATTTCAGGTTCTTGTAATAATAATCTACATAAGGCTACACGTCTGCGCTCTCCACCCGATAAATTCTTTATAGGCGCATCGCCATCAGGAGTTCTCAGCGCATCCATAGCTATTTCTAGTTTAGTATCTAACTCCCAAGCGTTTGAAGCATCAATTTGATCTTGAAGTTCTGCTTGTCGAGCCATCAACTTATCCATCTTATCGGCATCAGAATATACTTCTTCTATTCCAAACATGTCGTTAATTTTGTTGTATTCCTCAAGAATGGCAACCGTATCAGCAACGCCCTCTTTTACGATTTCTAGTACCGTTTTACTTTCATCTAATAAAGGTTCTTGCTCTAAATAACCTACTTTATAGCCAGGAGAGAAAACTACATCACCTTGGAAATTTTTATCAACACCAGCAATGATTTTTAATAAGGTAGATTTTCCAGATCCATTTAAACCTAGAATCCCAATTTTAGCACCATAGAAAAAGCTTAGGTAAATATTTTTTAGAACGGGCGTATTTGCCGTTTTATATGTTTTTGTAACTCCAGACATGGAGAAAATTACTTTTTTATCGTCAGACATTTTTAGTTATTCGTTTTAAGTTTTACGTGATATTTTTTTAGGCTTAGGTAGGGAGTGAAAAATTAAAAGAGAAATTTCAAAATTGAAATAAATTAAAATTCAAGGGCTAAGCACCCAAATTTCGATTTTGTCTTTACTATTTTTCATTGACCAATATACCCTTCTCCGCTTTCATAAATACACAGATGATCTTTCTTGTATTAGCTTCAAGTCGGGTTTTATTAAACCCTACCCTTTAGCGCGTTAAAAACCCATGCGACTGCTAAAAAGCCTATTCCAACAGCGGCAAATCCATACCCTGCTACTTCGTAATACCTAAAGGCTCCAAGTGCTATTAAAGAGAATCCTACAAAAATCATTATCCAAGTAGCCCACGCCAACACCGTATTCTTATTCATTCCCATAATTTACTAGTTATTTAATCAATTAGTAAGGTCAAATATCGGTAATTTAATAGAATTTAGCTCTCTCAAAAAAACAAAATTATTTCTCAAACGGAAAAATAACTCCTGTTATTCCTCTAATTTCATCCAATAATCCTATGATATCTAAACTGTTTTGATGGCTCCAGAGTTTACTTTCTAGCTGATTGTTTCTCAAACAATCGTGTACTTCTTCTATTTCGTAATAATAACCTCTACCTGTAGTGGGTAAATTAAAATGTTCCGTTGCTCCGTCTAGTTCTAAGGTATAGCCTTGCGCTTCATGCCATCTTGAGTCTAAGAAAATACTCCCTTTTGTACCCGATATTTCAGCTTCTATTTTCGATTTAGAATTTAATCCACTATACAGTAGCGCTTGTGCCTCGGGATAATCGAACAAGATACTCGTTTGCATTTCAATTCCTGTTTTAAAAAATTTAGAAGATGCTTGTATTTGACTAGGTTTTCCCAAAAGCAAATACGATAAGAAAACAGGGTAAATTCCAATATCCAATAAGGATCCACCTGCCAAGTCCGGGTTTAAAAGTCGGTTTGTTTCTTCTCTGTGCAAGGCCGGAAAAGCAAAATTAGCATGAAGGTATTTTATTGCTCCAATATGTCCGCTGTCTAGTAATTGTTTTACTTTCTGAATTGATGGGTTAAATCGAGACCATAAAGCTTCCATTAAAAAAACATTATTTGCCTTAGCCGCTTTAATCATTTTTTCAACCTCAAGGCTATTGATTCCTATAGGTTTTTCGCACAGCACATGTTTACCATGGTTCATGGCCTCTATAGCAATTTCAGCATGAAACGAATGAGGCGTGGCAATATAAATAACATCAACTTCTTGGCAGGTAAACAACTCTTTATAGGATTCAAAATAATTTTTAGATTGGTATTGCTCTGAAAATGCTTTTGCCTTTTCAGCATTTCTTGAGGCTACTGCGATTAAATGAGCATCTGTATTTAAAAGCAAATCTTTTACAAAATGATGCGCTATACTTCCTAAGCCTAAAATTCCCCATTTTACTTTATCCATCCTATGAACATTTGAATTTACACAAAGTTAATCCTTATCTTTATGCTTCCAAAAAAGAAACTAAAGCATATATGGACATTAACTTTAACAAAAACGAAGATCACAATAAATTACTTTTATCTGACTTAAAAAAAAGACTGGCAACAGTAAGTTTAGGAGGAGGAAAAAGCAGAATTGAAAAGCAACATAAGCAAGGAAAATTAACAGCAAGAGAACGTATTGATTATCTTTTGGATGATGGCGCTGATGCCATTGAAATTGGTGCTTTTGTAGGTGACGGAATGTATGGCGAACATGGTGGTTGCCCTTCTGGAGGTGTTATTGTAAAAATAGGATTTGTTCAAGGAAAACAATGTATCATTGTCGCTAATGATGCCACAGTGAAAGCTGGAGCTTGGTTTCCGATCACCGCTAAAAAAAACCTAAGAGCACAAGAAATTGCCATAGAAAACAAATTACCTATTATTTATTTGGTCGATAGTGCTGGTGTTTACCTACCCTTACAAGATGAAATCTTTCCGGACAAAGAGCATTTTGGGCGTATTTTTAGGAACAACGCTATTATGAGCAGTATGGGAATTACTCAAATTTCTGCGGTTATGGGTAGTTGTGTAGCAGGTGGCGCGTATTTACCCATTATGAGTGATGAAGCCTTAATTGTGGATAAAACAGGTAGCATTTTTTTAGCAGGAAGTTATTTGGTAAAAGCAGCCATTGGAGAAAGTATTGATAATGAAACCCTAGGCGGTGCTACAACCCATTGTGAAATAAGCGGTGTTACCGATTATAAAGCAAAAGATGACGTCGATGCCTTACATACGATTAAAAATATCATCAATAAAATAGGCGATTTTGACAAGGCGGGTTATAACCGTGTTGAAGCTAAAAAACCAAAGGAAAATCAAGATGATATTTACGGAATTTTACCTAAATCGAGAAGCGATCAGTATGATATGCTTGAAATCATTAAACGTTTGGTAGATAATTCCGAATTTGAACAATATAAAGAGGGTTATGGAAAAACTATTTTAACGGGCTATGCACGAATTGATGGTTGGGCCGTTGGTATTGTCGCCAATCATAGAAAAGTAGTAAAAACCACCGCTGGTGAAATGCAATTTGGAGGCGTAATTTATTCTGATTCAGCGGATAAAGCCACGCGATTTATTGCCAATTGCAATCAAAAGAAAATTCCGCTTGTATTTTTACAAGATGTTACTGGTTTTATGGTAGGAAGTAAAAGCGAACATGGTGGCATTATTAAAGATGGTGCAAAAATGGTGAATGCCGTAAGCAACTCTGTTGTACCGAAGTTTACTATTGTCATCGGAAACAGTTATGGAGCAGGAAATTATGCCATGTGTGGCAAGGCGTATGACCCACGGTTAATCGTCGCTTGGCCTAGTGCTGAATTGGCAGTAATGAGCGGAAATTCAGCGGCCAAAGTATTGTTACAAATAGAAAAAGCTTCCTTAGAGAAAAAAGGGGAAAAAATAACCCCTGAAAAAGAAGCCGAATTATTTAATAAAATTAAAAGCCGTTACGACAATCAAGTTTCACCTTATTATGCAGCGTCACGATTATGGACAGATGCCGTTATAGATCCGTTAGATACAAGAAAATGGATTTCAATGGGGATTTCAGCAGCGAATCACGCACCTATTGAAAAACCTTTTAACTTAGGTGTGATCCAGGTTTAAGAAAGCTTAATTTATAGGCTACGTAGCTTGTTATAATTTTTAATTGGTTTAGCCTATCAGGTGAATCATAAGCGTATCGCTTAGTAGCACTGGAGAATTAATCCATCAAAATTGCTTCAATTTTTTTATTCCAAAGTAATTGCTGCTCCCTATTTCTTGAAAAATTGGTTTCGGCATCATACACGTTTTGAAAGTCATTTAACTCCCTATTCACTTGCTGGTAAATGGCTTTCATCTCGGCTTGTGACTTGTGGGTCTGAAGAGCTTTGGCGAAACGCTTTCTAAGAATTTCAGCATATACTTCGGTAATATCAAAATGCAACTGTTCGTGACTTAAAATTACCTGGTCACATAGGGCAGGTCGAAACCATGACTTTTGAGGGTAAAAAAAAGAGTTCACTTCAAAATCAACAGCCACAACCTTATTATTTTCTTTAGTCGTTGCAATCCGGTACGTTAATCCACTGGCCGTTACCGCTGCTGCCCTATTGTTTTGAGGTTTTCCTTTAAAATCTGACCAACTGAGTCGCTTTTGCTTTTCCCACAAGATGGTTTCTTCTTGAATTTCGTTAGAAATCAAGAATACAAATAATGCGACTAAGAAGAACTTTAGCAATCCCAAGAAAATGAATTATTTTTTTTGTTAACTGATGGTAAAGTACAGCGCTCGGGCATTGCGTGCGATACTATTTTGAAAATTTAAAGCCGAGCATGGGGCTTTCGCGCTCCCTAAGGCAAAACAAACTACCAAAGCTTTGGCCTACATAAAATTTTGAAATTAAATGCCCATCTGCTGGCATGTCGCAACTAAACTTGCTTTTAAAGCTATAGCTATACTTTTACGCTCTATTTTTCAAGTTTACGCAACCCACCCAAGATAGCCCATGCTATTTTGCTTCTTTTATCCACATATTATCATACATCATGATATAGGCTCCTGTATTGTAATATCCTTGCGATTCCTTTTGCACATAATTGTATTTTGAATTGCTATAGCGCGTTTCCCCTATGTTTTTAGAAGCTTCAAACAAATTATTTTTATAGGCTAATTTTAACAGAACATCCATGGTAATGTCAAAACCTTTATGAGCGTATTTATCCGGTGATTTGCCGTTGTTCATTTTCATGTAAGCGCGCTCAAAGGCGTCATTTTTATCTTCCCCCTCCATCGTTGGGTAGGTAAAAGCTAAGTTTGATAAATGAGAATGATTTATTTTTTCATCGTCATACGCTTTGTTTTTATTGGTCGTAAAAAGTCGTATTTTAATCTTATCGGTTTGTGAAGCGTTTAATACAGAAATTACACTATTTACCGTACTAAATTGATCCGTTTCTAGGAAAACCCAGTTCTCTTCTGTCGAAGATAGTAAGGCTAAAATTTTGTCTTTCATGGCAAATTTCTCTACTAAATTTAATGCTTTTGCCTTTGGAAATTCATTTAATAAAAGCTTTTTCGTTGCCTCATGATCTTTATCAGCAATAACTACAATATTTTCTGAAACTCTTTTTTCTTTAATAAAAGACAATAATTGCTCCCTTAAATTGTCTTCTGAAGGAACCGCATAAAAAACATTGGAAAGGCTAATATCACTTTTGGTATGAATGGGTGCAATAAGCGGAACTTGATAAGGTAATACGCGGACAGCTACTTCCTTTAAAGATTCTGGATCTAAAGGACCAATTATAGCGTGGGCATTTTTTAATTCGGACTTTAAAACTAATTCTTTGGTTCTGTTCATGTTCCTTTCTGTGTCAAAAACCGAAACATTCACAGAAAGTCCTAATTTTTTTATGGAATCTAAGGCTACTAATGCACCACTGTACAGCGCTAAGCTCCAGTTGGCATCTTTTCTACCCTTTAAAGAGTCTTTTGCTCCTTCAGAATTATTCACATTGATCAGGTCTAAGCGAAAAGGAAGCATAATGACTAAATTAGGCTTAAACGCCGTGTTCATTTTACTTATTAAATCTATATTTTCAATAATCAAAGAATTTTTAACCACAAAATTACCTTCATTTGCTTTTGGAATTTTTAAAATCATTCCTGCCTTTAATCCCGTTTGGAGTTCTGGATTTAAAGCAAGTAACTCTCGGTAACTTAAACCCAATTTTCTTGTGAGCGAATATTCCGCTTCGCCAGGTTTTACTTCATAAAAATTAAAATTTTCTGTATTGACAGCCTCATTATTTGCTGTTTTTTGTGGTATTCTAATCACCATTCCTTCTTGAAGTCCGCGTTCTTTAACTTCAGGGTTTAATTGTTTTATCTCATTTTCTGTAACTCCAAATTCGCGCTCCAAAGCTAAAAAGCCTTTTTTTGCGGGAACGGTGTACGACATAAATAATTGAGAAGTTTGATTTTCCGTGGTACTTCCGGCGAGAATCGGTAATCGTAACTTTTGACCTGCTGCCAAATAGGTATTGTCTTTAGATAAATCTGGATTTAAAACTAAAAGACTATCCATAGAAATTCCATACCTGCTCGCAATAGAAAATCTATTTTCTTTTGGTTGAACCGTATATTCTTCAAAAAGAGAGTCATCAACAATAGTTTCTTTTACCACTATTTTTCTAAACTTAGGAATTTTTAAGGTCATTCCCTTTTTAAGTTGTGTGGCATATAATTCTTTGTTATACCGTTTAATAGCATCTTGACTTACTTTAAAACGCTCCGATATTCTAAATAAATTATCTTTCCGCTTCACTTCATAGGAAACAAAACCAATAGGCTCTTCTTGCGTTAGTACTGTTGTAGTTGTGTTCGTAGTCTCTTTAGGCAGAGCATCGTTGATAAGAGTAGCTTTTGCCTCTAAATTAATCACCAAAATAGTATTCAGTTTTAATTCGTTGGCATTTTTAACTTCTTTATTCAAGTTTAAAATACTCTCGGGACTTACATTATATTGTCTCGCAATACTTTGAATCGTTTCCCCTTTTTTTACAGGATGCGTCGTAAATTTTTGAGCAAAAGCTGAAAAACTAAAGAGTAACAGTGCTAAGGTTAGCATATAAAACTTCACAAATACTTTTTTCATTTTTATCTTTCTATATTTAATGCCTTATCGCCATGGTTTGCCCAAGGCTTCCTTAAACCAAACAAATTATTCCCATTCAATCGTTGCAGGTGGTTTTGAACTTATATCATACACCACCCTATTTACCCCTCGAACTTTATTGATAATATCGTTTGACGTTTTTTGTAAAAACTCGTAGGGTAAATTTACCCAATCGGCAGTCATACCATCGGTACTTTCCACAGCTCGCAAAGCTACACATTTTTCATAAGTTCTTTCATCACCCATAACACCTACACTATTTACGGGTAAAAGCATCGCTCCGGCCTGCCAAACTTTATCATAAAGTCCTGCTTCTTTTAATCCATTTATAAAAATAGCATCTACTTCTTGTAGAATTGCTACTTTTTCTCTGGTAATATCTCCTAGAATTCGTATCGCTAAACCAGGTCCTGGAAATGGGTGCCTACCCAATAATAAGGGGTCAATCCCCATACTTGCACCCACCCTGCGCACCTCGTCTTTAAAAAGCATACGTAAGGGCTCAACAATACTCAATTTCATAAAATCGGGCAAACCACCAACATTATGGTGGCTTTTAATCGTCGCTGAAGGTCCGCCTGTTGCTGACACCGATTCGATGACGTCAGGGTAAATAGTACCTTGTGCTAGCCATTTTGCGTCTTCTACTTGATGCGATTCATCATCAAAAACCTCGATAAAGACCCGACCAATAATTTTACGTTTTTTTTCTGGATCGCTTTCTCCTGATAATGCATCCAAAAAACGTGCCGAAGCGTCTACACCTTTTACATTTAGACCCATTCCTTCGTATTGTTTTAAAACACTTGGGTATTCATCTTTACGCAATAAGCCATTATTAACAAAAATACAATGTAAGTTTTTCCCAATAGCCCTATGCAATAACATGGCTGCTACCGAAGAATCAACACCACCAGATAGGCCTAAAATAACCTTATCTGTTCCTATTTTTTCTTTTAATTGGGCGACTGTAGTTTCCACAAAAGAATCTGGCGTCCAAGTTTGAGCCACACCTGCAATATTTACGAGAAAATTTTCAAGTAACTGTTTTCCATCGGTAGAGTGGTATACTTCAGGATGAAATTGAATGGCGTAGGTTTCTTCGCCTTGAATTTTAAATGCCGCATTCTCTACGTCATGTGTACTTGCAAGCTTAACCGCACGGGTTGGCAATACTTTAATAGTATCAGAATGACTCATCCAAACCTGACTTCCTTCACTAATTTTATCAAAAAAGGCTTCATTAGGTTTTACAAACGACAGTTTTGCTCGACCGTATTCTCTTGTTTCGGATGGGGCCACATTACCACCTTTAAAATGTGCTAAATATTGCGCTCCATAACAAACCGCTAATAAGGGTTTTTTACCTTGAATTTCTGACAAATCAGGATGTGGAGCATCAGCCGCCCTTACTGAAAATGGAGACCCTGAAAGAATTACAGCCTTATATTCAGAAAGGTCCTCTGGAAGGTGATTGTACGGTTTTATTTCACAAAAAATATTAAGTTCTCGAACTCTTCTTGCGATAAGTTGTGTGTATTGAGAACCAAAATCTAAAATCAGGACGTTATTTTGCATCCGCAAAAATAGTAAATTGAAATTTTTTGAAAAGCTTCTTTTGATTATATTTATACAAATATTTTAACTAGCGTTAGTTTCGCCTCTTTTATTTGAATACCTAGGGTGATTTATGAATATTTTTTCGAATCTTTAACACGATATTCTATGACTGAAAAAATATTTGATGCGATCAAAAACGAATTTAAAATAAGTCTTACCAAAAAAAATCATCCGTATAGGTTAGCGACTTTAGGAACGGTTGGCCTAGACCATATGGCCCGATTAAGAACCATAGTGGTACGCGATATTTCTAAGGATTTAACAGTAACTTTTTATACAGATAAGCGATCAAAAAAAGTAACGCATATTCAAGAAAACAATAAGGTGAGTTTGCTTTTTTATAATCCAGAAAAAAGCATCCAATTAAAAATAGAGGGAATTGCAGTCCTGATAAAAAATCCAGATATATTGGAAGAACACTGGAGAAACATTAGTGAACGATCAAAAAAAGATTATATAAGCTCTAAAGCTCCGGGCACAGAAATCACAGGAACTGAAACCATTGAATATATCAATGAATCTCACCATTTTTGTATGATTGCCATTGCCCCCAAAAAAATTGAATACCTAAAATTAAATACCGATAAACACTTTCGCATTCGGTATTCTTTAAGCCATGAAAACTGGAATGGCATTTTTTTAGTTCCTTAAACCATAGTAGCTAAAATATCAGCGATGTCCTGTTCTGTTGTATCTGGATTGATAAAACAAAACCGAGCTACCGTCTCATAAGTATCTCCTTGTTTCCATTTGGTAGGAGTTACTAAGGCAAATCCCTTATCGTGATTATCGTAGGTCCAATTTCTATAATCATTGGGAGACCAACCAATTCGTCTAAAAAGTACACATGACAAACTAGGCTCACGAACTAACTCAACTTGAGCTGCGTTTTCTATTAATTTTCCGGCTAAATTGGCTAAAGAAATTCCCTGTTCAACCGCCCACTTGTATTTATCTATTCCATGCATGGCCAAAGAAAACCAAAGTGGCATGCCCCGAAGTCGTCGGGTTAATTGAATTTGGTAATCTGCAGGGTTAAAACCTTGGGCACCTTCATCTTTAAAAATATCTAAATAAGAACCTTCTTGGGAATGAGCGGCTTTTGCTAATTCAGGGTCTCTATATAAAACGGCACCACAATCATAAGGAGAAAACAACCATTTATGTGGATCAATTGTGATACTATCTGCCATTTCTATTCCGTTAAATAAATGTCGCACAGAATCGGCCACCAAAGCGCCACCGCCATAAGCCGCATCTACATGAAACCAAAAATTATGAGTTCGACAAAAAGTTCCGATACCCTCTAAATCATCAATGATACCGGCATTGGTGGTCCCTGCAGTAGCGACAATCCCAAAAATTCTGTTTTTTTCATCGTCTGATAAAGCCTGTAATGTTTTTTCGATATCTGATGCCTGTAAGCTATCTTCGGTAGGTACCAACAGCACTTCTGCATCCATCACTTTTGCCATAGCTTTAACCGATGAGTGCGCCCCTATAGACGTTAAAATAATTCCTTTCTTATGCTGATTCTCGGATTTAGTGCGCCAAAATTCGCGTGCGGTAACCATGGCAGATAAGTTTGCCGCTGTTCCACCACTCGTAAAAACGCCGAAAGATGTACGGGGCATTCCTGTTAAGGATACCAACCATCGCATGGCTTCATTTTCACAGAAAATGCCACCTGCTCCTTCCATCCAATACGCGCCGTGAATACTTGATGCTGAAGTAACCAAATCGAACATAATAGCCGCCCTAGTGGGCGAAGCCGGTACAAATGCCAAATGTCTTGGATGATCGATAGGCACAGTGGCTTTTACCAAGACATCTCGAAACAACTGAAAAGCTTTTTCTCCACCAATGCCTTTTGCCGTAATTGTTTCACCCACCAAAGCTTTAAGCTCTTCCTCTTTTTTTGGTTTTCCTAATTCAGGAGCTGAATTGGTAATACGATTGATGGCGTATTTCATGACGTCTAAGGTCATTTCTACTAGTTCAATATCAATATTGTGCATATGTGTATTAAATTTTTTGTGGCATAAAAGCCTTATGTACTGCCAACCTAATCTTTCGCGATAAAAAACAAGCTGTCATAGAGCATCAAAAAACGATAACTACAAAGTCCTGTGACAACGGTTTTAAATGTGTACTTAATTCAGGAAGTAAGGCATTGCCGTACTCTAGGTAAAATTCAGAAAAATTTGTTTGGCGTTCCTGTAAAGATCGATTTGGAAAAAGTTCGTTTTGAATTGAAGTAATTCGAATAACATGATCTTTTAACTTACGCTTTTGCGCTTTTAGCAATCGCTTTTCCAAATGATCTAGTCCTTTTATTTGTTTAATTTCTTGAGCTTTTACGGCTCCTAAGAACGACTTATCGGTTTGTTCTGCCAAATCAAATAAGGCACTAAACTGATTTTTCAACTGTTCTTTTTGAGCACTAAAGTCAATATCAATATTCGAAATTTCACGTATTTTTTTATTGATTAATGCATTTTGTTTCAGAAATAAATGAGCGGTTGAAAGCCCTAATTTTGTTAATTTATCATGTTGCTTTTCGGTAATTAAAAGTGCTGAGTTACGCAATAGCAACATTGGAAAGCTAACATTTACGGCGTTAAAATACCCTTTAAGCTCTAACCAATACGCGAGCTCTCCACCGCCTCCAATATAGCACAGATTTGGCAAAATAACTTCTTGATACAAAGGCCTAGTCACCACATTTGGAGAAAAACGCTCAGGATGATTATTAATTTCTACTAAAATGGCCTCCTTGGTAAAACTGAATTTTGTATCGTTTATATAGAAAACCCCATTTTTTTCAATTATTCGCTCCCGAACTCCATCAATTAAATAAAAGTAATTAATTTCTCTTGGGTTCACTTGAATTTTATACTCCTCAGAAATCTCGTTTAGGTCTTTTATTGTTTTTGAGACTTCAGAAAAAGAAGTGTTCTCGAATAGGTCATCTGTAATAAAAGGAATTAACAATTGTTTCAATGCGGCATCATCACCATCAACAATCACTAATCCGTACTCAGAAAATAAGGCATTGGCTAAATAACGGGTAGCATCTGTTAAATTATCATTTTTCAAATAGGCCTCTGAAAATAAATTTTTCAAATAAGTTGCATTGGTACTCGTACCCAATTCTGCAGATAAATTTTCAAAAACTTCTTCAAGACCATTTGTAGACAATCGACCAACACCCCCCGAAGCCGCTTTATTCCATTGAATTTTTTTGCCATTAAGATTAAAATAATTGATTTCCTCAAAATCATGATCCTCCGTTGCCATCCAGTAAATGGGGACAAAATTGTAATTTGGATATGCTTTTTTTAATTCTTTAGAAAGGTTAATCGTAGAGATAATCTTGAATAAAAAATACAAGGGTCCTGTAAATAAATTTAACTGATGTCCTGTCACTATAGTGAAGGTTTTTTCGTCTTTAAGGGCACGTATATTTACTTGAGTAGCATCACTTAATGCTAATTTGGCGTTTTGTTTTTCTAGTGCATCTGCCAAAACAATTCTCTGTTTCTGGGAGAAACTGGCAGCCTTTTCTTTTATTTGTGCTTCAAAGTTTTCCTTTTTTGGAAATCTATTAAAAAAAGGAGTAAGCGCTGTTTTTTCTTCTAAATAATCACAGATTATTTTAGAAAAATAACCAGTTTGTTTAAATGGGATTCCATCAAGTTTCATAGATAAGTTTTATTCTTATAAAGATAAAATGCTTGAATTTTATCCGTTTGAAAAATTACATTAGGTTCTTAATTTAAATAAAAACAAAGATAGCCATATTCAATTTGATTATTTATGATTAGTTTTATGTTTTAGAAATACATAAACGAATGAAAAAACTTTTACTTCTTATAGGTTTTCTTTCCTATACCTTTAGCATTGCACAAAGTATTAAATCTCCCTCTGAATTTTTAGGATATGAATTAGGTTCAGCATTCTCTAGACATCACGAAGTGGTTGATTATTACAAATATTTAGCCGCCACACTCCCTGATCAAGTACAATTGGTAGAGTACGGTAAAACCAACGAAAGAAGGCCTCTACTTCTTGCCTACGTTTCTTCAGCGGAAAACATCAAAAATTTAGAAAATATCCGAACAGAACATTTAAAAAATACCGTTGGCCAAGGTAGTCCAGATAAGGCCATAGTTTGGTTGAGCTATAACGTGCATGGTAACGAAAGCGTAAGCACTGAAGCCTCTATGCAAACTATTTATGATCTTTTAACCAATCGTAAAAGCTTGCTAGAAAATACTGTTGTTATTATTGACCCTTGTATTAATCCTGATGGCCGTGATAGATATGTAAATTGGTATAATGAAAATAAAAATACACCCTACAATGTAGATCCCAACAGTAAGGAACATAACGAAGGTTGGTTAAGTGGCCGTGCAAACCATTATATGTTCGATTTAAATCGGGATTGGGCATGGCTGACACAAGTAGAGAGTCAACAGCGCTTAAAAGTTTATAACACTTGGCTACCTCATGTACATGTAGATTTTCATGAACAAGGCGTAGATGCCCCGTACTATTTTGCACCTGCGGCAGAACCTTACCATGAAGTAATTACAAACTTTCAGCGCGATTTTCAGGTAACGATTGGTAAAAACCACGCCAAATATTTTGATAAAAATGGTTGGTTTTACTTCACTAAAGAAGTTTTTGACCTTTTTTACCCAAGTTATGGCGACACCTATCCTCTGTACAATGGTGCTATTGGAATGACCTACGAGCAAGGTGGTAGTGGACGAGCTGGTTTAGGGGTTTTAACCCGTATCGGCGATACCTTGACCTTAAAAGATAGAATTGCACACCACTTTACAACTGGGGTGTCTACAGTTGAAGTAGCCGCCGGAAATGCACAAAAACTAAATGAAGAGTTCAAGAAATTCTATACCGATAAAAATCACAAATACAAAAGCTTTATTTTAAGCGGGCAGCCTAATAAATTAGATGCTTTAACTAAACTTCTAGATTTACATCAAATTGAGTATGGTTGGGCTAGCAACGCCAGTATAAAGGGCTTTGAATACAGCTCAGGTAAAATAAAAAGTTTAAAAACTAATGGCCCATCTTTAGTGGTTTCAACAGACCAAATCAAAGGTACGCTAGCGCATGTTTTATTTGAACCCAATGCCAAATTAAGCGATTCATTAACTTATGACATCACCGCTTGGTCTTTACCCTATGCCTACGGATTAGAAGCCATAGCCTCTGAAACAAAAGTAAATACCACTATTGAAAACAACACTTATTCGAATCTAAATAATCGTATTTCAGAAGACACTTATGCTTATTTATCGAACTGGAATAGCATGCAGGATGCCCGTTTTTTAGCAGATGCATTAAAAGAAGGCATCAAAGTTCGTGTTACCCAAAAGCCCTTTTCCTTAAATGGTAAAAGATATGAAAGAGGGAGTTTAATTATCACTAAAGCTGACAATAGAAATAAAAAAGATTTTATTACAGCCCTTGAACGTATTTCAATAAAAAACCAAACAGCATTAACCCCCACGACAACTGGCTTTGTGGATAAAGGAAATGATTTTGGATCTAGTAGTGTCGCGATAGTAAAGAAGCCTAAGGTAGCGGTACTTTCTGGAGAACCCACAAGTACATTGCAATTTGGTGAAATTTGGCACTTTTTCGAACAGCAATTACAGTATCCTGTGACGGTTCTTCACGACTCAAAACTATATGCCACAGACTTAGAAGGCTATGACGTATTAGTACTACCAGATGGTTGGTATGGAAGTTTCTTAAATAGCGATAAGCAAAAGGAACTTAAAAAATGGGTAAAAGAAGGTGGTAAATTAATTGCCATGGGCGGCGCCATCAATGGTTTAGAAGGAAAAGATGGTTTTGGGGTAAAAACTAAAGAAGTTAAAAAAGACAGCACCAAGACAGTTGCGCTACAAACCTATGATGAATCTGAACGTGAGGGCATAAAAAACTTGATTACAGGCGCTATTTTCAAAACAAAAGTTGATCCTACACACCCATTAGCTTATGGCTATAGCGATACCTATTTTAGCTTAAAACTGGGAAGTGACAGCTTTGATTATTTAAAAGATGGAACTGTTGCTTATCTTGAAAAAAATACAACACCAGTAGCAGGTTTTGCGGGTAGTGAAGCCAAAAAGCAAATAGCAGAAACCATGGTTTTTGGTGTTGAAAATTATGGCCGTGGACAGGTAGTGTACATGGTTGATAATCCTTTATTTAGAGGTTTTTGGGAAAATGGCAAACTGTTCTTTGTCAACGCCTTGTTTATGGTGAATTAGGCCCTTATCAAATTGACCTGATTTGAGCAAGGCCTTTTGGTTTTAGATTTAGATGTACTTAAAAACTTAGGCATTCAGCATATAATATTGCTTTTAGGTTAATTTTTTATGGTCTAAAAGCCTTTCTCTAATTGAGGTACACCTTTTTTATCAATTACATATAGTAATAGTAACTATTGATAACGCTGATAAACACCCATTGCGGTACTTATCAGCGTTGTGAATAGTAAACATCAATACTCAGAATAAAATTTTTTTGATTTAGACTAGGGTTTAATTGCCAAGTTGACTTTTTACTCTTGGAATCAACAGTAATTCTGTTTGGCGACCATTGACAAATCTAAAACCGTTTTCACCGTAAAACCCTGCTTCTTCCAGCATAATTCGAATATCTCTATTCCATTCAGGAACGGTGATAGTTGTATTTAGTTCAATGGCATATACGGTATTTTGACGTAAGGGATAGTTTTCGCCATCGTCTTTCATCACTCCACCCTGTGAATCCCACATACCAATCGTAGTGCCTGCAGAATGCCCATAAGAGCCAAGAGGATGCGTATAAATAGAAGGTCTCAATCCCGCCGCTTTTGCCTCTTTAAGTGCCTTTGCGAGGATTTCATTTCCCGTTTTACCAGTGATCATATTTCGAGTTAAAAAATCTTGTACTTGATTCCCAGCTTTTAAGCCTTCTATTAAAAATTTTGGCGCTTCTTTTTCATTAGGCCTTAAAACATAAGCCAACTCTTGACAATCGGTGTTTAAGCGTAAATAGCTTATTCCGAAATCGCAATGCACTAAATCTCCAGGTAAAATTACCATATCGTCAGGTCTACCGGAAAAAGAATATAAATGACTTACCAATGCTTCACTACTTCGTTGCACATCTACTGTGGGGTGAAACCAAGTTTCTAGACCTAAATCAGTTACTTTTTGGCGCATCCACCACTCTACTTCAGTGGTTGTCGTAATTCCAGGAGTTATCACTTTTTCCGAAAAAGCCTCGGCAATTATCTCGTGGGTAATAGTCACCAGTTGATTGTAAATAACCATTTCTCTAGGTGTTCGCGTTTCAATCCACCGTACTGCCAATTGTTCTGCAGAGACTACTTTAGCATGGTGTTTTTTTGGAAGGTATTCTAAAAATTCATCGTAATCGGTTTTGTCTAATCCATCGGCAATATTGTGATCTTTAGAATAGTTGAGTCCAATTTTAGTAGGATTGCGCTCTTCAATCAATTCTATTAAACGCTTCCATTGGTCAGGTTCTTTTTCTTTATCCCAAGCCGAAACAATATTTTCACCAACATTATACCTTGCCACCGCTAATTTTTCAATAGTATTTTTGCTTTTATTGCGATAAAATAGCAGGATAGTTCTTCGCCGTGCATTTAACCATGTTGCTGGAAGCATGGTTCTCAATACAGGATCTTCGTTGTATTCTCTTGAGATGACAATCCACATATCGATACCGGATTCATCCATTAAATTCGGCAATAGCTGGTTAAAACGTTCAGAAAGTATTTCATCAACAACCATGGCACGCTGTTCTTCCGGTAAAATATGTTGGGCTAAGGCCCCTAAAGTGTACAAAAAGCTAAGGGTAAAAAGTATGTTTTTCATTGAAGTTGTATTTCGCAGCTGAAAATACAAAATAACTTCTAACAAAAAAGTGCCCGAAGGCACTTTTTTAAAGACTACTATCGGCGGTTTTCACCAAGCGTATAAATTCAGCTCGATATCCTTCTGTGTCATTACCCTTTCCTGCGGAAGCTAAAGACAACACATCATTCAAATTGGAATGGTTAAGGTATTGTGATTTGCGTAAATGCATACCAAAAAGAGCTACCGAAGAGGCAAATTTAAAATCAGGAGACATTTGAGTTAGTGAATTTTTAAAAACCTCCACCATTTCGATACTTTTATCTTCGTTTGGTTTTTTATACCTGAATTTTACCGTAAAAAGTTCGTCTGACAAATCAGTTTTACTTGTTTTATCCGTGTATTTTAAATCGGCTACTTCTTTTAAATAATCACTTTTAACACCTACTGGAATTATTTCGTACAAGGCGGTAACGGTATGCCCACTGCCTAATTCACCTGCATCTTTGGTGTCATCAACAAAATCTTCATCAGCTAATATTCTATTTTCGTACCCAATTAAACGGTAGCCTTGAACTTTTGCAGGATTAAATTCTATCTGAATTTTTACATCTTTAGCAATAGTGTATAAAGTAGCTCCAAACTCTTTACCGAATATCTTTTGAGCTTCTTGCATCGTATCAATATAGGCATGATTTCCATTTCCTTTATCGGCTAGTTTTTCTAACTTAGTATCTTTATAATTTCCCATTCCAAAGCCTAAAACAGATAAAAACACTCCTGATTTTCGTTTTTCTTCAATTAAGGTTTCCATATCTTTATCGGAAGATGCACCCACATTAAAATCGCCATCCGTAGCCAAAATAACTCTATTATTTTTATGGGCTTTAAAGTTTTTATCGGCCAATTTATAAGCCAATTCAATGCCTTGTCCGCCTGCCGTAGAGCCTCCAGCCTGCAAATTATCTAAGGCTTTTAATATTTTTTCCTTTTGATTTCCGCTTGTTGGTTCTAAAACAACACCTGCTGCTCCTGCATACACTACAATTGCTACTTTATCTTTTTCTCTAAGTTGGTTCACTAATAATGTAAAGGCGGCTTTTAGTAAGTGTAATTTATTAGGACGATCCATAGAACCAGACACATCAATTAAAAACGTTAAGTTAGATGCTGGCAACTCTTCATTCAGATAGGATCTTCCTTGTAAACCAATGCGCACCAATTGCGTTTCAGAATTCCAAGGTGTTTTGGCCGCTTCTAAATTGATAGTAAAAGGATGTTCTCCAGTGGGTTGCGGATAACTATAGTCAAAATAATTAAGCATTTCTTCAATTTTAACAGCGTCTACAGGAACTTTACTACCATTATTAATAAACCTTCTGATGTTGCTATACCCAGCTTTATCAACATCAATAGAAAAAGTTGAAAGCGGATTTAAGTTGACTTTCTTAAAAGTATTCTCTGTAATTTGGGCATAATTTTCATCAAAATCAATCTGGTAGTTCCCTTTTTTTGTGCTAATCACCACACAGCCATTTTTGGCGGAAGACCCGAATAACTTTCTAGCTTTTGCTCCTTTAAATACATTTATCTTATCAATTGTTTTTGGATCTAAATTAGCCACCACAGCATTGTTTATAGCTTGAATCGGAACACCATCTACAATATACAAAGGTTGTTCAGCAGTTGATATACTGGCAGCTCCTCTAATTCTGATTTCAGTAGATGCACCAGTATTCCCTGAAGTATTTGTAATGTGAACTCCCGCTACCTTACCTTGTAATTGCTGGGCAATGCTATTATGATAGGCATTCGTTTTTTGCTTTTTTAGTTGTGATGCTGAAGGCATTCTGGTTACCGAACTCTTCATATAATGAGTTCTACTTGTAACTCCATAGCCAACAATTACAACCTCGTCTAAAGCTTGAGCATCTTCTTTGAGATGCACAAGAATCAGCTCTTTATCTTGGACTGTGATTTCTTCACTTTTATACCCAATATAGGAATAAACAAGTGTTGCGCCATAGGCAGCCTTGATCGTGTATTTGCCATCAAAATCTGTTTGTGTTCCGTTTTTAGTTCCTTTTACTATAATAGAAACTCCAGGTAACGGATCGCTGCCATCGGTTACGGTTCCTGATATGTTTTTAATTTGCGCTTTGGTAGATAAACTCACAAAAGCTAAAACGAATACTAGTATATAATTTTTCATAATTTTTAGTTTTAGTTAGGGTTCGTTAATACATAATTACTTGCTGCCACATCGGTGGCTACTTTGATGCTTTCAATGTCATTAGGGTTTATGGCATTTAAAATACGAGCATCATAGTACCTAATTCCGTCTATGATATACAGGGTATTCCTATCCCCACGGATTGTAAGTGTTGGCGTATTATCTAAATTTGAATCAATATTACTTATCTGTACGCCTGGAACGTAACTGATGATGCGATTATAAAAGTCTTGAGGAAGATTTAAATTAGCGGTGGGTACATCGTAAATTTTAAAAGGAAGGTTTTCGTAATTTTTATGGTGAACTAATTCCTCTGCATCTTTAGTAGTAATTAAAACTACCCCGTTTTTACCAGCATCGCCATAAATTGTTAAGTCACTATTTTCTTTTAAAACATTTAAGTCTGCCATATTTACTGAATGAATAGTAGACAGGGAATCATTAGAAAGTATTTTCCCGTCAACCATAAATAGTGGTTTAAAATCTGCTATACTAGCACCACATCGCATACTAAGGGATGTTTTTGTTTTCGGATTTACCTCTTGATGTAAAATGACATCAGTTGCGGGTCCTTGAACACTTTCTTGTGCAGAACTTGTCCAGAAAGAAAAGAGAATTACAGGAATTAAAAATAAATGTTTCATGTTCTTTAGTTTTATGTTTACCGTAAAACTAAGAGACGAACAGGATTTTTAAAATTAGGAATTAGGGAACCTCACCCTTTAGTGAGTAAAGTTTACTTTATAGCTAAGCTTAAGGTTTTAGAACGTTGTAATTTACCGTTTTCAGTTCGTATAAATTGTTCTAAGCAGAAGATTTCTTTTGGTTTTTCGAACTTCGTGAGACTTTTTAATTGGCCAACTGTTGTTTGTATGGAAAGCACGTCAACGTTACCTTCAATAATTAACACCAATTTTTCACCCAGTACCGGATCAGGAACCCCTGCAACAAAAAACGGATGCTTTAAAATGGTATGGAGTTTTGCTTCTATAGTTTCAGGATTAAGTTTTACGCCGCCAGAATTTATAAGGGTATCAAACCTTCCCAGCCATTCGAATTGAGAGGCTGAAATTAAATTCACCACATCATTGGTGATGACTTCTTTCTCTGAAATTTCTGGAGCGTATATCACCAAGCAGTTTCTGTCATCAATTTTTAATTCTATATTCGGCAAAGCTTCAAAGTAAGAAGCTTTTTTTGGGGCATGGTTTACTTTTTTTACGGCAATATGGCTGATCGTTTCGGTCATTCCATAGGTTTCATAGACCCTTGTTTTTTTAGTTTGAATTTTTGATATCAGCCTATTTGAAAGCGGTGAACCACCTATAATGAGGGTTTTAAAATGCTTCATTTGTAACAGAGAATTCTCTAATTGTAGGGGAATCATTGCTGCAAAATCATAATCGCCCTTTATAGCTTGAACGGGATTTGAATCAGGGTGTACATACTCTAAATGCAAGCCTAAAACCATGGCTCTAACGAGCATCATTTTACCTGCTATATAGGTTGCTGGCAAGCATAATAAAGCCCTATGAGTTGGTTTTAAATCAAAATATTTTCCTGTAGCCAAAGCAGAATTGACCATGTGCTGCTTCTTTAATTTAATTTTTTTCGGAACACCTGTTGACCCGGATGTGGATACTTCAATGAATTCAGAGTCATCTACCCAATCTATTAAAAAATTACCGATGGCTACTTCAAAATCTTTACCTTCCTTTATTAAACTATAAGCAACTTCTTTTAAATCTTCAAAAGAAAATGAAATTCCGTTTAGTTGAAATGCGAGATGGATATTTTTTGATGTAATCATAGTTTGGTTTATAGATTTAAAAATTCTTCTTTATTCAATACTTTACCCGTTAGTTTTTCCTTCCAATTAGTCCATTTGTAAATTTTAGCAAAAATTAATAACAAAATAGGGTACACTACTAAAACAGGAATTAGAACATCCCAACCCAAGGTAGGTTGTGAAATATCTTTATAAAGTGAATCTGTTTGAAATGCCGTCCAATCTGCTGTTAATAATAAAGCACCAATTAAATTATTCCCCGCATGAAAACCCAATGCTAATTCTAAGCCTTCATCCATTAAGGTTATAATTCCAAGAAAAAAACCGGTGCCGATGTAGTATACCATAATACCATAGCCAAGTTTTGTAACTTCTGGATTTGCAATGTGCATTACGCCAAATAAAACCGAGGTGATAACGAGCGGCACCCATTTATTCTTAACCATTAAACCTATGCCTTGCATCATATGACCTCGAAATAAATACTCTTCAAAACTTGTTTGTAGGGGTATTAATAACATCCCTACTACAACCAAAATAAAGAAAGGCACTGGTTTAAAGTTAAAAACGAAATCCTCTGGTTTTAAATAAATATCTATACCTGTTAATATAATTGTAATGAATCCCCATATGCCAAAAGCGAAAAAAATTCGTTTCCAATCAATTTTTTTTCTAGAAGTCGTCAGTGACCGAATAGACTGTTCGTGTACTAATTTGGTCCACCCTAAAACCACAAACAGCCCCAAAACCAATGGAAATAAAACCATCACAAATACCGTAGTGGTCCCTAATTGCGCTATGAGTTGTTTCATACTATCTTCAACGCTTATGGGGGAAGCTATGGTAGCTAAATAGTTCATGACAATAAAAAGAATAAACCCTACTGGTAATATCCAATACTTCCACAAACCAGCACTACCTTTATATCCTTGTTCTATATACATATTTCAGTTATTAAATTCCTTGGCCAATTTTTATCATTTTTATATAAAATAGTTCCATTTTCCACGGTAAGGGGACTTTCAAAATTATTGGTAAACAAGCTGCCTGTACCTAAACCTTGGGGTAAATTAGAATTTAAAGTATAGGTCCATTGCGTTATGGCATTTAAACCAATATTGCTTTCTAAGGCGCTGGTAATCCACCAACCAATATTATTTTTCTCCGCAAGAGCGATCCATTCTTGACATCCTTTAAAACCTCCGACAAAACTAGGCTTTAGAATAATGTATTGGGGTTGTATGGTTTGTAACAGGTCTGCCTTTTTAGCATAGTCAAAAACCCCAATTAATTCTTCGTCGAGTGCAATAGGCAATGCTGTGCTTTCGCATAGACTTTTCATTGCTTTAAAATTACCTGGTTTTATGGGTTGTTCAATAGAATGCAAATCGTATTCCGCTAATTGCTGTAGTTTCTGTAATGCATTTTCAGGACTAAAGGCACCATTAGCATCAACTCGAAGTTCAATTTGGTCTTTAGTGTATTGTTTTCTTATGGATGCTAATAGTTTTAGTTCTGTTTTAAAATTAATCGCTCCTATTTTCATTTTAATACAAGAAAAACCTTCGGCTAGTTTTTCTTCAATTTGTTCCAGCATAAAACCTTCATCCCCCATCCAAATGAGTCCGTTTATTTGAATCGGTGCTTGGTTTCTCGTAAAATCTGAAGGGAATAAATTGAAAGGATGTTCGGCTTCTAAGGATAAAAATGCTTGTTCTACTCCAAATTGAACACTAGGATACTCGAGTAACTTTTGCCATAGCACCTCTTTTCCTAAATGTATATGAGCACAAGTCCATTGCAGTGTTGCTTCATAATTTGTAACATCATCTACGCTTAATCCACGTAAAATACCACATTCACCGATTCCAAATTTAGAATTATTTTCTAGGATAATAAACCAGGTTTCTTTTTGTTTTAAAATGCCACGTGATGTACCACTAGCCCTTTTAAAGTCAAGAATATATTTTTTATAAGATGCTTTCATAGTTTGTAGGCCAAATTTAGCTATATTTTAGCTCTTAAAAAGCATCAAAACACATGAAGTCAAAAAAAGTAGTTTGGATCACGGGAGCATCCTCTGGAATTGGTGAAGCCTTAGCTTATTTATTCAATAAAAATGAAAATAAGATTATTATATCGGCAAGAAATATAGCCGCTTTAGAAAAGGTGAAGAGTAATTGTAAAATTCCTGAAAACTGTTATATTCTACCTTTAGATGTAAGTAATTTTAACGAATTACCTGAAAAAACCACTGAAGCTTTTAGAGCTTTTGAAAGTATTGATGTTTTAATTAATAATGCAGGTGTCAGTCAACGTTCCTTAATTGTCGCTACGGAATTTGAAGTGTACCAAAAACTAATGGAAGTAAATTATTTAGGTACTGTAGCCTTAACAAAATTAGTACTACCCTATTTTATTCAACAACAAAGTGGACAATTTGTTACGGTGACAAGTTTAATGGGTAAATTTGCTTCGCCCTACCGTTCTGGGTATTGTGGTGCTAAACATGCCTTGCATGGTTTTTTTGATGCCCTGCGAATGGAGCACGAGAAAGACGGATTAAAGGTAACTTTAATTTGTCCTGGATTTGTACAGACTAATGTGGCAAAAAATGCCTTAACAGCGGATGGTAGTGCTCAAAAAAGTGAAGACAAGGCTACCGCAAATGGACTGCCTGTAGCTGTTTTTGCTCAAAAAATGAAAAAGGCGATTGATCATCAAAAGTTTGAAGTGTATATTGGTCAAAAAGAAGTTTTTGCCGTTTACCTAAAACGTTTTTTTCCAAAGCTTCTGCATCGAATGGTGTTGAGGAGCACCGTACGATAATGATCTACAAAATGATCGACTTTCCAATATCCAATAGGTAAAGTTTTTTATTCACTTCTTTAAATTTTTCTTTTGCAAGTTTGTGGTCTATTTTTATATATCCGAAAGTATCAAAGTGATAGCCTAAAACAACATCACAGCCGACAAAATCAGATGCGATTACCGCATCATCTACACCCATGGTGAAATTATCACCAATCGGCAAAATAGCTAAGTCTAAAGTAAAGGTCATGGGAATCAATTGCATATCATAAGTCAAAGCAGTATCACCAGCGATATATATATTTTTGTCATCTGCAGTTAAAATAAAACCCCCTGGTTGGCCACCATACGTGCCATCAGCGAAAGAAGAGGAATGTATTGCGTTTACATATTTAAGAACTCCAAAATTAAAAGTCCAATTTCCGCCATGGTTCATGGGGTGCACTTTAAAACCTTTCTTTTCGTAATAGGTAGTTATTTCATAATTACTTACAATAGTCGCATTTGATTGTTGAGCAATGGCTTCTACATCTAAAACATGGTCTTGATGGGCATGTGTGAGCAAAATAAAATCGGGATTAATATCAGAAATACTGACCTTATTTTTTGCTAGCTCGTTACCCGAAATAAATGGATCAACCAGTATTAAAGCTTTGGTGGTTTTTATTAGTAAGGTAGCATGCCCTAAAAAGGTAATTTTCATGATAAAATTTTTTACTATTTGGTATTTAAATCAAAAAAAATAATACTTATTTAAAATTAAACCAAAAACGCACACCTTCCGATACCTTATCAATATTCATGGTAGATTGTAGTTGGTTTACCAAACGATTCATTAATCGAACACCCATAGAAGCATCGGTTCTATCTTCCATATTATCAGGGAGACCTATACCATTGTCAGTGTACTCAAAAAAGCCTTGTTGATCACTATTTTTGCGAATGTGAATATAAATTTTTCCATCTTCATCGTCATCGGGAAAACCATATTTAAAAGAATTTGATACCAGTTCGTTCAAAATTAAACCAAAGGGGATAGCCCTATCAATATCTAATTCCACATTTTCGGCATCAATAGTTATGTTAATTTTATGTCCGCCTTTTTTGTAGACAGATTGTATGCTATTCACCAGACTTTCGATGTAGCCTTGCATTTCGATCACTGATAAATCATCATTTTGATATAATTTTTGATGAATCAATGCCATAGCTTTTACCCTGCTCTTCCCTTCTTCTAAAGCTTCGATAGCAGCTTTACTTCGGGTATTTTTAGTCTGTAAACTCAATAAACTAGATACCATTTGTAAATTATTCTTCACTCGGTGGTGAATTTCTTTTAATAAAGAATCTTTTTCAACCAGGGCAGCTTCAATAATATACTTTTGTTTTACGATGATGCGTTGTGCTTTAATACTGCGCAAATACGCATACACTAAACCTGCAAAACCTAATAAGGTAAATATTAATGAAATAAAGATGGCTGTGATTTTTATATCTAAAGCCTCCATTTCACTACTCTTTTTAGCTAAATCTTCTCGAGATTCCATAAGTTCAGCTCTAGAGCTTTCCAATTCTGATTGAACTAAAGTTTCTAACTGCTGACCCGTAATTACTTTTTCCTTTGTAGCTATAGAGTCTCGGACACGGATATTTTTTTTATAGTAGAATGACGCCGCCTCAAAGTCTTGTTTTTTATCATAATAGGCTGCAAATAATCTATTTCGTTTTAAAATATGACTGGCTTCAAAATATCTAAAATCTTTTTCAAGTAATAGCAGCGCTTCTTCTAAATTATTTGTTTGTAATTCAGAATCGGCTAAGTAAAGTGCGTTTTCAATTAATTCTGGGGAATAGGCACCCATTCGGTATTCGTTGAGCATCTCGATACTCGTTTTTAAAATAGGAATAGCCTTGTCAAAATCTTTTAAGTCAGCATAGCATCTTCCTAGATTGCCTAAAATTTGGCCTTTTAATAAATAGGCTTTCACCAGATCATTTTCAGTTTTTACATTTAAAACATCATTAATGTATAAGTTAATAAATGACTGTGCATCCTTAAATTTAAGGATTGCTGGGGGTTGTTTATTATCTAACCATAAGTAAGCACCTATATTATTGTTATATTCTGCATTTTGAAAGTAGTCTTTAGGATCGATGGTTTTACTAACCTCTTGAATATACTCGTCCATTGCCTTTTTAGGAATGCCCAAATTAGAGTATATATCATAAAATGTAATATTTTCAACAAACCCCAATTCTTTTTTTTCTTTTCGAATTTCTGTTTGTTTCATGTATAATTTTAGCTTAGAATAATTACGATCCAAAAGTTCTAAAATTATTTTTTTGCGTTCTAAAGGTATTTTACTGTTTGACTTGTACAAATCATTTAACCAATCAACACTTTTAGAAAATTCACCAAGGTCATAAAAAACTTGACTTTGCATTATTTTGTAATCAAAAATAGAAGCAGAATCTTTACGTTGAGCAGCCATTGCAGCATATTCTTCTAAAGTTTTTTTCCAATCAAAGGCTGAATTTTGATTATACCTGTTTGGCGTATTAAAAAAAAGTTCAAACCTGTCTTTAGAATTCGTTTCACTCTTAAAAGTGGTGTATGGATTATTTTCTTCCTCTATGGAGTCTTGACCATAGGCCATAGACACCATTAGAAAGCTTATAAAGAAGACGTAGTACCCTTTTATTTTGAACAATTTATTCAATTTATTTTTTATTTTGTTTTTTCCTTTTCAAAGCCATTTCAATTCGTTGAGCAAAAATAGCTATTTAAAAGAAAAACTGGTCACTAAGGTATCAAACATAAGCTATAACAGGCGTTAAATTAAAATATTGTTGTAAACATAAATATTTGTGTGGTATAGGTATTTAAAACCTAAATAAAGCAGTTTACTTTTCTCTTGTAAAATCAAAAAAAAACACCCTAACTAATCATAGTTAGGGTGCTATCTTAAATAGTATCGTAAAAATCCCAACCTGCGTCGGGATAAGCGATGCACAGCTTTTCGTTTACAACGAAAAAGGTTCTCTGCTTACTTTACTTCTTCGAAATCTACATCTTCTACGTTATCGCCTTCTGCTGCATTTGCGCCTGCATCAGCAGCATCAGGTCCTGGAGCTGCACCAGCTTGTGAATCGGCTTGTGCCTTGTACATTTCTTCAGAAGCTACTTTCCAAGCTTCATTTATTTTATCTAAAGCTGGTGTAATTAGCGCCAAATCTTTAGCCTCGTAAGCCTTTTTCAAATCTTCCAAAGCATCCTCAATTGGTTTTTTCTTATCATCCGATAATTTCTCTCCAAATTCTGTTAACTGCTTTTCTGTTTGGAAAATCATCCCATCAGCTTCATTTAACTTATCCGCAGTTTCTTTTGCTTTTTTATCAGATTCCGCATTTGCTTCAGCATCTGCTTTCATTTTCTTGATTTCTTCTTCGGTCAGGCCTGAAGAAGCTTCAATTCTAATATCCTGCGTTTTATTGGTCGCTTTATCCGTTGCAGAAACTTTGATGATACCATTGGCATCAATATCAAAAGTTACTTCAATTTGTGGCACTCCACGTTGTGCTGGTGGAATTCCATCTAAATGAAAACGTCCAATGTTTTTGTTGTCTGCTGCCATTGGTCTTTCTCCTTGCAACACATGAATTTCAACGGATGGTTGATTATCTGCTGCTGTAGAGAATACTTGTGACTTTTTAGTTGGTATTGTGGTATTGGCTTCAATTAGCTTTGTCATGACACCACCCATAGTTTCAATACCTAGAGATAATGGCGTAACATCTAACAACAATACATCCTTTACATCACCTGTTAATACACCACCTTGAATTGCAGCACCTACGGCCACAACTTCATCAGGATTTACTCCTTTTGATGGTTTTTTTCCGAAGAATTTCTCAACAGCCTCTTGTACTGCAGGGATTCTTGTAGAACCACCTACCAAAATAATTTCGTCGATATCACTCTTCGATAACCCTGCTGCTTTTAAAGCTGTAGCACAAGGCTCGATAGTTCTTTTTACTAAATCATCAATCAACTGATTAAACTTAGCTAAAGTCAAGGTGCGTACTAAGTGCTTTGGCCCACTAGCAGTAGCTGTAACATAAGGCAAGTTAATTTCTGTTTGTGCTGAAGATGATAACTCAATCTTCGCTTTTTCAGCTGCCTCACGTAAACGTTGTAATGCCATAGCGTCATCACGTAAATCGATGCTTTCATCTTTCTTAAACTCGTCCGCTAACCAATCGATAATTTTCTGATCCACATCGTCACCTCCTAAATGCGTGTCGCCGTCTGTTGATAGTACTTCAAAAACACCATCCCCCAATTCTAAGATAGAAACATCATGTGTACCACCTCCAAAATCAAAAACAACTATTTTTTGATCTGTGCTTTTCTTATCCATACCATAAGCCAAAGATGCAGCTGTTGGTTCATTGATAATACGCTCAACAGTTAAACCTGCAATCTCACCAGCCTCTTTAGTGGCCTGTCTTTGTGCATCGTTAAAATAAGCTGGAACAGTAATTACTGCTCTTGTCACTGTCTGACCCAAATAATCTTCTGCAGTCTTCTTCATTTTTTGAAGAATCATTGCGGATAATTCTTGAGGTGTATATAAACGGCCATCAATATCAACTCTTGGTGTATCGTTGTCGCCTTTAACTACTTTATAAGGTACTCTCTTTGCCTCTGCATTAGACTCAGAAAATTTATTACCCATAAAACGCTTAATTGAATAAATCGTTTTTGTTGGGTTGGTCACAGCTTGTCTTTTGGCAGGATCTCCTACTTTAATCTCGCCACCTTCAACAAATGCAATAACCGATGGTGTTGTTCTTTTTCCTTCTGCATTTGGGATAACTACTGCTTCATTACCTTCCATTACAGAAACGCAAGAGTTTGTAGTTCCTAAATCTATTCCTATAATTTTACTCATGTTCTATTTTTATTTAATTATTAGTTTTTTTATTTTACAATTCTCTAATAGTCAAACAATATGCCAAGCAAAAAAAACTGACAGGTTGTCATTTTTAATTTTAAAATAAAATAAATAGTAGCATTATCTTGCCATGATTGACATTGTTGTGCAATAAAATTCGGCGAGACAGTATCTAAAAAGAACTATTCAAATTCTAGACCTAGGCATTCATGACATGGTACTTTTTGAATCTTCGAAATAATTTTTCTTAATGGAGTGGATAGTTCTTTTTAAGAGAAGCTTCACCCGACAGCGTAAATCCCTTACATCTAAAGAGGTATAAAAAATATTAGTTTTATTTTATTTTAGCCTTCTCCTCAATCCATTTTGCCATGTATTTGGTGCTTTGTAAGCTTTGATGCCGCAATAAAGAACCTATAAAGTTAAATTCTCTGTGTTTTTTTAAATCCTTTAGAATTTTGCTGATTGTTATTTTTAGTTCTTTTGACCAACCTACCGTATCAAAATTACGGGTTACTATTTGATAGCCGTTTTGTTGTGCCTTCAAAAATTGATCCTTATCTAAATACAAGGAAACCGCTGCATTTGCAAATGCCTCGGTATCATCAGCGATTAGGCCATTAAATGCTAAGCCATTGGTCATCCCTTCAACTCCAATGAGCGTGGTAATACTTGGCGTACCAAAGCACATGGCATCTAAAAGCTTCGCTTTTTGTCCTGCTCCAAAGCGTAAAGGCGCAAGATTTATTCTGGCCTTCGTAAACGTTTGTTCTAAGTCTGTCGCAAATCCAGCTACGTAGAAACCTTCTTTAGGTTGGTGCATTTCTTGAATTTGCTGCGATAAATAGGCACCGTAAATAAGTAATTTACTGTCTGGAAGCTGTTGATGAATCAAGGGCCAAATCTCTGTTTTTAGCCATTTAACCGCATCTATATTAGGTGCGTGTTTTCCATTTCCGATACACATAAAATCTCGACGTTCTTCAAAACTTGGATATGCATCTAGTACTTTTTTTGATGTTTTTTGAACCATAAAAGGCAAATGGAACAGTATACTATCGTCTATTTTCAAAACATCCTTGAGTAGGCTTAATTCATAGCTTGATATAATTAAGGACATATCACACCTGTAAATACTGGCTATTTCTCTTTTTGTAATATCGTTTTCGAGCCAGGCCTGAATTGTAAATGGTATGTTCTTTTTAAAAGCCTCTGAACGTGAAATTCTTAAACTATGCAAATCTTCGGTGTCTAAAATTCGCATTGCATTTGGTACTTGTTCTGATACCCGCCAACCAAATTGCTCCTCGGTCAAAAAACGATCAAAAACAACAATATCAGGTGCTAAGTCACAAATAAAAACATCAAAACTTGAGCTATTTAACTCTATAGGCAACCTTTTTACGTTGAACTCATCTAAAGCAAAGGAAAGTTCAGTTTCTGCTGCTGTACTTGCAAAAACAACCTGACAACCAGTTGTTGAAAAGAAATGTATTAATTGTAACATTCGAGTTCCAGCTCCTGTAGATGGCTCTGGCCAATGAACTCCTATAAACAGTACTGTGCTCCTGTTTTGTAGCATAGCTATAATTTACCAGAAAACTTTTGAGAAATTTTTAAGCGTAATTTGCGCTCATAATCTTCGGCGAGCCATTCTTTATAATTTTTAGTATTATTCATAATACAATACGAATACAAGCGCACTCGATACTCAATATCATCTTTTAATTTTTTTGCTAAAATTCGAGCGTCAAATACATCTTCACTATTTTCGATGCAGATTTTAGCATGTTGTTCAATACTTCGTTCTAAAACTAATTTAGACTTTAATCCTGCTGCGAAAACTTCTTTGTATTCTTTTTTAATATCGAAGTTTAACTCCTCAGATTTTGAAAACTTAGCCTTTAGCTCTTCAGGCATTTCGTACACAAATTCGCGCTCAATATCCTCATCATTCTTAATGTTTTCTAAATAAAAATCAGGAAACAGAAAAATTTCTTTCCAATTTATGGGCGCATTCCACATACCAAAACGAGCCACATTATTTCCCATATCTATCACTTTAAAAGTGTTTTTATTGGGTAATATACGGGAACCTCTACCAATCATCTGAAAATATAAGGTAAGCGATTTTGTTGCTCTGTTCAATAAAATAGTTTCTACTGTTGGCTCATCAAAACCGGTGGTTAAAATGCTCACCGATGTTAAAATAGCATCCGGGGTTTTTGAGAACCAACTTAATATTTCCTTGCGTTCTGTTGCGTTATTTTTATTATCTAAATGACGAATATTGTAGCCTGCTTTTTTAAAGGTTTCATACACATAAAGCGAGGTATTAATACCGTTATTAAAGATTAATGTTTTAGTGCCTTTTGCGATGTCTTCATAGGCAGAGACCAATTTACTCAGCATGTTAAAGTTCCCGTACAATTCATCCGATGATTTCACCGTATAATCTCCCCCAACACCAAGCTTTAATGTTTTAAGACTCACATCACGATGGTAAACCTCTGCTTCAGCCAAAAACTTTTTATCAATCAACGATTGAATAGATTCCCCGACAATTAATTTTTTATAATGATCTTTCATCGGAAGCTTAATATTAGAACTCAAGGGCGTTGCCGTTACTCCTAAAATAATTGCGTTTTTAAAATATTTAAATAGTTTTCGAAATGAATTGTAGTGTGCTTCATCTATAATAACAAGACCAATATTATTAATCTCAACTTTATCTTCTTGTAACCTGTTGTTAAGGGTTTCGACCATAGCCACAAAGCACATATAATCGTCTTGGTCAACAAGCTCTTTAACACTGCTGTTAATAATTTTATTTTTTACACCGAATCCTTTCAGCATTTTTGACGTTTGCACTCCCAATTCTATTCTATGGGTAAGGACAACTACTTTTTTGTTTCTTTCCGTAATAAAACGCCTTGCTATTTCAGAAAAAACAACAGTTTTACCGCCTCCCGTTGGTAGTTGATACAATACATTCACATCTTCAGGAGATTCATTAAAATACTCAAAAATGGCATTCAAATCTTCTTTCTGATACTGGTAAAGTTCTTTTTCTGATGTCTCTTTTTCTAGTTTCAAAGGCAATTTTAAGCGTTAAAAAGTTAGTTGATGTTTTAAAAGTTTAAAACCAAAAACCTCAATCTTGCAAAACTAGCAGAAATTTAGGGTAAAATCGAATTTGCAGCCTAGAAAATAAAAAATTAGTAGCCTTTATTTTTTGAAACAAGATGAAAAAGCGGCAAACCAGCTTGCATGCGCTTGTAGTTTTCTACAATTTGTGGCACTACAGAATTGGTATCGGAAACACTGGCGTGGTGCGGTGTCATCAGTACTTCATCCAAATTCCAAAAAAAATGATCTTTGGGCAGAGGTTCTTCATGATACACATCTAAAGAGGCTCCCGAAATATGCTGCTTATGTATAAAATCTTGTAAATCTTGATCCACTAAATGACCTCCTCTAGCCACATTAATCAGATACGCATTTTTAGGAAGCTGGGCGAACAAATGTTGATTTAAGATACCCGTGGTGGCCTCGGTTAAGGGAAGTAAACACACTAAAACATCAGAACCGTTTAAAAAAGGGTTTAATTCATTATTTCCTGCATAACTTTTGATGTTTTGCAATTCTTTGTGCGAATGAGCCCAACCCTGCACTTGAAAACCAACTTTAGCTAAGTCTTGCGCCACTTGAGTTCCCAGGACTCCCAAACCCAATATACCCACACGTACATCTGCAATTCGTTTGTAGGGAACAGGTTTCCATATTTTTTTTGTTTGATTTACTTTGTACGAATCTAAGCCTTTCAAATAATTTAAAATAAGGGCTAATACATGTTCAGACATGTCAATGGCTAATTGGCGGTCAACCACCCGTGTAATTGGAAGAGCTAGCGGAGCCGAGGGATCTTCAAAAATAAAATCTACTCCAGCACCCATCGATGCTAAATAAACTAAGTTTGGATATTTTTTTAAGCTCCCTATTGGATGTTTCCAAACCAATGCCATTTCAACTTTTTCTTTGTCGTGAGGTTCCAAATAACTATAAACCTCTAGAGTAGCGTCATGGCTTTGAAGTGCTTTTTTCCAAGATTCTATTTTATCGTCTTGCCTAATTATTACAATACTCATGCCTCTTTTATTTCGGCTAAAGCTACAGAAAAATCTTCTAAATAAGACCATTTTTGGGCTGTTGCTATGGTATAAATTTTTTCTATACGCAGGCCATAGTCCGCTATAAATTGATGGTAGACTACATAGTGAATGACTTGTTGATAAGATCTCAACATACTTCTATAAAACACATCATTTACATTTTTTTCTTCCGAAAATGATTGACAAATTTCTATGCTATACAACATCAAATCTGCAATTAAAAACGGGTTTACACCTAAAACTGTAAAATGCTTTATGTACTTCTGAGCCAAGGAACGCCTGGCTCTAGGTTTTTTACGTCGAATAGGAAAAAACTCATTGCTTATTTTAACTTTGGCTTCCTGAATCCGCTTCTCTTCTTTTGGATTGAATATAAAATCGTAATATTCTTTTACTGCAGGAAAACGGTTGTAAAGATCTAACAACTGAATTTCAAGTTCTTTTTTTGGCAAAGTGGAAAGGTAGTTTTTTAAGGCTTTTTTACTCATACAGTCAAAGATACATTTAGTTCAACACTAAGAAAAAATATGATTGGAGTTAAAATTCGCCTGAATACTCTTTTTTGTTGCCGAATCAGAGCTCCAAATGAAATCAACAAAAACACTAAAACCATAAACTTTTCACAAAATACCATCTATTTTCTGATTTCGCTTTGAAAAGTCATTTATAAAACGTATTATGGAGAGGATAAATACACAGCAATATATGAGGCAACTAAAGATTATTAAGCAAGTTACGAATAGAGAATCAAAGTCATTAGACAAATACTTGCAAGATATCAGTAAAATAGATTTAATTACTGCAAATGAAGAGGTTGATTTAGCACAAAAAATACGTGAAGGTGATCAATTGGCACTAGAAAAATTAACTACTGCCAATTTACGTTTTGTGGTATCTGTAGCGAAACAATATCAAAACCAAGGATTAACCCTACCAGATTTAATTAATGAAGGAAACGTTGGTTTAGTAAAAGCCGCAAAGCGTTTTGATGAAACTAGAGGTTTTAAATTTATTTCTTACGCTGTTTGGTGGATTCGCCAATCTATATTGCAAGCCCTTGCCGAACAATCTCGAATTGTGAGGCTACCTTTAAATAAGATTGGGTCAATCAATAAAATAAAGAAAGCTTTTTCTTATTTAGAACAAGCTCACGAAAGACCCCCATCTGCTGATGAAATAGCTAAAGAGTTAGAAATGACAGTTAGTGAAGTGCAGCAGTCTCTGAAAAATTCAGGAAGACATGTATCTATGGATGCTCCTTTAAAAGAAGGAGAAGATTCGAACTTATATAATGTTATTGGTTCTGAGGAATCACCTAATCCAGATCGAAAATTACTTCAACAATCGCTTAATATCGAAATAAATAGGGCCTTAGAAACCTTATCGCAGCGTGAGGCCGATGTTGTTAAATTGTATTATGGTATTGGAGATCAGCACTCAATGACTCTTGAAGAAATAGGTCAAACTTTTGACTTAACGAGAGAAAGAGTGCGTCAAATACGAGAGAAAGCTATTCGTAAATTAAAACATAATTCACGTAGTAAAATTTTGAAAACCTACTTAGGTTAAATTAAAAAAACTTAGAAAAATAAAAAGGCTCGCAAATGCGAGCCTTTTTATTTTCTTTTTCTATGAATGACTAAGTTCATTAATATTGTAATTTCCTAAAATTTCATTTAAATTATTAATGAAATTCACATAAGACGTGTTATCTTGATTCTTGTTTGCCATACTATTTTATTTTATGATTTGGGATTAAAAAAAATCTAATTCTACTAATTCGTTTAAACTTAAAATTTCATTTAGGTCATTCAAGAAGGAAAGGTATTCCTCGCCGTAGGTATCGTATAACATATATAAAATTTGATTTGGTTAATTTAGTTTTACAAGATAAACTTATACTAATAGTACGAACGGTACAATATAATGTGGTGAATGATTAACATTTTGTTGTGAAATCAATTATTTATCGAGCTTATCATTAAAACTAGTCGCTTGAAGCGGATTTCCTGAGCCGCACCATATGCATTAAGCCAGAGCCATAGGTTTTCAAAATATGCTCTTCGTTACAAATAGCTATATGTACTTTGTATCTTTAGCCCTACTCCTTCGATTTAAAAACAACAACACCGACATACATCGCTATTGACTACTCCTAAATGCAACTTACAGTGAGGCTCTATTGGCAAAAAGAAAGTTTTATAGCGCTGTAACTTCCTACAAAGCAAGATCGAACTCAATTTCAAAAACATCACAGGCTAAAGATTTAGCTGGCTGTATTTCTAGTTCTTGCAAAAGAAAACAAAACTCTAATGGCAAGACATCCGCAGTATTGGGTATTAATTCTATTTCCATTGGATCCAGGGCTGGTACATCTTCTTTCTTTGCCCTAGGAGCTGATGGCTCAAAGATTAGACTACTTTCATTTTTTCGAATAAGCTGTTTAGGCCTACTCCCTTGTTTTATAAAATTTTCATCATCATTTAATCTTTTTTGAAGTTTTGCCTTGGCTAAAATTGCAGTACTCCGAATTTGAACATTAAAATGATCCGTTAAACTCTCTAAAAACCTAAGCTCTTTACGGTCACCCATCGCGTGAATTTCTTCCAAAAGTAATAGCTTACAAGCCTCATCGCTATGTTCAAAAAGCGATTGAAAAATACTTGGATTATTCGTTTTTAACGGTTGATTTAAAGTACTTGCTATGCTCTCATTGGGCAGTACATCAGCCCGTGTTTTTTTATTTTTTGATGCTAAGGCTCGCCTTTCTTTCGTTAGGTGCTGTTCTGTGAAGCACTCTAGAGTGGGCAGAGCGGTATTTTTTTTACCAACATTTAATGAACTATTTTCTTTCGGTATAAATTCAACATCAGAAAATAAAAAAGCATCAATAATTTCAACTTTTAATACCTTGCTTTTTTTAGAAAATTCAACTTTTGCTTTACTTGGCTTTATTTTAAAAGAACGGGTAAGCCTGTCGTTCTTTTTTTCTTCCCTTCCCCAATTAGTTGGCTGCTCGTTTTTTAAGTATATTTCCGGTCGCATCCAAAAATTAGTATAAGCCTGGTTATACCCTATTCTTACTATTCGATCCATGAGGTTAAAAGATATGAAGTCTCGATGGATTCGTTTTAGTATAGAAGCTAGAATGACTAATTTTTGAGTAATGAAATTATTCACTTTTCCTTGTATCTTCTGATGTTCTTGATCCACCCTAGGCTCATGACCGCGAAGTGCGGATTGTTTTGCAGGGATAATATTTTCAGGTCTTTTTTTAAGGTATAGAGATTTAAAAGAAAAAATACATAAAGAATACAAGGCTATTAGAATGGTAAATAACACACTTAAATCCCAAAGGATATTTGTGTGAATTTTTGGAACATGAATTAAAAAATAGGTGCTTAAGACTTTAAGTATCATTATAATTTTACAGTTTTTGATGCATTTATCCTATTGTTTGGTTTCGATATCAAGTAATGCTCCTATTTTTCTTAAACTAGCATACCTTATTCCATGCCTTAGCTTTTTAAAGTAGGTAACCAAAACACTTCTATTATAAAGCCTCGTCTTGAACTACCTTAAATTTTTGCAGTCTTGTTAGGTTAAAAGGTATTGTTCTTGAATTCTTCCAAGCTTTCTTCAATAGCGCTTTCTACGCTAGGATATTCTTTGGTGAAGCAATCGTACAAGAAATTTAAATATTTAAAGTCAGGTTCTTCCTTACAAATAAAATGCATCTGTTCTACAATGCGATAAAGACTATGAGCCTGCATCATTTTTAAACTTGCTTTAAGTTTGTGCGTACTAAAGCGAATACCTTCTATATTTGAATTTTTTAGGTCTATTTTAGTTTTTCCCACAAATTCTACGACGTTATTTTTAAATAGCTGAATGAGCTCTTCCAATAGGCTAGTGTCTTGCATACACTCATGAAATAGAGCTTGCAAATTAACGTCAGGGGCAACCGTGTCATTTATTTTAGAAATCAAGGCGTTTGTATTTTTAGACATGTTCGTGGGTACTTTAGTACTATTATTTTTTATTTTCTGTAATAATTTTATGGCATCAAACGGTTTTAATACATAATCATTGATGCCGTTTTCCTCACATAATTTTTTATCTAGTATTGAAAAATCAGCTGTTAATGCTATTATGGGTATGGAGCTGATTTTAAGATTTTTATGATCTCTAATCATTTTTGAAATAACAAAACCACTGGTCTCGGGCAATTGTAAATCCATAAGAATTAAATCAATTTTCTTAGTTTCTAAAAGCAACAAGCCATCTTTAACGTCATCAGTTACAAAAGATTTGCACCCCCAAGACTGTAATCTATTCTGTATTAATTTTTGGTTCATGGTATTGTCTTCAAAAACCAAAATTGAGAATCCTTTTAATTGTTCTTCAACTACCAAACCTTGCTCCGTACTAACCATCGGTGTAACTTGAGCATTGGTATTTATGGTATAGGGAATTGAGAAATTAAAGGTTGTACCCACATTTACTTTACTAGAAACGCTAATATCACCACCTAACGAGTCTAAAAGGTGTTTTACAATACCTAAACCTAAACCAGTGCCGCCATATTTTTTTGAAATATTAGCATCGGCCTGCTGGTAATAATCGAAAATTGTACCTAAACAATTTTCAGCGATACCAATTCCAGTATCCTTTAGGGTAAAATTTAACACCAGACTATCATCTTCTATTTTACTAGCTTCGACGTTTAAGAATATGGTGCCCTTGTCCACGAATTTGATGGCGTTCCCCAATAAATTGAGTAGTATTTGTGATAATTTTGAAGGATCACCAAGTAACCCTGTTGGAATAGTGTCTGCTATAGAATAACTAAAGCGAACCTCTTCATTTACAATCAAGGTTTTACATAAATAACAGACATCTTTAACTAAATGATGCAGGTTAAAATCTACAGCCTCTAAATTTACAATACCAGATCTTGTTTTTGAATAGTCTAGTAATTCATTAATAATGGTCATTAGTGTTTTTGAAGCAGATTTAATAGCCATTACATTTGAATGTTGGGCTTCTGACAATGAATCTTCTAATAGTAATTCGGTAAAACCAATAATTCCGTTTAATGGAGTTCTAATTTCATGGCTTACCCTTGCAATAACAAGTGCCTCGGACTCTTTTGTTGCTTTCTTTTTAATCTCATCATCATCTAAAACTTCTTTCGTCTCAAAACCAGAAGAAGTTTTTAGCTCTAAATTATTCTTAAACTTTTGAAAATGTTTTTTAATCCGAGTAGCCTCATCAGCAGTTAGTTCTTCAAAAGAAAAGCTATTAAGTTTTATTTCTAAATCAGAAATTTGAGAAAGTAGTTCGTTCGATTTCAAGGTCAGCAGTTAAGTTTTGAGTGGTATAGGTAGTTCTAACTAGCAGCACATCCCTATACCTATTAATATATCAGGATAAAGATGGGTTACGTCTGAGTCGATAGCAATAAAATGTTATCTGAACGGCTATATTTGTTGTGAAAGACAACAAATATGAAGTAAAAGAAATTCTATGCATTTTTTCTTTAAATGTATTTTTAATCGTTAAAACAACTTTTTACTCGCCAATGTACCAGATACGCGCGAATTAAATACACATAAATTAAAAGATAAGAGATCTACAATAACTTTTTTATAGCGAAATCTATAGGTTTAAGCAAGGCTTCAAAAAAACATGGCCCTAGCCTTGATAAGTAAACCAAGCACCGAATTAGACCAATCCGTGTCATGGTTGCACTATCTTTTAGGAGTAATACTTTGCTTTTTTGAGTTACGAGCGGTTTTCTACAAAGGTCTTAAATAAATTGTGGCTCTGTGAGCCTTAAAGATAATTGATTCATGGGCATTGTGTTTTTCAAAAATCATTTTGACTTTTCTTCTGATCTAGATTTAATTCATAATTTTCACTGACACCAAAAGAAATAAGGCAGCAAAAAAAATCGTGCTGAATAAAAAACAGCCATTCTAAAGGAGGCTTATGTTCATAAAACCGTTAAAAACTAAACCATAAATACCCCTAACCATGGCGAATAATAAGTACTTTTAAAAAAAAGATGTTATGAACGATAGAGAAATAAAAATCATAAGTCTACGTCCCCTAATTTCGTCGGCGCAGGTAAATGAAAATACTACTTCAGAGGAAAGTTTTCAAAACACCACATTGCGACCTATTCTGAAATTACAAAATCCAATTTTTATTGCCCTTTTTAGTCATTATATAAAAAAACATAAAAATAAATTCTATTCGCTTAGTTTAGAAAAGCGATTTGAATACATAGAAAATGCCATCCAAAAAGATATAAAATTTAGAAACTCACTCAAAGGTGTTATTATAGGTTTATTTAGCTTAGAAGAATATGAATTATACCTTCTTAATTCTTCTTCCTTCAACAAACGCATGATGAAAATGCTTGTGGAACGTTTAAAAGACCAAATCCAAATTTTTGAAAATCAAGCTTTAGTGTAGTAAGGACTCCCCGTTTAAATCGGTAGTCAAAATATCACTCATCAAGTCAAAATACGGTCGTATAGCTACGAAGGAATTTAAAATTTTATCCGAAAAATCAGGAGAAATCACCTCTTGATCTGTAAATTTACGGGTGAAAATAAATTGTTTTTTTCGAATTAAATCAATGTTATGGTGTTCTTTATCAAAACCTTTTGGAGCCGTTTTTAATTCTTCACCCTCTAAATTTCCCCATATTTTTTGGAAATTGGGTTCCGAAATAAGGGTCCTAAATTCTTCGGCATCTAGTTCTAATTCTTTTCGAATTCTGAATAAATCTTCTTTGTTAGGATCCCAAAAGCCAACGGCAATAAAACTATCACCTGGTTTAAGATGCATATAATACCCCCCACGCAATTTTGCGCCATTTCTAATAAAAGAACCTGCTATATGTGATTTGTAAGGTGTTTTGTCATTAGAAAATCGCACATCACGATAAATTCGAAACATTTTTAATCTTTCTATATCGTCATATACTTTTAACTTTTCAAAAATGGAGCTAAAAACTTTTTTGACTAAAGCTTCGTGTTTTTTAAATTCAACTTTATGGGTGTCAAACCATTCTCTGTTATTATTCTTCTCTAAAGTTGATAAAAAGTGTAACACTTTTGTTGGTATGGTAGCCTCTGACATAAAATGACTTTTGTAATCTAATTCACCCGAAAGTTAACTATTTTCAATGAATTTAGGCCTTGTTTTAGATGAGAACTCTTAAAGAATTACATCTAAAAAAAACTTTTAAGCACTAAGTTCGTTACATCATTTTAAACGGGTAGATAGCACGTTTAAAAGGCAAAATAGTTCAATAGCTTAAAAAGTTTAAAGGAGTTCCGTAAGTAAGCTTTAAATTATTGACTAATTTTATAATCTATTATTACAATTTATGAATTCAAAATCGATTATTAAAAAAATAAACGCCCACAAAAATCAGCCAAACCTCAGGTTTCGGCTCAAAAAAAGGGTAGAAGAATTTACAGATAAACTTTTTTACACACTATTTGATATTGAAACTCCAGTTGAAGAGAATCTTGCGCTCCTAGAAAAGCAATTCGATGAATTGGTCGCATTAGGCTGTTGGGAAATTGAAAAGCCTTGTAAACAGATTTGGGAAAATTATGTGGTACAACTTCCAGAAATTTTAGAAAAACTAAATTTGGATGCCGAAGCTTTTGTGAACTGTGACCCTGCATCCTCTTCTATTGAGGAAGTATATTTAGCCTATCCTGGATTTTATGCCATCGCCATCTATAGATTAGCCCATGAATTATATGTGAAAGGTTTTCCTTTAGTGCCTCGATTAATGACAGAATATGCTCATCGCCAAACTGGGGTAGACATAAATCCTGGCGCACAAATTGGAAAGTCGTTCTTCATAGATCATGGTACGGGCGTTGTTATAGGTGAAGCGGCCATTATTAAGGATCATGTGCGAATTTACCAAGGGGTTACATTAGGGGGCCTATATGTGGCTAAAAACCTGCGACAAACCAAAAGACATCCAACCATTGAAAGAAATGTAACGATTTATGCCAATGCCACCATTCTTGGAGGTAAAACGGTTATTGGAGAAAATTGTATTATCGGTGGAAATGCCTTTATAACGTCATCAGTGCCTGCAAATTCTACGGTGTATCACAGTCCAGAAATTAAAATAAAAACCAGCCCCAATGTCACATAGTATTTTAGACTTAATAGGAAATACGCCCTTGGTCTTGTCGCGTGCTTTAAATACAAATCCAAATATAAAATTGTTGTTTAAACTCGAAGGTCATAATCCAGGAGGAAGCGTAAAAGATCGAGCGGCCTTACATATGATTAAAAGTGCGCTTGAAAGAGGTGACATTACAAAAAACACCCCACTGATTGAAGCAACGAGTGGTAATACGGGAATTGCTTTAGCCATGATTGCTGGCATTTATGGCTTAGCCATCGAATTAGTAATGCCCGAGAATTCAACGATAGAACGGGTGCAAACCATGCGAGCTTATGGGGCTAAAGTAACCTTAACTTCGGCCGATGTCGGTATTGAAGGTGCCAGAGACTATGCCGAAGCCAAAGTGAAAAATGAGGGTTTTTATATGCTCAACCAGTTTGGAAACCCCGATAATTGGAAAGCCCATTACAAGAGCACAGGTCCTGAAATTTGGAACGATACCCAGGGAGAAATAACCCATTTTGTTTCCTCCATGGGTACTACAGGTACCATCATGGGAACCTCTACCTATTTAAAAGAAAAAAATAAAAATATTCAAATTGTCGGCGTACAACCTACAGATGGTTCAAGCATTCCGGGAATTAGAAAATGGCCAAAAGAGTATTTACCAAAAATATTTGATGCTTCAAAAGTAGATCAAGTGCTTGAGGTGAGTCAAGAAGAATCTGCCCAAATGGCTTTAAAGTTAGCCAAAGAAGAAGGTATTTTCTCAGGTATGAGTAGTGGTGGCGCGGCAACAGCTGCCTTAAAATTAGCCAGTACTTTAGAACGTGGTGTTATTGTTAGTATTGTATGTGATCGGGGTGATCGGTATTTATCATCGGGCTTGTTTGACGCTTAATTATAACCATTTTTTAGATTTGAAATAAAATAGCATGCCGATAAACATTAAAATCATAACACCCCAAACTATAGGGTAGCCATAGGCTGAATGTAATTCGGGCATATGGTCAAAATTCATACCATACACGCCTACAATAAAAGTCAAGGGAATAAAAATAGAGGCCATGATGGTCAATACTTTCATGACTTCGTTCATTTTATTGCTCATATTGCTCATGTACATTTCCATTAAACTCATAGACATTTCCCTATAAATTTGAAGGCTTTCATTAATTTCTACACAGTGGTCTAGCACATCTCGTAGAAATAGCTTGGTATCACTTGAGATTAATGTGCTTTGGGTTTCTACTAAGCGACTTACAATCTCCTTAACGGGTGCAATTTTTCGACGTATTTTCAGGACTTCCTTTTTTAAATCCTGAATTTTATGGGCTACCTCGGGGGTAGGATTATCATACACGGCATCCTCTAAGGTTTCAATGGTGTTGTTGATATGTTCTAGGATTGAAAAATAGTTATCTACCACCGCATCTAAGAGCGCAAAGAACAGGTAATCAGCACCCCTAGTTCTAATGCGACCAGATTTATTTTTAATACGATCTCGAACACTATTAAAAACATCATCTTTTAATTCTTGAAAAACAACTACCGATTTTTCAGTGAGCACCATAGCTAAATGCTCACTGACAATCTCTTCATTTTCATCTAAATAAAGCATGTTGAAAACACCAAAAATATAGGTGTCGTACTCATCTATTTTAGGTCTCTGTTGAATGTTAACGGCATCTTCTAATACCAAAGAATTTAAACCCAATAATTTTCCAAGGTTATCAATATACGCTTCATCACTTATTCCAGCAACGTCAATCCAAGAGGTAAGGTTTGAGTTTTGAGCGTCTTTAATAGCCTCTAAAGTTTGAGGGAACACGAAGTCTATGGAATTCTCATCATAATTAATAATAGAAACCGTGGTTACAGAACCTTCTCGATTTCCTGTATAGGTTACTGTACCTGGAGCCTTATTCATTGTCTGATGCAATTTTGAAGGCCGTTTTAGTCTTTGTTTAAATTTTGGTTTGTACGCTGCCATGAATGGAAATAAAAATTTTCGATTTTTTAAAAGTACTTAAAATATTATACATGCATAGTCCTATTTAAAAGTAACGCCATTTAATAATAAGCCCGAACCCGGAGCCACAAATGGCAATTTCACTTCGCTTTCGAGACTTAGCGAATGGGCTACCTCCTCTAGCGTTAATTCGCCTTTGCCCACCTGCACTAAAACACCCATAATCATCCGAATCTGATAGCGCATAAAACCTTCTCCTATAATCTGTAAGGCGTAGCTCTTTTCTGGAAAAAAACTAGCGCTTAGTATTTCATTTGGCTTAATTTCACATGAAGTAATAGTTCGTATAAACTTTGTATTTTCTTGAGGTCTAGCAGTGTAAGATTTAAAATTATGTGTTCCTTGAAATAAACTTGCAGCTTGTACCATCAAGTCGATAGCTAAATCATCTAAAAAAGTTACAAGGTATGGTGCACAGAACGGATGGCTTTTTTCTCCATAAGAAAACAAATAAATATACTCTTTTTCTTTCGTATTTTGAATGATATTAAAACGCTCATCGACTTCCGAAATCGTTAAAGCTCTGATGTCTGGAGGTAAGTTTATGTTGAATTCATGTAAAAAACTTGAAAGGTCTGTTATAGGTTCATCCTCTAAAAACAATTCAAAAACTGCTTCTAAGGCAGATACTTTTGCATCTGTTCTTCCTGCACCTAAAACCTTAAATTTTCGATTAGAAAGTACGTATTTAAGCGTCTTGATCAGCATCGATTCAATTGTTTTTTGACCAGGTTGCTTCTGCCAACCACTATACCGAAAACCTAAAAATTGTAGGGTAATAATGTAGTAATTACGCTGTCGCTGCATTGAAAAATTTCTTGGTAGACAAAAGTACTATTTCTTTAAAAATTAGGACAGTAATCTATTATTCTTAAAAATTGATATTTTGGTAACCTAAATAAATTACTTAATTCAAATTGGCTTTTTGGTTTTTTACCAAAAGACAAAAATTTTAGATAGGATAATCGAGAATGACTAAAATATAAAATTACTTTATATTTATTAGAAAAGCTTAAATGCCTATAATTTAATTCAAGTGATGGTAAAGAAATAAAATGTAGTTTTACCCAATGCCTTTTTGGTATGAACTATTTATATTTTTAGTACATTAATTTATTTTTTTTCTAAAATCATTTAACTCTGAGCTATGAAAAATACAGTATTCTTAGGTATTTCAATGTTATGTTTAAGTCATTTATTAAATGCTCAAGATTTTACTTATCCTAAAGGGATATATATGTCCTTTGAAGAGATTTTAAAAAAAGAGCCCTCAAATTCAGCGAGCTTAGAAATTATTAAAAGAAGTAATACTGATATAAAAATGAGTGGTGGGAATGATTACAAACTAAGGTCAAACGATAAATTGATTAGCAATAAAGATATCAGAAAAGATTTTTGGGGATATTCCAAAGGCGACACCCTATTCATCAATTGTTTTCAATATGAAATACAACAAGGATATACACCCCTACTAAGTGATGGTAAATATTTGGTAATAACGGCTGGCTTATCCTCCAATCTGGATATGCAAGAATACCAACTCCAGAATAAAAAACTATTAGGTGCTTATTTTGGCCCTGTTGTAGGTGGAATACAGGGCGCAAAACTTGCTATGCTACGCTTTATATACGTGATTGACAAAGAGACAAAAACGGTAAAAACTGTTTCTCCCGATTATTTAAAAGCACTATTGCTTAGAGAACAAGACCTCTTTGTCGCTTACCAAAAAGAAGAAGAACCGGAAAACCCAAATATCATCATGAAATACTTGTTACTTAATAATAAAAAATAATTACTTCCTATTCCATAAAAATAGCTTTTAGATTTTTAAAAACAAGCTTACTTGTTTTACAACAGACCTTAATCTACTTCTGATTTAAGCAGCATACCTTGAATTTTCCAAGGTCAATTTACGTTGGACAACTTTTCGGTATCCATTTTCAATTTCTAACTTTATATTTAAGTCGTATTTAAAACCCATCATCCGTAATCTCTACTTTCTTTACGTCTCCATATTTTTTAGCTAACTCCCCTATCTCCGAGGCTTTGCCTACGAGTACAAACTGAAAATTATCTTTTGGAAAATAGGTATCAATAAGTTCTTTAGATTTTGCCAAACTTAATTCGTCTACCTGCTTGGTAAAGCTGTTGATGTAGTTTTCATCAAAATTATATACAAACATATCGGTCAATAAGCTCGCTAAAGCACTATTCGTTTCATAATCCGGTGGAAACTGTCCCTTTACATAGTTCTTCGCAGAGCTCAATATGGCTTCATCTAAACCTTTCTTATGCAATCGATTATAGGTTTCTAAAGCTAAATCAATAGCTTGTTCTGTGGTTTCGTTAGCCGTAAAGGTACTAATCACAAAACTGCCACCCACTTTATACGGATTAAAGCTACTTCGTGCGCCATAGGTTAATCCAGAATTTACACGTAATTCGTCATTTAACCAAGAGGTAAAGCGACCACCAAGGATGGTATTGATTACGCTAATACCCACAAAATCGGGGTTATTTCTAGCAGTCCCTGTACCACCAATATAAAATGTAGTTTCTGATGCGTCCTCTTTATTAACCAATAATACCCTTGGTTTTTCTACCGAGGGAAATGCACCTAAATTTACAGTAGGAACACTACTTCCTTTCCAAACACCAAAGAGGTCTTCTAATTGTGCTTTCATAGTTTTAGTGTTAAAATCCCCTACCACTGCAATGGCTGATGCCGAGGGTACAAAGTGGTTTTTATGAAAATCTACAATGGCTTTTTCTGATATTTTTTGAATAGATTTCTTCGTTCCCACTTCTGTGTTTCCATATGGGTGTTCACCAAAAACAAACTGATTGTAATAAGTACCAATAACAGAACGTGGACTTTCTTTCATTTGATCCATTTCTACTAATCTACGACTTAGCATTTTATCAATTTCATCTTTGGGAAAAGTAGGATTTAATACCACATCTTTTAGAATAGCTAAAATTTGCTGTTGGTCTTTCTTTAAAAAAGAAGATGCTATAAAAGCATTCTCTTTACCTGCCCCTGCACGAATAGAAGCACCTACAAATTCGGTATTTTCTTCGATGGCACTTTTCGAATAGTTTTTACTTCCCAACAACATGGCATCAGCAGTAATGCCAGCCAAACCAGCTTGCTCTTTACTATCGTAAATAGCACCTGCCGGAAAAACAGCTCGAAACTGTATTAAAGGAACCTCGTGCTGCTCCATTAAGTAAATGGTGAGTCCGTTTTTTAATTGAAATTTGGTGTAGTCTGGTAATTTAAAAACATCTTGTGCGAAATTAGGAGTCACAAAGAGTACGGTGGTTGCTATAAGTAATAGCCTTTTAATAAATTGATTCATGGTATATCTGGTTATAGGATTATTTGGAGTCGCTTAAAATTTCTAGTTCGTTATTTTGTAAGACACCAACGGTTCTATTTTTTTTAGTAAAATAAATTTTAGCAACGCGTTTAATATCTTCAAGCGTTACTTTTTCATAGGCATCTGGAGCTGTATACATTTTTTTATAATCTCCGAAATACAACTCATAGGTACCTAAAGTGTTACTTTTACCATCGATAGTTTCAAGGGTTTGATAAAATTCCATCAATTTTTGATTTTTTACTTTTTGAAGTTCTTTGGCTGTAATTCCGTTTTCCATAACATCGTCTAAAACACTCAGCATACCTGCTTCTAGTTGACTGGCATTTACATCTTGATTGGCAACGCCATAGATATAAAATAAATTAGGATCAAAACTTTCCGGCATATAACTGAATACAGAGGTTGCTAATTGATTTTCATCCACCAGGTAGCTGTACAGCTTACTACTTTTTCCATTGCTTAGAATAGAATTTAACACATCTAAAGCGTAGTAATCTGAATGCTTGGTCTCTGGAACATGGTAGGCTAGTAATACGTTAGGGGTGCTTACTGGCTTATGTACCATGACTCTTTTTTCACCGCGTTGCTCTGGTTCTACAGTATGTACTTTTCTCGGGGTTGCTTTTGAGCTTATGGGTTCAAAGTACTGTTTTGCTAATTTCTTTACACCCTCGAGAGTCACGTCACCTGAAATTACTACCACCGCATTATTTGGCGCATAGTACGTATCAAAATAAGTTTGTAAATCTTCAATGGTCCAATTTTTTATGTCAGATTCATACCCAATAACCGACCAGCGATAAGGGTGTGCAAAAAAGGCCGTAGCTTTTACTTCCTCACTTAGATTTCTAAAATTTGAGTTCTCTAATCCGGTACTGCGCTCGCTGAGTACCACCCCTCTTTCACTTTCAACCATTTTTGGATCTAGGGCTAAATTTCCAATACGGTCAGCTTCTAAATCAAAAATAGTTTCTAGGGCTGAAGATGGAAACCAATCCGTATACACCGTGACATTTTCGGTCGTATAGGCATTATTACTACCTCCTGATGCTTCCATCGTTCTATCGAATAATTTAGGGCCATATTTCTTAGACCCATTAAACATCATGTGTTCAAAAAAGTGAGAGAGTCCGGTAATTCCCGGGTATTCGTTTCTAGAACCCACTTTCCAAAATAGGTACATATTGGCATTAGGAATGCTGTGGTCCTCTAAAACCATGACCTTCAATCCGTTGGCCAGTGTAAAACTTTTTACATCTTCTGCCTTACTTTGTGCATGTAATAACACGATGCATTGAATGGCAAGTATTGTGAATACTAATTTTTTCATTTTAAAATCTATTTAGTTTAAAATAAAGGTAAGAATATGATGCAATACAAGAACTAAAATTTATAAAAAATGACGAAAAAATACTGATCCTGCAGTTCATAGACTTTTTCACCACAACTTTAGGACAGTTCTCAACATTGCGTGTATTTTAACGATTTGTTTCAAATAAATAAAACCCTGCTTCGTTTTTAATTTCGAACGGTCCCCCATGGCCTTGAAACCTACTTTATGCATTTAATATTACGCCTTTTTCCCCTAAGGATGCTACTTTTAATATCAGCAGTATTACTGCTGGTATTAAATGTATTTAGTTTTTACAGCTTATTTGTAAATACATTTTCTTTTTCCAAAATTCAGAATTATATTTTTCCATTCCTGACTAGTGTACATTTTTTGTATTTGTACCTGCTCTGGAGAAAAAATAAAAATTCAGAATCTTCAGATGTTTCCCTAAGAAACATAGAATATATACTCTATTTTATGTATATGATTTACATTTTTAAATTTGCGGAGTATGTGTACCGCTTTTTAAAATTTACTGATTATACCGATGAGATTATGCCGGAAAACTTTATTTGGATGGGTACCTTTTTAATTATCATGCATTGTCTGTTATTGCTAGTAACACCTTTAACTTTTATTTCTAGAAAAAAAATTATCGGAAAATATAATTTTGATGAATTACATGATCATTTGGATTCATGGAAATAAAAAAATCCCAATGAAAACCATTCATTAGGATTTTTTAAACTTATTTTAGAATCGAATTATAAATCACTTAAGAAACTACTATACAGGTCTTTAAATTGAAAACCTTCTTCAAAACGATGTTTATTGAGTTTTTTGTGGGCTACTAAACCCCAAAGCAGCAACTCCTTTAAAAAGTAAATATCATCTTTAGGGTAATCCGGTTGATGGTCTTTTATCAATTGATTTAAAGCAGGGATTTCATCTAAAGCACGTTTGTATTCTTCGTCCGTATAATCGTCTAATAGTTCAAAACCTTCACCTTGAAAAAACCAATGTAGTAATTCGTCATAAATGGTTTCTTCTCCTTTTTTCTCTAACTTATTAATTTTAGGAAAAAAGTTTTCAAACAAGGTTTTTACGGCGTCATCAATCAAAATTTCTGCTACACCATCGGCACCTTCTTGCTCGCCCTCATACACCAATTCTATTTTACCAGTAATGGAAGGAATAATTCCTAGAAAATCACTCAAACGCAAAGTTGTTTTTTCAGCTCCATTCAATAAGGCTCTACGTTCTGCGGTACTCAATAAATTTTCGAAAGCGGTAATACTAGTTCTCGCACTTACCCCACTTTTGGCATCCACATACTCACTTTCGCGGGCTTCAAAACTAATTTGTTCCAGTAAATCTTTAGCTACGTCTGGCACGTAAACAGCATTGGTTTGCCTTAGGTCTAACTTTGACTCTTGCTCCGTTATTTTACGAGCAGTAGCGATATCATCAGGATAATGTGTTAATATCTGCGAACCAATTCTATCTTTTAGGGGTGTTACAATACTTCCTCGGTTGGTATAATCTTCTGGGTTGGCCGTAAATACAAACTGCATATCCAAAGGCAAGCGCAGTTTAAAACCACGGATTTGAATATCGCCTTCCTGTAAAATGTTGAATAAAGAAACCTGAATTCTAGCCTGTAAATCGGGCAACTCATTAATCACAAAAATACAACGGTTTGCCCTTGGAATCATTCCAAAATGTATAACACGATCATCGGCATAAGATAGTTTTAGGTTTGCTGCTTTAATAGGGTCTACATCACCTATTAAATCAGCTACGGTTACATCTGGCGTTGCTAGTTTTTCCGAAAAACGCTCATCACGATGTAACCAGGTAATTGGGGTAGCATCCCCTTTTTCTTTGATGAGTTCTATAGCATAGCGAGACATGGGTGCTAAGGGGTCATCATTAATCTCTGATGCCGCAACAACCGGAATGTATTCATCTAACAAATTAACCATCAATCGGGCTAATCTGGTTTTTGCTTGCCCTCTTAAACCTAATAAATTTATATTATGACGCGACAAAATAGCTCTTTCTAACTCAGGAATAACCGAATTTTCATACCCCCAAACTCCTGTAAACGTTTCTTCGCCCTTGCTAATTTTTTCTCTCAGATTATCTCTAAGTTCATCTTTTATGCTTTTGCTTTGATACCCAGCTTTTTTTAATTCTCCTAGTGTACTAATTTCTTTATAATTCAATTTCATTTTTTTTGTTTGTTGTTTGTTAGCTGTTGTCGGAAATTTGATTTGTATCAAGTAAAAAACAAAGACCTGACGACAATTTTTTATTTTAATTTCTTCTTCCTATTTGCTTCATAATCCTCAAAAATCATTTCTCCTAAACCTTTTAAACCCGTAAAAAAAGCCTTGCCCTTATTAGCTTCAGTAAAGTGACGTATAAACTGCATTAAATAGGGGTCTTGAGCAATCATAAAGGTAGTAATAGGAATATGAAGCTTTCTTGCTTGGCGCGCCATGTTATAGCACTTTTCAACAATATAATCATCCAATCCCACACTGTTTTTATAATAGGTTCCGTCTGGCATTCGAAGGCAACTAGGTTTCCCATCTGTAATCATAAAAATTTGCTTGTTGGTATTTCTTTTGCGCCTAAGCATATCCATCGCCAATTGTAAACCGGCAACGGTGTTGGTATGATAAGGCCCTACTTTTAGGTAGGGTAGATCTTTAATGGGAATAGGCCAAGCGTCATTACCAAAGACTAAAATATCTAATGTATCTTTAGGATATCGTGTTGTAATTAACTCAGCAAGAGCCATGGCCACTTTTTTAGCTGGTGTTATTCTATCTTCGCCATATAAAATCATACTATGACTAATATCAATCATTAGAATAGTACTCATTTGAGCTTTGTAGTGGGTATCTTCTACAACTAAGTCGTTCTCAGATAGTGAAAAATCGCCAATGCCATTATTAATTTGCGCATTTTTGAGACTTTCAGTCATGGAAATATGGTCTAAACCATCCCCATATCGATACTCCCGGAGTTCTCCTGTATGCTCATCGCCTTGCCCTGATTTTCCTGTTTTATGGTTTCCGGCACCACTGCGCTTTAATTTACCAAAAATCTGATCTAAAGCGCGTTGGCGTATCAAGCGTTCCATTTTTGCTGTCATGGATAAGTTCCCTGAGCCTTCTCCGCTCTCCTCTCCTTCTTTTCCAGCATTAGGATCATCTTTAAATTCTTCACGCAAATAACCTCTTGCCTTTAAGTCTTCGATAAAATCATCAATTGTATACGTTTCATCTGTCAGTTCGTACTCCTTATCTAACTCTCGCAACCAATCAAGCGCTTCATCTACGTCACCAGAGGTGTGTGTAATGAGTTCTTGAAAAATATCAAAAAGTTTTTCAAAGGGAGTTAGATCTGGAGCTTCATAGGTTTGAAACCGGAATCCTTTTCTTATATTCATAGCCATAGTATAAAAATACGATAATTAGAAAAAGAAAGCTTCCTGTTTTACGAAATCTTAACGCTTTATTATAACTTTAATATAATGGAAGAACAACAAATAAAAGGCTTTTTGGATACCCCTGCACTTTGGGAGGGAGAATTATTCGGTGTTGATCAGTTTCAACTTCCCAACATCGACCTTACTGGTTTTGTTGCTCAGCCTATTCCGCAAAATATTCGATTAGGACATCAAGTAGAGCATCTTTATTATCAAGTATTGCATCATCATAAAAGGTATCAGGTTTTGCTTTTTAATCAACCAATAAAAAGTGAATCCAGAACTATAGGTGAAATTGATTTTATAGTTCAAGATACTGAAACCAATAAGCTTATACATATCGAATTGACCTATAAATTTTACATAATTGATCTGTCGATACCAGAAAAAATTAATCAGCTCATAGGCCCCAATAAACGAGACTCTTTCGCTCAAAAAATTGAAAAAATTAAGTACCAGCAGTTTACACTATTACAAACTAATGAAGCTATACAAACTTTAGAAGATCTACATATAGACACTACAGACATTAGTTCAAGAACTTGTTTTAAGGCGCAGCTCTACGCTCCTTATACCTCGAATAAAATAGACATACTACCTTTTAATAACAATTGTATTTATGGCTATTGGCTTGGTTTTCATGATTTTGACACTATTGAGTTTCACCATCACTTGTACTATTTACCGACAAAAAAAGAATGGATCATTAGGCCTCATGAAAATGTAACCTGGCACACACATCAAGAAATTAGCATAGAAATTAAGAAAAGGCATATGCAACTAAACTCGCCCATGGTTTGGATGAAAAAATACAATCAATCATTCGAAAAATTCTTTATCATCTTTTGGGCGTAAACAATATAAAGGTATTCTTTTCGTTTGTTTAAGGTTCATCTTTAACAACAACAACCCATGTCTAAATTTGCCATTTTCTTTACCTTGTTTGCCTGTATTATTTTATCGGATACTAAAACCGAATGGGATACTATTTATACGCAAGCAACCTACGCCTTGAATCACTCTAAAAAAGCACTTTCATCGAACAATTTTGATCATCAAAAAATGTATTCAGAAAAAGCATTAAAGGCCTATGAAAAGATTGCGGTACTGCTTGAAGGATACGAAGATGAGGAGTTTCAATTAAAAATAGCAGAAACCATTAGCGATTTAGAGCATGCTGTAGATGCGCCAGATTGGGATAGGGGTCGTTTTTACACCAAACGAGTGTATGAAAAAACGCAAGATTTAATCACTGCTCTGGATCAACGATCTTCCGATGTTGCTAAAATTGACCAAAATTAGGTGCTATCCCTAAGCATTAGGGCTTTTTTACGATGAACAAGTTCTTTTAATGTCTTTTCTTAAGTACTTCCTCAATATCTCCTAAAGTAAATCCTTTGGCTTGGAGTAGAATTAAATAATGAAAAAGTAAATCGGCACTTTCGTCTAAAAATAGATGGTCATTATTGTCTTTTGCCTCAATCACAACTTCTACAGCTTCTTCACCTACTTTTTGGGCTACTTTATTGATCCCTTTTCTAAAAAGTGATGCCACATAGCTGTCTTTATTCTCAGGATTGTTTTTTCTGTCTTTTATAATTGCTTCTAATTCGGTTAAAAATCCAAATGAACTTTGGTTAGCCTCTTGCCAGCATGTATCACTTCCTGTATGGCATGTAGGCCCCATAGGATTAACTGAGAGTAACAAGGTATCGTTATCACAGTCGTTTTTAATACTCACCAGATTCAAAAAGTGACCACTCTCTTCACCCTTTGTCCATAAGCGGTTTTTAGTACGACTATAAAAGGTAACCTTATTAGTTTCTATAGTTTTATCAAAAGCTTCTTGATTCATGTAACCAAGCATCAATACATTTTTTGTGTGGGCATCTTGAATGATGGCTGGCACTAATCTGTCTGGGTTTTTCGTAAAATCTATCTTCATAATTTCGTTATTCGTTGACGGTTGTTCGTTTACAGTTAAAATTTATAAGTAGTTTAAGGTCTTGGGTCTAGGGCAAATTATTTGCACTCTTCTAATTGCTTTTTATTTAAGTTCAGGTTTTACCTTGAACTTGATGTTTGTCTTAATGCTTTAGACTTCTAACTTTGTACTTTTCAAATTCTAACGGCAACTCCCTGTTGTTTTAGTTCTTGTTTCAAGTTTATAATGTCTATTTCTTTAAAATGAAAAACACTTGCTGCTAGGGCCGCGTCGGCTTTGCCATGAATAAAGGTATCGCTAAAATGTTGTATCGTTCCTGCTCCCCCTGAAGCAATAATCGGAATATTTAATTCTGTAGACAACCTTGCCAGTGCTTCATTAGCAAAGCCATCTTTGGTTCCATCATGATCCATCGATGTGAAAAGAATTTCTCCAGCACCCCGCTGCTCTACTTCCCTAGCCCAATCAAATAACCGAATTTCAGTAGCTTGTTTACCTCCTACTAAATGAACAATCCATTCGCCATTAATTTGTTTTGCATCAATAGCCACTACAATACATTGCGAGCCAAATTTCGCAGACAAATCGTTTATCAACTGCGGATTTTTAACCGCCGATGAATTTATAGATACCTTATCCGCACCATTTTGTAGCAAAATATCAACATCTTCAACCGACGAAATGCCTCCACCCACTGTAAATGGAATATTTACTTTTTCTGCTACCCGATATACTAAATCTGCCAACGTTTTACGACGCTCTTCCGTGGCAGAAATATCTAAAAAAACCAATTCGTCTGCTCCAGCTTTTGCATAAATTTCTGCTAATTCTACTGGATCACCAGCATCTCGTAAATCAACAAAATTTACGCCTTTTACTGTTCTACCGTTTTTAATATCTAAGCAAGGAATTATTCTTTTTGTTATCATGATTGATTGTTGTTCGTGGTTGCTAAAAAATGGTATAGGATTTTCAGTATATCCTTGACTCTAAAATTTGAAGGCATCCTTAACAATTTTTAGCTATTCAAAATAAACGCTTCCAACTGTTTTAGACTGATTCTGTTTTCATAGATGGCTTTCCCTATGATTGTTCCTTCACAACCTAATTCGGCCAATTTAGGTAATTCGTCAAAGTCCGATATTCCACCGGAGGCGATCAAATGAATCTTATTCCCTTCTACCGGAATTGCAGTTTGTTTCAATATTTTTTTGTATAATTTGAACGAAGGCCCCGCTAACATTCCGTCTTTGCTAATGTCTGTGCAAATAACAAATACAATTCCTTTTTCTTGATAGTCTTTGATAAACGGAATTAATTCTTGTTTTGAATGCTCTTGCCAACCCGAAACGGCAATTTTTTCATTGAGGGCATCTGCGCCTAAAATAATTTTCTCTGCTCCATAAGTTTCAATCCAGCTTAAAAACAGCTCCTTATTTTTTACAGCAATACTCCCACCAGTAACTTGATCCGCTCCGCTATTAAAGGCAATTTGTAAATCCTTGTCGGTTTTTAAACCTCCACCAAAATCGATTTTTAAGGTGGTCTGAGAAGCTATTTGCTCCAATACTTTGTGATTTACAATATGCTGATTTTTAGCACCGTCTAGGTCCACCAAATGCAAATATTCAATGCCATGAGCTTCAAACTCTTTAGCCACCTCTACCGGGTTCTCATTATATATCTTTTTCGTAGTATAATCACCTTTCGAAAGGCGTACACATTTACCGTCAATGATATCTATAGCTGGGATTATTCTCATTTTATTAAAAATATTAGGTATTAGGTAAACGTTTTTTTTAATCGTTAAACTTCTTGATCCAGATCAGTTCAATTTTAGTTTCATTGGTACTTATTTATTTTACTTCTGGGTATTCTCTAGCTAAACCAGCAGCTTACTTTATAGTTTTATTCTAAACTAGCTTAGGCTTAAGAAATTCAAAAGTATCTGCTCACCCATCGCGCTACTCTTCTCGGGATGAAACTGGGTGCCATAAAAATTATCTTTATGTAAGGCAGCACTATACTCAATTCCGTAATCCGATGTGGCAATAGTATGTTCGCCTAAGGGCGCATAAAAACTATGTACCATATACATATATTCGTTTTCTGAGATACCCTCGAACAAATCAGATTTTAAATGCTTAATTTGATTCCAACCAATTTGCGGTACTTTTACTTGATTCGAGAACTTTAGGATATCGAGATCAAAAATACCTAATCCTTTGGTATTCCCTTCTTCAGAAGTAGCGCACATCAGCTGCATCCCTAAACAAATACCTAAAACAGGTTGTTTAAGTTGAGGAATTAAGCTATCTAAGCCACTTGTCCTCAGTTTCTTCATAGCACTACTGGCTTCGCCAACCCCGGGAAAAATTACTTTATCGGCTGCTAAAATTTGAGCTACGTCACTACTTAAAACAGCGTCAAAACCTAGGCGTTGTATCGCAAACATTATACTTTGAATGTTTCCTGCTCCGTAATCAATGATGACCAAGCCACCCTCGCCTCCCAAGGGAGCGCTTTTACTTTCTTTAGGTTTATCTATATTCATAATATTTTCGTCATAAATAGGCTTCGTTTTACATGAGTTGGGCTTAGTACCTATAACTCAACTACGATACCCACATCAAGAGGACTTTTTCTCAGTTTTTTTTACTTTTCATTATAAAAAAGAGGTATCGTTATAAATTCCTCTTTCGGGAGTTAAGGCTCTTTGTTTTACAACATTCCCTTTGTTGACGGCAATATCATCTTGTCAACATCGCGTTTTACGGCAACTTTTATGGCTTTCGCAAAAGCTTTAAAAATAGCTTCAATTTTATGATGTTCATTAGTACCTTCGGCCTTTATATTCAGATTCGCTTTTGCACCGTCGGTAAAAGATTTAAAGAAGTGATAAAACATTTCTGTAGGCATCTCCCCTATTTTTTCCCGCTTAAATTCGGCCTCCCAAACCAACCAATTTCTTCCTCCAAAATCAATCGCTACTTGCGCTAAGCAGTCATCCATTGGCAAACAAAACCCATAGCGTTCTATCCCTAACTTGTTTGATAATGCCTTATGAAATACTTCTCCTAATGCAATCGCTGTGTCTTCGATTGTATGATGCTCATCAACCTCTAAATCGCCCTGTACTTGTATGTCTAAATCCATCTGCCCATGACGCGCTAATTGATCTAACATATGATCAAAAAAAGCTAATCCTGTTGCAATACTACTTTTTCCTGAACCGTCTAAGTTAATTTTTATCTGAATGTCTGTTTCATTGGTTGTCCTACTTATTTCAGCAACTCTATCGCGTAGTTTTAAAAACTCATGTATTTTCTTCCAATCATTGGTTTCTAGTGCAATTAGTGTTTCTAACTCATTCCTTTGAACGCTTATTTCATCCGTCCCTAATTCCGTATGATCATTGATAAAAATACCTTTTGAACCTAAGTTTTTTGCTAATTCAATATCCGTTAAACGATCACCAATCACATAAGAGTTTGCCAAATCATAGGTTTCAGAAAAATACTCCGTCAACAAGCCTGTTTTTGGCTTACGCGTCTCGGCATTTTCATGTGGAAAAGTTCTATCAATCACTATCTTATCAAATACTACCCCTTCATTTTCGAAAGATTGAATTATAAAATTCTGAACAGGCCAGAAGGTATCTTCAGGAAAAGAAGCTGTTCCCAAGCCATCTTGATTGGTAATCATCACAAGTTCATAGTCTAATTCTTTGGCTATTTTACCCAAGTAGGTAAAAACATTTGGATAAAAAATTAGTTTTTCAAAGGCATCTACCTGCTCGTCACCCGGTTCTTTAATAATCGTTCCGTCTCGATCTATAAAAAGTACTTTTTTCATATGTATTAGACTTGTTTCTAGTGCTCTATTTATAATTAGTATTTTGTATTAAAATTGTGAAATTAATTTCAAAGCTGAAATCAATTTTACATTCTCTTGCTTAGTTCCTACAGTAAATCGCAAGGTGTTTTCACATAAAGGCTGATTTGTTCTATTGCGAACTACGATTCCCAATTTCAACAATTGTTGATAACGATTTGTGGCATCATCCACTTTTGCTAAAATAAAATTCGCATCTGACGCAAATACGCGCTGCACGAAATTTAATTCCTGTAAAGCTTTGGTTAAAAGCGCTCTTTCAGACAAAATTTCAGCTACTTCTGATTGTATCGCCTCTACGTCTAAAACTCTTTCTAAAGCCCTTTGCTGCGATAATTCATTTACATTATAGGGTGGTTTTATTTTATTTAGAATGGCTATGATTTCTTCGGAGGCAAAACAAATTCCCAACCGTATGCCAGCCATGCCATAAGCTTTGGATAAGGTTTGAGTAATGATTAAATTATTATAATTTTTTAATTCACGCAACCAGCTTTCTTCCTTCGAAAAATCAATATAAGCCTCATCAATGACTACTAAACCCTTAAATTCTTGAAGTAAAGTAATCACTTTATCTTTTGCAAAACTGTTGGCTGTCGGGTTATTAGGTGAACACAGGAACAATATTTTAGCATGAGCGTCTGCTTCCTTAAGAATTGCCGCTACATTGGGCTCAAAGTCTAAGGTTAAGAGAATTTCTTTATTCTCAACATTATTAATCCCTGCCAATACATTATACATGCCATAGCTGGGTGGTAAGGTAATAATAGTATCTTCCTTGGGCTCACAAAAAGCCCTAAAAATTAAATCTAATACTTCGTCACTACCATTCCCAAAAAGTATATTCTCAGGCTTTACCTCTTTCTGCTTCGCTAAAACAGCCTTTAAATTACGCTGTTGTGGGTCAGGATACCGATTAACCCCATTTTCAAAAGGATTTTCGTTAGCATCTAAAAAAATCATCTCAGAACCATCCGAGACATATTCATCTCGTGCTGAAGAGTAAGGCTTTAAACCCCTTACATTTTCTCTCACGAGCTTTTGTATGTTGAACTTATTCATTTTTTAGGCTGTTTAAACGTAATGTAACCGCATTTTTGTGTGCTTGCAATCCCTCTGCCTCTGCCATTACTTCAATAGCTTCGCCAATGGTCTTAATCCCTACTTTAGATATCTTTTGGAAAGTCATTATTTTCATAAAACTATCTAAGTTAACACCACTATACTGTTTGGTATAGCCATTTGTTGGTAAGGTATGATTGGTACCTGAAGCATAATCTCCTGCACTTTCTGGCGTGTAATTACCAATAAAAACAGAACCTGCATTTGCTATATTTTCTAAAAAAGAAGCCTCATTTTTTACGCAAATAATATAGTGTTCAGGACCGTACTCATTAATTAATTCCTGTGCAACAGCAGCAGTTTCCACATAAATTAATTTACTATTGGCCATGGCCTTTTGAGCAATTTCTTTACGCGGCAAGTCTTTTATTTGTTGCTCAATTTCTTTTTCTACAGCTTCAAGTAAAACTTTAGATGTACTCACCAATATAACTTGACTATCAATACCATGCTCTGCCTGACTTAATAGGTCTGACGCCACAAATTCGGCCTTGGCACTATCGTCTGCCATCACGAGCAGTTCACTTGGCCCTGCAGGCATATCTATGGCAACACCATATTTCGTTGCTAATTGTTTAGCCACAGTGACGTATTGATTTCCTGGTCCAAAAATTTTATAGACCTGAGGTATGGTTTCGGTTCCAAAAGTCATGGCCGAAATAGCTTGGATACCCCCTACTTTAAAAATTTTAGTCACACCGCATAAATGTGCCGTATACAAAATAGCAGGATGGATCTTACCTTCTTTATTTGGCGGCGAACAGAGTACAATTTCCGTACAACCCGCAATAGTGGCAGGCACCGCCAACATTAAAATAGTAGAAAACAAAGGTGCTGTACCACCAGGAATGTATAAGCCTACCTTTTGAATCGGGCGTTTCTCTTGCCAACAGTGCACCCCAACAGCGGTTTCTACTTCAACCTTAGCTGTTTGCTGAGCTCCATGAAATATTTCGATATTCTGTTTAGCTAAACTGATAGCGTCTTTTAGAGGCTCTGAAACAAGACCTAAAGCTTCATTAATTTCAGCTTCTGACACCAGAAATTTATCCAATACGATTCCATCAAATTTTTGTGTGTATTTTATAAGGGCCGTGTCACCCTCTTTCTGTACTTCCTCAAAAACTTGATTCACTGTCATTTCAATATCAGCCACCGATTTTGTGGGTCGCTTTAAAAGCTGAGACCAATCTTCTTTCTTTGGGTTATATATTTTATTCATGTTAGAAATTGAATTAAAGAACCATTTTTTCAATCGGGCAAACCAAAATGCCCTCTGCACCCACTTGTTTCAATTCGTCAATAACTTCCCAGAACTTATCTTTGTTAATTACCGTGTGCACAGAACTCCATCCCTCTTCGGCCAATGGCAAAACTGTAGGACTACGCATACCTGGCAACAACTTTAACACTTCTGGCAACTTGTTGTTTGGAGCGTTCAATAGCACATATTTGGATTGTCTGGCTCTTAAAACAGATTGAATTCGGAATTGTAATTTTTGTAATATTTCTTTTCTTTCTTCTGTAATTTTTGGAGAAACTGCCAACACAGCTTCGCTGGTCAACATAATTTCTACTTCCTTTAAATTATTTTTAAAAAGTGTACTTCCACTAGAAACAATATCACAAATGGCATCCGCTAAACCTATATTGGGTGCAATTTCAACAGAGCCACTAATGATATGCAAATCGGCCTTTACGCCTTTGGTAGCTAGATAATTTTTAACGGTATTGGGGTAGGAAGTGGCTATACGTTTTCCTTCAAAATCTTCTACAGAAGTATATTTCATTGCTTTAGGTACTGCCAAGGAAACTTTGCACTTCGAAAAACCAAGTTTCTCAGCAACGATAATATCTTCCCCTTTTTCTATTAAAACATTTTCTCCAATAATAGCTACATCAACCACTCCATCTCTTAAATATTGAGGAATATCACCATTTCTAAGGTAAAAAACTTCCATAGGAAAATTTCGAGATGACGCCTTTAATTGATCCCTACCGTTATCTATAGAGATCCCACAGTCTTTAAGAATATCAATTGATTCTTCGTTTAAACGCCCTGCTTTTTGAATTGCAATTCTAAGTTTCATATCAAATAGTTTTATGTTCATTCCTGTGAAGCCAGGAATCTTTTTAATCTTCGTATACGTACTAATTTCAAGTTAAAAAATTTTGCTTTAATAGATTTGCGTCTTCAAGGAAATGACAATACTAAAATTTAATTAAAAAACCCGTTTGATTGCTCAAACGGGTTTAAAATTATGTTGTAACACAGTACAATACACTTTTACCTCGCTTGATAGCCAGTATAAAAATGATGATGATGTGCTGTTCTATTTCTCATGATGATGCAAAAGTAAAAATATTTTTAATGATAAGAAACTAAAATTCTATTTTTTAACAACATTTATTGATTTTGCAAAAATTAAAGACTAGTAATTAATTGTTTCCTAATATTATTGGCATTCCACCATCGCCACCTCCTATAATTACTACTTTAGAATTTGGAGATTGTGATAGTTTTAAAGTGGCGTCAATACCCTTGTCTTTTAAAATTTGATCATTTAAAGAGGCGCTCAGAATTCGGTTAGCATCAGCTTTACCTTGGGCTTCAATAGTTACTTTTTCAGCTTCTTTCTTTGCGGTTACCAAACGGAATTCATATTCCAAAGATTCTTGCTCTTGTTTTAGTTTACGCTCGATAGCATCTTTAATGGTAGGTGGTAAAGTAACATCACGCACTAAAATTTCATTTAATTGAATGTATTCATCTTTAACAATTTTTTGAGTCTCGTCAAAAATTTCTTGCTGAATAGCATCTCTTTTACTGGAGTATAATTGCTCGGGAGTATAGCGCCCTACAACAGAACGAGCAGCAGATCTAATGGTAGGTAATAAAACTCGCGTAATATAATCTTCTCCTTTTTCTTGATGTAATTTTCCTAATTGACCACGAACAGGCTCAAACCAAGCTGAGGCTTCCAATTTAATATCTAAGCCATTACTCGATAAAACATTCATTTTTTCTAATACTTCTTGCTGTCTTACTTCATAAATATATACTTTATTCCAGGGGGCTACTACGTGAAAACCTTCTCCTAAAGGTGGCTCATCTGTAACAACACCACCGCCAAAAGTTTTATACAACACACCAGCCTTACCTGAGTCGATGGTGACTGCTGATTTTGAAATTAAAATTACTAATGCGATAAATACAACTACTACGGGAAGTGCAATTTTGGGCAATTTGTCCATACAATTTTTTTTAAGTTAATCCATTAAATTTTCTGATAAACCATTCTGCAGAAAGCGCAAGAATGATAAGCATCAATACGATTCGAAAATCAATCAAAGATACAACATTTTCGTTGCTTTTCTGTACTGGTAAAAACCTTAAATTGCTATTTAATTCTGTAACTAGGGCACTTATTTGTGTGGGAAAAAACAATTGCCCATCAGTAGCTTTTGCCAAACGTTCAAGTTTGTTGTAGTTGGTGGCATTAAATTGTTGTTCCATATCAAAATCTACTATTTTGAAATTTCCTGATTTTGACAAATTGGTATTTGATACCTTCACCACAAAAGAATAATCCCCTGGGCTTAGACCACTTAAATCTGCCTCGTAATTACTAGCCTTGACAAGCATGGGTATTTCCTTGCTATTATTTAATGTTAAAACCACTGTGGCATTGGCATCAAAAACAAAGGTCTCGTCAAAATAGGATGCGGTTACTTTTGCCGCTGAAGCACCTTCATAAATAGGTTCATAGCGTATCGTTAATCGGCTTTTATTTTTGTTGTCTGATAAGTAAAGTACTAATTGGCCAATGAATTGATCAAAATTTTCAAAACTACCCTCATTCCTAAATGATTGTAAACGCCATTTCCAAATTCCTTCGCCTAAAAATAGTGCTGTTTTTGAACCTTCAAGATCAGAAACAGCCAATACCGGGTTTTCCAAATCTACGCCTCTAATTTGCATTTGCAATAGCGTTTGGTTCGCTCCTAAAAAGCTTAGGGGTCCAGATTTGGTGACCAAGGGAGGAAAATTATCTACTTTAAAATCACTGGTATCATAAAGACTAAACGCCAAATTTTTGGTTGGAAATACTTCCTGTACAGGGTAGCCTGTTTCAATTTGAAACGACTTTTGAATACTATTTAGAAAGTTAAGATCGGTTTTTGGGCCTTCGATGACCAGAGCGCTTGCGTTTTTGTTTTGAATAAATGTAAATACTTCTTTAAAAGAAATATCGGGTTGATAAAGTATAAAAATATCAATTTTATCTAAATCTGATATGCCATCTTTAGGTGTTAGGATGCTTACCGCTCGTTGTTCGTTGCTTTCTATGGCCTTTTTTAAAGCGCCAATATCTGGATGTGGGATAGTTGAAATTATGGCAATATTGGTTTTTTCATCGATCACCTCCACAGCCACTGTTTTTGAATTGTTAGCGGTATTTTTTTCATTCGCTAAAATTCCTGCGTTGAGGCTTATTGTTTTTACTCCTACAGAATTTGCCTCTAAAAAGGTCGTAATTCGTTGTGATTTTTCCACAGCGCTCAATTGTACTTGTTTAGAAAACACTTCTTTTCCATCCATGCTGATCCGCACCGGGATTGTTTTGTTTTCCTGACCTTGATAACTGACAAAAAACTCAATAGGAAATTTATTTTTTAAAAAGGCGTATTTATTGCTATTTACTTGATGTATAAATACATCTTCATACTGCGTTGTATCGCCCATAGCCATAGCATATACCGGATATTTTAAGCGACTGCCATAAAATTCATAGTCATCGCCAATAGTTTGGTTTCCATCGGAAAGTAACACTACTGCGGTATTCGTCGTGTTGTAAATATCTGAAATAGCACTCAAAGCTCTGGAAATATTGCTGTTTTTTTCTTGAAAATTTAGACTATCTAAAGCCTGTAAATCTTCACCAAAACTATATTGTTGAATTGCAAATTTCTCTTGTATACCTGAATTTGATGTAATTTCCTGTATACTAGTTTCTATGACATTTTTTGACTCCCGAACAGATGAAGAGTTATCTACCAATACCACTAAGTTGGTCTTTTCAAGCGTGCTGCTTTTTTTGGTGAGTTTCGGATTTATAAGGAGCACAAACAATCCGAACAGGGCGATAAAACGAAGAAAAGAGAGGTAAACGATAGTTTTTCCTCCCTTTTTATTTTTGTAAAAATATTGAAAACCAACTATCGCCAAAGCTACTAAGGCAGCCAAAAGTAGTAATAGTAGGGATTGTAATTGCATCATTAAAAAGGGTACAAAAATTAATTCGACTTAGGTCAGCATGCCACCATCAACATTTAAAACTTGCCCTGTAACATAGCCCGATAAATCTGAAGCAAAAAACAAACAAGCATTGGCTATATCCTCTGGAGATCCACCTCTTTTTAATGGAATTCCGTCTCTCCAACCTTGCACTACTTTCGCATCTAGCTTATCGGTCATTTCTGTTTCAATAAATCCCGGTGCAATGGCATTGCAACGAATATTACGCGAGCCTAATTCTAAAGCGACAGACTTGGTAAACCCAATCATACCTGCCTTAGAAGCTGCATAGTTGGTTTGCCCAGCATTTCCTTTAACACCCACCACACTACTCATATTAATAATGGAGCCTTTGCGCTGCTTTAACATCGTACGTTGTACCGCCTTTGTCATATTAAAAACAGATTTTAGATTGATATCAATGACCGAATCAAAATCTTCCTCAGACATGCGCATGAGTAAATTGTCTTTAGTAATTCCTGCGTTATTAATCAACACATCAATAACACCACCAAAATCTTCTAAAACGCTAGCGACTAAAGCTTCTGAATCGGCAAAGCTGGCCGCATTGCTTTTATACGCTTTGGCTTTAACACCTTTAGCCGTTAATTCTTTTTCTAAAGCTATAGCAGGTGCTTCGCTAGAACTATACGTAAATGCCACATTTGCACCGTGATCCGCAAATACTTGTGCTATTCCTGTACCTATACCTCTACTTGCTCCTGTTATAATTACGTTTTTACCTTCTAATAGTTTCATCTGTTTACTTTTATAATTTGTATACTATGTTCTAAATACGCTTTGCTAGGTCAACCAAAATGTTAGCCATGGCAATTTCAATTTTCACTACTGTATGAGCTTCAAATTCAAATATACCTTTTGTTTTATATACTAACGAAAAAAATTCCGTCTAAACTGAAACATTTTCAGAATAAACGGAATTATATGTATTAGAGTTCACCCTAAGTTTACCCCATAACTTCTTTTACTTTCAATCCTATTTCAGCAGGAGAATCTACGACGTGAATACCACATTCTCTCATGATTTTCTTTTTGGCTTGTGCAGTATCATCACTACCACCGACAATAGCACCAGCGTGCCCCATTGTTCTTCCAGCAGGAGCTGTTTCTCCAGCTATAAACCCTATAATTGGTTTTTTACTACCACTTTCTTTATACCATTTGGCAGCATCAGCTTCTAATTGACCTCCAATTTCACCAATCATCACCACACATTCGGTTTCAGGGTCATTGATTAATAATTCAACGGCTTCTTTTGTTGTTGTTCCAATAATTGGATCACCACCAATACCAATAGCTGTTGTTATCCCTAACCCTTGACGCACAACTTGGTCTGCAGCTTCATAGGTTAAGGTTCCTGATTTTGAAACGATACCTACAGTTCCTTTTTTGAAAACAAAACCTGGCATGATGCCTACTTTGGCTTCTCCTGGAGTTATAACCCCTGGACAGTTAGGCCCAATTAAACGACAATCCATACCTTTTATGTAGTTGGCCGCTTTTACCATATCTGCCACAGGAATACCTTCTGTAATGGTAATAATAACTTTAATACCCGCGTTTGCAGCCTCCATAATCGCATCTGCAGCAAATGCTGGCGGTACAAATATGATAGTGGTGTCAGCACCTGCTTTTTCAACAGCTTCTAAAACTGTATTGAAAACTGGTCTTCCTAAATGTTCTTGTCCGCCTTTACCTGGGGTTACACCTCCAACAACGTTAGTGCCGTACTCGATCATTTGTTCTGCATGAAAAGTACCTTCACTTCCTGTAAAACCTTGTACAATTATTTTGGAATCTTTATTAACTAAAACACTCATGTTATATCTGTATTAATTATTGCTTTGCAAAAATATAGCATTGAAAACAATTACTAAAGTATTTCTTAAGCTTATTTACTTTTCAATTTTTTTTAAAATTTCTGGTATTCTTTTTACGTGGGCTAATTGTTTTAGTTTTTCCCTTGCTTCCTCAGCTGGACTCCCAAAATAAGTTTTACCCCCTTCTAAAGATTTTGCGATCCCAGATTGGGCCAATACCACTGCTTTTTTACCTATGGTGATAGCACTCGTAACGCCTACTTGCCCCCATAGGGTAACCTCATCTTCTACAATAACGCAACCAGCAATCCCTGTTTGTGAGGCAATTAAACATTTTTTACCAATAACGGTGTCGTGCCCAATTTGAACTTGATTGTCTATTTTTGCCCCTTTTTGTATCCTTGTATCGCCTGTGACCCCTTTGTCTATAGTGCATAGTGCACCAATATCAACATGGTCTTCAATCACTACCCCACCTCCCGAAATTAATTTATCAAAACCTTCCGGGCGATTTTTATAGTAAAAGGCATCAGCGCCTATCACTGTTCCCGCATGTATGGTGACGTGATTTCCGATGATGCAATTGTCATAAATAGACACGTTCGCGTGTATTAGACAATTGTCACCAATCACAACATTATTTCCAATAAAACAACCTGGTTGGATGATGGTGTTTTTACCAATTTTAGCCGAAGCTGCGATGGGTAGAAGTGCCTTCTCAAAAGGTTTAAAGAAATTCGTCAGCGTATTAAAATCACGAAACGGATCATCAGAAATTAACAAAGCCTTTCCTTCTGGACAAGCTACTTTTTTATTGATTAAAATAGTGGTGGCTTTCGAGTTTAGCGCCTTTTCGTAATATTTTGGATGATCTACAAATACAATATCACCCGCTTCCACCACATGAATTTCATTCATACCCAGAACTTTATAATCTTCATCGCCGATATATTCCGATTGAATGATGCTCGCAATTTGACTTAAGGAATATGGAATTGGAAATTTCATTTTTATTGTTGATTACTATTGATACTATTTTTACCAATTAAATTGATGTTCCACTATTAAACAACGAGACTTGTTGCATGTTTAATCAACTAATTCTATATGCTTATATACCTATAATCTAGTTGTTCATAAGTTGAGTTGCTTCCCAAACAATTTCCTTTGGAAATTCTCCAAAATAACTTAAATATTCTCCATTTTTAGAAATTACAACAAAACTAGAACAAGGATAATGATTATCGAAAAATAATCTTTCAACTATTCCTTCAGGATCTTTTTTCCATTCTAAAATTCCATCATACTCTTTTAATCCATCACTATCTTTATAGATATAAATTGGTTTTACTTGAGCGATTGCATGTATACCTTCTTCAAGTTGTAAGTACCACATTTGAATACTTTCTTTATTCCTCGTTCCACTACGGTTACAAGAGTCTTTACCAGGATAATAAATAATAACAATTGGTTTGTTAGGGTCTAACTTTTGGTTTAGTTCCTTTTCAAACAGTAATTCTAATACTTTTTTGTCATTTATTTTACCCTCCTTTTTTCTTAAAGAAAGCTTTTTGTGATGAATAGAATCACCAGTTATAACGAATAATTTATTTGTCGTCCGAATTCGATTAAACTTTGATTTACTTATTTCTAAGTTATTTTCATCAAAAAACTTAGTATTATTTTTTCCCTTCTTCGTCGAAGAACAGGAACAAATTAAAATTCCAAAAATTAATGTAAATAGGACTTTTTTCAAATTCTTTGCAATACTCTTGGCTCAACAAATTTATAAAATAACCAATTGTCAAATTAAACAATTACTCCTTCACTCTTTCCATGTAAGAACAGCTTGCTGTATCTATTTTAATTTTATCGCCTTCATTAATAAATAAAGGTACGTTTACCTCTGCACCAGTTTCTACTTTCGCTGGTTTTGTGGCATTTGTAGCCGTATTGCCTTTAACACCCGGTTCTGTATAGGTTACTTCTAACACAATACTTGCTGGCATATCTACCGATAAGGGCATAGCATCTTCTGTATTAAAAAGCACCGTTACGATAGTACCTTCTTTTAATAAATTTGGGGCATCTAAGGCACTTTCTTGTAAGGTAATTTGATTATAATCATCCGTATTCATAAAATGATACGTTTCACCTTCTGGATAAAGGTATTGGTACGACCGTGTTTCAACCCTAACATCTTCAATTTTACTACCTCCAGAAAAGGTGTTGTCTAAAACTTTACCAGTAGTTACGCTTTTTAATTTTGTTCTTACAAAAGCAGGACCTTTTCCAGGTTTAACGTGTAGAAATTCAATAATTTTAAAAATATCGTTATTATAACGTATACATAATCCTTTTCTAATATCTGATGTTGATGCCATTTTTTGTTTTTAGTTGATGGTTATTTGTTTTCGGATCTTCGTTTTAATTGTTGACGGTTCGTCGTTAAAAACTAAACTCCTAAACATACATATTGATACACTTTTTTTTGCACTTGTACTCTTGCCCTGAACGGAGCCAAAGGCATATTTTAATTGGTACTAAAATACCCTTTCATAATGCCTCGTTGTGAATCTCTTATAAACTGAAGAATTTCATCACGTTCCGGTGTTGCCTCCATTTCAGCCTCAATAATTTGCACTGCCTGCGAATTGTTATAGTTTTTCTGATACAGAATTCTGTAAATATTTTGAACCTCTCTTATTTTTTCAGAGGTAAAACCACGCCTTCTTAAGCCTACGGAATTTATCCCTACGTATGAAAGTGGTTCCCTGGCTGCTTTAACATAGGGTGGTACATCTTTACGTACTAAAGAACCTCCAGTAACAAAAGCATGCTGCCCAATAGATACAAATTGATGCACAGCTACTAAGCCTGCCAAAATAACATTGTCACCGATGGTTACATGGCCTGCCAAAGTTGAATTGTTCGAAAAAATACAATTATCGCCTACCAAACAATCATGAGCTACATGGCAATATGCCATAATTAAACAGTTTTTGCCAATGACGGTTTTCATTCGGTCTGAGGTTCCTTTATGGATAGTAGCACACTCTCTGATAGTTGTGCCATCACCGATAATTACGGTTGTTTCTTCACCTTCGTACTTTAAATCTTGGGGAGGTGCAGAAATTACGGCACCAGGAAAAATATTACAATTTTTACCAATTCTAGCGCCTTCCATGATGGTTACGTTAGAACCAATCCAAGTTCCATCGCCTATGATTACGTTATTATGGATCGTCGTAAAAGGTTCAACGACCACATTTTTAGCAATTTTGGCTCCTGGGTGAATATATGCAAGTGGTTGATTCATGCTATTTTGATTTTACTATTTGTGCCATTAATTCTGCCTCACAAACTAATTTATTGTTTGCATATGCATAGGCTTGCATATGACAGATTCCTCTACGGATGGGTGTGATCAAACTACAATGAAATATCAAGGTATCGCCCGGAAGCACTTTTTGTTTGAACTTTACATTATCCATTTTCATGAAAAAAGTAAGGTAATTTTCTGGATCTGGTACCGTGCTTAACACTAAGATCCCTCCTGTTTGTGCCATAGCCTCAACCTGCAAGACCCCTGGCATTACGGGTGCACCTGGAAAATGACCAACAAAAAAATCTTCATTCATGGTCACATTTTTCATCCCCACAACATGGGTGTCCGAAAGTTCTATAATACGATCTATCAATAAAAAAGGAGGCCTATGCGGTAGTACTTCCATAATTTTATGAATATCCATCAACGGAGGTTGATTTAAATCGTATTGCGGAACATTATTTCTTTTTTCAAACTTTATAATTTTCGATAATTTTTTAGCGAATTGCGTGTTGACAAAATGCCCTGGCTTATTCGCAATTACCTTTCCTTGTATTCTTGAGCCTATCAAAGCCAAATCTCCAATAACATCTAGTAATTTATGTCGTGCGGCTTCATTCGGGTGATGCAAGGTTAAATTATCAAGAATGCCGTTCGGCTTAATAGATAATTTTTTCTTATTGAAAGCTTTCTCTAGCTTTTTCATGGTGGCATCCGAAATTTCTTTATCCACATAAACGATGGCGTTATTTAAATCACCACCCTTTATCAGTCCATTTTCAAGAAGCATTTCGAGCTCGTGTAAAAAACTAAAAGTTCTCGCTGAAGAAATCTCTGTTTTAAAATCAGATAACCGTTCTAAAGTGGCATTTTGAGTGCCCAAAATTTTTGTCCCAAAATCGACCATAGTGGTCACCTGATAGACATCAGAAGGGATAATCGTTATTTCACTGCCCGTTGCCTCATCTTTGTAAGAGATCACTTCTTTTACCACATAGACATCGCGATCAGCTGCTTGCTCTACCACTCCAGCTTTCTCTAAGGCTTCAACAAAGAACTTAGAAGAACCATCCATAATGGGGGGTTCAGGACTGTCTAGCTCAATTAAAACATTGTCAATTTCAAGACCTACTAATGCGGCGAGCACATGCTCTGAGGTCTGAATTTTAACCCCTCTTTTTTCTAAATTAGTACCCCTTTGGGTATTGACCACATAATTAGCATCTGCCTCAATTATGGGCTCACCTTCAAGATCTACACGCTTAAAGGCATAGCCATGGTTTTCAGGAGCTGGTATAAATTTCATGGTTACATTTTCTCCAGTATGCAATCCTACACCTGAAAGGGTAACCTCTTTCGCAATTGTTCGTTGTTTCTTGTTACTCACGGCCAATCTTTTTTTCTAATTCATTAATTCTATTAACTATCTTCGGTAAATTCTTAAAATGTACGTAAGACTTGTTGAAGTCCCCGTAGTTTATTGCCGGGGAGCCTTGAATGATCTCTCCGTCTTTTATGTTTCTACCAATACCCGACTGTGCTTGTATTCTCACTCTATTACCAATGGTAATGTGTCCAACAATACCTACTTGTCCGCCAATCATACAATGACTTCCTATTTTCGCTGAACCCGCAATTCCTGTTTGAGCCGCAATGACTGTATGGGCTCCAATTTCAACATTGTGCGCAATTTGAATTTGATTATCTAACTTCACCCCTTTTCGCAATATCGTTGAGCCCAAAGTAGCTCTATCGATAGTGGTTCCTGCACCTACATCTACATTATCTTCTAGTATAACGTTGCCTGTCTGTGGTATCTTGGTAAACTCACCGTTTGCATTGGGCGCAAAACCAAAACCATCTGAACCTACAATAGCACCACTGTGGATTACACAATTATTGCCAATTACAGATTCTGAATAAATTTTAGCCCCCGCAAAAACAATGACATTATTTCCCAAAATAACATTATCCCCTACATAGGCATTAGGGTAAATCTTTACTTTATCACCAATTTTTGTGTTTTCTCCAATATACGCAAAAGCCCCCACATAACAATCACTGCCGTATGTTGATGACGCATCGATGTAAGAAGGATTCTCAATACCTACCTTATTGTTTTTTACTTGATTGTAATATGCTAATATTTTTGAAAAGGATTCATAAGCGTCATCTACTTTAATTAAAGTAGTGGTTAATTGATGCTCTGCTACAAAATCTTTATTGACGATAGTCACCGAAGACTTCGTTGTATATATATGTGGTGTGTACTTAGGATTAGCTAAAAAAGTTAGCGAACCCTGTTCACCTTCTTCAATTTTTGCTAATTTATCAACAGCAATATTTGGATTACCTTCAAGTTCTCCTTCTAAAATTCCTGCAATTTGACCAGCTGTAAATTTCATAAAGGCAAAAGTAACAAAAATAGTTAAACAGAAAGTTTAGGATAACACATATAATACTTTCTTATTTTTTTTGAAAGCATCTTTAGGTTAAGTTGATCCGATGCTTGCACCACATCGGTAATTTTACCATTACTTTTTAGAATTCGAATAGGCTGATTTTCCTCACTATACGCCTGATTTTCTATGAGTCCAGAGAACACAAAGTAGTTGGCTTCATGCGCTGTAAGCTTCAAGGTATTCATAATGGTCTTGCGGTGTTTATGCAGCCTTTCTTCGTTAATGGGTTTGTTTTTTATTTTTATGTGCAACAATTTTCTATTGATAATCATCGTACAGAGCATCGATAAAACGATATCTTGAGAGTTTTGCCAAGCTTTGATCGCTGCTAAAATATCAACATCATCTAATTGTGCAAATAAATTTAAATCGTCTTCACTAAAATTAGCTTTAGTTACTTTATGGCTTATAAAAAATAATAGCGCATTACTACACTGCAAAACCTCCCCTTTGGCGAGTAATTCTTTAGCTCTTTGCAAAACACTGATTAACAATTGTTCCGCAACGATACCCGTTTTATGAAGGTATACTTGCCAATACATAAACCTACGAGCCATTAAAAACTTTTCCACGGAGTAAATGCCCTTTTCTTCAAGGACTAAATGGTTATCAACTACATTTAACATGGTTAATAATCGTTCTGAATTTATGTTACCCTCCGCTACTCCTGTGTAAAAACTATCGCGTTTTAAATAATCTAGTCGATCCACATCTAGCTGACTAGACACTAACTGATTTAAGAATTTTTTTGGGTGTTCTCTTTTGAAAATAGCGATGGCGGTTGTTAAACTTCCGTTAAACTTTTTATTGAGCATTTCCATGTACAAGAGTGAAATATGCTCGTGACTCACACCAGCTACAATACTGTTCTCCATAGCGTGGGAGAAAGGTCCGTGACCAATATCATGCAATAAAATAGCACATAAGAGTCCTGTTTCTTCTTCAGGAGTGATATGAACCTCCTTAATTTTAAGGACTTGTATGGCTTGCTGCATTAAATGCATACAGCCTATGGCATGATGAAAACGGGTGTGATGTGCACCAGGATATACCAAATACGAAAGTCCCATTTGAGAAATTCTTCGCAATCGTTGAAAACTAGGCTCAGCAATGAGGTTAAAAATTAAATCGCTGGGGATATTTATAAATCCGTAGATTGGGTCATTGAAAATCTCAAGCTTTTTTGACTTTTGCACTATTCTTGTTTTTGTATAGGTTGACTAAGTTTGTCAAAGTTATAGAATTGATTTTAAGAACGCTGATTTAAATGTATTTTTGAAAAAAAATTATTTAACATCAACATTCATTGAAAATGACTAATTTTTTAAATAATTTTTTTTGGCCTCATTCAGAACGCTATGAAAACAGTTCTAGATGATGCAAAATAGAGGTAAATAGAATTAAAGTAGCTTGTTAATGCTGATCAAAGCAAGGTGAAAAAGACACATTAAAGTGCCTCTATGTATTAAACTAACTACGAATCACTAGAAAAAAACATACATGAATACAATAAACATACTGTGGGTTGATGATGAAATAGATTTATTGAAATCGCACATTATATTCCTTGAAAGCAAAAACTATACGGTAACCACCTGTAAAAGTGGACAAGAAGCATTAGAAGAAGTTGCCAAAACTAGATTTGATATTGTATTCCTTGATGAAAATATGCCTGGAATTTCGGGATTAGAGACCTTGACAGAGTTAAAGGCAATTGATGCCACCCTCCCCGTAGTGATGATTACCAAAAGTGAAGAAGAGTATATTATGGATGAAGCTATTGGTTCTAAAATAGCGGATTATTTAATAAAGCCAGTGAACCCCAATCAGATACTCCTCTCCCTGAAAAAGAGTTTAGACAATTCGCGCTTAGTTTCTGAAAAAACAACCTCGAATTACCAACAAGAATTTAGAAAAATTGCGATGGACTTGTCGATGGTGAACTCGCATACAGAATGGGCCGAGTTGTACAAAAAATTAGTTTCTTGGGAATTGCGCTTAGAAGAAATTGAAGATTCTAGCATGTTCGAAATATTAGAATCTCAAAAAGTAGAAGCCAACAACCAATTCGGAAAATTTATAGATAAAAATTATGAAGATTGGTTTACAAATGGGGACGGACCCATACTTTCCCACACGGTATTTAAAGAACTCGTAAAACCAGAGTTAAAAGAACAGCCCACCTTATTAGTGGTTATTGATAATCTACGTTACGATCAATGGCTTGCTTTCGAAGATGCAGTAACGCCATTTTTTAAAAAGAAAAAAGAAACTAATTACTACAGTATTTTACCAACGGCCACTCAATATGCCAGAAATGCTATTTTTTCTGGCCTGACCCCTTTAGACATGGAAAAGAAATACCCCGATTGGTGGAAGAATGATACAGAAGATGGCGGTAAAAATTTATTTGAAGCTGAATTTTTAGGGACACAATTAAAACGCCTAGGCTTAGACCTTACTTGGGAATATCATAAAATTAGTAGTCTAAAACAAGGTAAAACCCTATCACAGAATTACAAAACCCAAAAGAAAAACGATTTAACGGTGATCGTTTATAATTTTGTAGATATGCTTTCGCATTCTAAAACGGAAATGGAAGTGATTAAAGAATTGGCTTCTAACGATAAGGCCTATCGCTCTTTAACTCAAAGTTGGTTCAAAAATTCTCCCCTGTTAGAAATTATACAACAAGCCCAAACCATGGGTCAAAAACTAATCATTACCACAGACCACGGTACTATTAACGTTAAGCAGCCTTCGAAAGTGGTAGGTGACAAAGAGACCAGTTTAAATTTGCGCTATAAAACAGGCCGAAGTTTATCCTACGAGAAAAAAGACGTGTACGAGGCTAAAAAACCATCAGATGTGTATTTACCAAGTATTAATATGAGTAGTTCATTTATTTTTGCGAAGAACGATTTGTTTTTTGCCTATCCTAACAATTACAATCATTATGTGAGTTACTATCGAAACACCTACCAACATGGCGGAGTATCTTTAGAAGAAATGATCATTCCTTTTGTGGTTTTGGAGCCGAGGTAAGATAAGCAGCATATGATAAAACAATACACCCAAAAGCAACTACCTGAAATAGCGAAATACATTATCAACACGGCTAGCCATAAAAAGCTTTGTTTTCACGGCACGATGGGTGCAGGAAAAACAACACTCATTAAAGCAATTGTTAAAGAGCTTGGCAGTCAGGAAGAAGTAAGTAGCCCTACCTTTGGCCTTGTAAACGAATACCACAACGCCAATGGTACTGTTTTAGGCTATCATTTTGATTTTTATCGCCTACAGGATGAAGATGAAGCTTTAGATTTTGGTATTGAAGACTATTTATATGGCGATACTTGGGTATTTATGGAATGGCCTGAAAAAATTGGCTCCTTACTTCCAGATGATGTTAGCCATGTTTATATTGACATTATAGATGAAAAAACAAGGCAACTTGAAATGGCATAACATGGCACGCTAAGTTTTACAAAGTACTACAGGGTTTTTTTAAAATTTTTAGCGGCATTTGAACCTAAAAAGGCATGCTAAAACTAATCTAGTGCTGAACTAGGATACGCCATACATGGGTAGTTTTTAAACCAGCCAATCACCGATATTTTTATTGTATAATATTCGATGAACTGCATTTTTTTCGATAAAATGTTTGTTTTTTAGGGTAAAAGGTATATTTTTATCGTTCAAATACAAAAAATTAGTAATTTTTTTCCTACATTTGACTTGAAAATGATATTAACTTAAAAAAACCAAATTAAAATGAACACTAAAAAAGCCTTTTTTGCATTCGCAGCCGTAGCTTGCTTTGCATTTACATCCTGTACTTCTACAAGCGCATCTGATGATGCTGTATATGAGAATGACTCTATTGATCAAACGAAAATTAAAATGCCTACAAATGGTATAGATCGAACTAAAATAAAAATGCCTGCAAACGGATAATAAAAAAAAATAAGTTATTTAAAGAGTTTCTATATACTAGAAACTCTTTTTTTTTGTTATAAGATTGTGTTAAGCTCCATATTAATTATTAAACATGGTTTTAAAGACAGATAAAATAGCTACCAAAAAAAAATCAAAAAGTATACTTTTCGGAAGTTTAGTAGCATTAATCATTGCTATTTCTCCATATCTATTCTATACCTATAATTATTTTCCAAAGGGAAAATTTTTAGATTTTTATTTTTTTGTTTACGAGAGTAAATATCAGGAAAGTATCGTTATGGTGATGTGGCTAGCCATGAATAAAATAATTCCAATTATTTTACTAATACTTTGGTTTTTTACCTGTAAACATTGGTGGTATCACATCATACTCATTCCAATAGCAATGTTTAGTTTTCAATTAGTATCTCAGATAAATGAAGACAGATATTTAGATGAAACTGAAATTTACTGGTTAATTCCCATTATGCTGGTTATAACCCCTTTTGTTTATTTTATTCGTATTAAACTCTTTGATAAACATGTTTTAGGTATTGACCTTGATGCCATGGATGCAGAACTTAAATCTTATAAAGAAAAAGAGCGCTTACAAAAAGAAAAAGAGGATCAAACGACCTTAAATCAGCCTTAGGCCCCGTACCTGTTGTACCCCTAGGCATTAAAAAGCACTATTTTTTTTAAATAGGGATTCCCTAATAAAAAGTTGTAAATTTGTGTGTCTACTTTGCTTTATAAAAAGTAGTACGCCATACATAGCCTTATCATTTACAACTTGTGTATCCTAATTATGATTCAGCCTAGTTCACCATTCAGCAAACAACAGCTACTTCCACAAGAAGAAACTTTAGAAATTTTACGGCAAAAAGGAGAGCTTTTTATAGGCATTCCTAAAGAAAACCAATACCAAGAAAAACGTATTTGCTTAACACCAGATGCCGTGAATGCCATTACTGCAAATGGACATCGAATTTTGATGGAAGCTGGTGCTGGAGAAGGGGCAAATTTTTCTGACATAGACTACACCAATGCTGGAGCCGAAATTACCCGTGATACCAAAAAAGTATTTGGCTGTTCTATTTTATTAAAAGTAGAACCACCAACCTTAGCCGAAATAGAGTTAATGAATCCGCAAACGACATTAATTTCAGCGCTGCAAATAAAAACCCAATCTAAAAAGTATTTTGAGACCTTAGCTAAAAAACGAATTTCCGCAATTGCTTTTGAATATATAATGGACGACGATGGAAAATACCCCGCCGTACGGTCATTAAGTGAAATTGCCGGAATATCATCGGTACTTATTGCCTCTGAAATTATGGCAAATACCAACAAAGGAAACGGACTCATGTTTGGAAACATTAGCGGTGTTCCTCCTGTTGAGGTGGTGATTATTGGTGCAGGCACCGTTGGAGAATTTGCGGCAAGATCAGCTATTGGCTTAGGTGCAAATGTGAAAATTTTCGATAATTCAATTACCAAGCTTAGAAATATTCAGGCGCATTTAAGGCAAACAGTCTACACCTCTACCATTCAACCTAAAAATTTACTAAAAGCTTTAAAACGTTGCGATGTGGCCATAGGGGCTGTACGAGGAAAGGATAGGTCTCCCGTTATTGTCACCAAGACTATGGTAGAATCGATGAAAAAAGGAGCCGTAATTATTGATGTAAGTATCGATATGGGAGGCTGTTTTGAAACCAGCGAAATCACTAGCCACGATGCACCAACAAAAGAAAAATATGGAGTGCTGCACTATGCTGTTCCAAACATTCCGTCGCGTTACCCTAAAACAGCTTCGATATCTATAAGTAATATATTTACTCCTTACCTTTTAAAAATCGGGGAAGATGGCGGTATAGAAAATGCCTTGCGTTTTGATAAAGGCTTGCGAAACGGACTCTATTTTTACCGCGGAATTTTAACCAATAAATCGGTGGGCGAATGGTTCGATCTTTCCTACAACGATATTAATTTTCTTATTTTTTAAATTGTATACATGTCATTCTTAAAACGATTAAGCTTCTTCATCTTCGGTCTCTCTATCGGAATCGTATTTTTAGTGTTCTTTTTTCAGAATAAAGCGAAAGAAACCGGTACTGAGTTTTGTTATTTTCCCAACTGTAGGGTTTTAAAAGACATGCGATCTAAAGCGTACACCTACTCCGATGAAGTAACTCAGCTGATGGCTTCAGGGGTGACAGACTCGGTAAACATCAAAGCTTTTTTTACCAATGGCGATGTCGATTTTAAAAATAGTGACACAAAATCTGAGCCTTGTAGAACGTATAAAATAGTGCACGAAACCAAAGAAAAGGGCGTTCAAACACTTACCGTTACCAATTGTCCTAAAAAAATAATAATCGAAAAGATAGAATAAGGTTGCTTGTTGGTTGAAGATGTAAAATTAAACTATCTCATACAGGAAATTTTCAAGTATGTAAAGCAAGAAAGTCTAACCTAATACTTTTTACTCATGCCTAACACCCAATAATCAACACTATTCTAAGAAACATTTAAATAGGTAAGCGTTTAAAAACTAAGCACTACCCTCTTTATTACATCTTCCTTCTTTTACGTTCTTGCTTCAATAAAGTAAGTTCTCTGCTGGTTTGTCCGGCCACCGATGTGTTTTCTTCTGCCCTTCTAATTAAATAAGGCATCACATCACGAACAGGTCCAAAAGGCAAGTATTTAGACACATTGTAGCCCCTTACCGCTAAATTAAAAGAGATGTGATCACTCATTCCGTATAATTGTCCAAACCAAATATTTTCATGATTAGGGGCTATGGTCTTTTGAGTCATTAATTCCATTAATTTAATGCAACTTAGCTCATTATGGGTTCCCATGTAAATGGCCATAGACTCTAAATGATTCATCATGTAGGCTACTACCATATCAAAATTTTCGTCAGTGGCTTGTTTAGAACCACAAATGGGCGTTGGATATCCTTTTTCTTGAGCCCTTTCATTTTCTTTTTCCATATATGCACCGCGTACCAGTTTCATTCCGATCTTAAAACCTTCTTTGCTTGCTTTTTGTTCGAGCTTTTTTAAATACTCTAATCGATCCCAGCGATACAGCTGTAAAGTATTGAAAACAACAATCTTCTTTTTATTGTATTTCATCATCATTTCTTCCGCCAAAGCATCAGCTGCATCTTGAATCCAGCTTTCTTCCCCATCAATTAATAAGGCTACGTCTAAATCATAGGCTTTTTTGCAGGTTTTATCATAGCGTGCAACCACCCTATCCCATTCTGCAGTTTCATCTTCGGTTAATTCCTTACCTGCATTGACCTTTTTAAAAAGTGAAATTCTACCATAACCGGTTGGTTTAAATACAGCAAAGGGTATGGCTTCTTTTTCTTTGACAAAATCTAAGACTTTTAGCACCATTTCAAGAGCGTCATCTAAAGGATCTTCCGAGTCTTTGCCTTCTACCGAGTAATCTAACACCGAAGAAACACCTTTAGAATACAGTTTATCTACAACTGGCATACAATCTTTTTCATTTACGCCTCCGCAAAAATGATCAAAAACGGTAGCTCTAATTAAACTTTCGACCGGTAAATGCGCCTTTATTGCAAAATTTGTCATTGTGGTACCTATTTTAACCAAGGGCTCAATAGAGATCATTTTAAACAAAAAATAAGCACGTTCTAGTTCAGCATCAGTTTTTAAAGCAAATGCAGTTGCTGTATTCTCAAAAATAGAATTCATTTTTAGTAATAATTTAATGAATCAAAGATAAGTACTGAAAGTGTATTCTTATAACTAAAAATAGTCTTTATTTTGCAAGTCATTTATGGCTTTAGTCACAAGCATTTGATAAGTAAACATGATAAGATTTTTGATAATTTATTTGGGGAAGTCTATCAAAAAGAACAATTTTAGCGTATGAAATCAATTATTTCTTCTACTTGCTCCGTACATTTTAACGAATTGGCGTACCAAGCTTTAAATAGTCACCTAGCAGAAAAAAATTATTCTAAGATTTTTATTTTGGTCGACGAAAATACACACGACGCCTGTCTAGCCCCCTTTATGGCTGAAATTACAGGGGACTATGTGTATGAGATTATTGAAATTGAATCTGGCGAAATCAATAAAAATATAGCAACCTGCACACAAATCTGGGAAATATTATCAGAATTAGACGCAGATCGCAAAAGCCTGATGATAAATATTGGTGGGGGTGTTATTACCGATTTAGGTGGTTTTGTGGCTTCCACATTTAAAAGAGGAATTGATTTTATTAACGTACCCACTTCACTATTAGCCATGGTAGATGCCTCAGTAGGTGGAAAAACTGGGGTGGATTTAGGAAGCCTTAAAAACCAGGTAGGTGTTATTAACCAACCTGTGCTAGTTTTAGTGGTTTCGAGCTTTTTACAAACTTTAGAAGACCGCCAAATACAAAGTGGTTTTGCCGAAATGCTAAAACATGGCCTTATTAAAGATGCTGCGTATTGGGAACAATTAAAAACTTTACAGAGTTTCGATACGATTGATGCACTTATTTATCATTCAGTTGCCATAAAAAATGAAGTGGTACTTCAGGACCCCACAGAGCAAAATATCCGTAAAATTCTCAATTATGGGCATACCTTGGGCCATGCCATTGAATCTTACTTTTTAGAAAGTGAAGAACATGAGCTTTTATTACATGGCGAAGCTATTGCTATTGGAATGATTTTAGAAGCATATCTTTCCTTTAAACTAACCGGCTTGCCGAAGACTGATTTAGAAGACATCAAAACTACGTTTTTAATTCACTACCCTAAAGTTGCATTTAGCCCAAGAGATATTCAACAAATACTACAACTTTTAAAGTTCGATAAAAAAAACTCTCACGGAAACGTTAATTTTGTGCTCTTAAAAAGTATTGGTGAAACGATCCTAGATATCAATGTAGCTCAAGATGTGTTAGAAGAATCATTTGCTTACTACAAAGTTTAAGAGGTTCATGCACTAAAAAGAACAGTTTTACAACTCTGAGTTAGAGGTCTTAAAAAAATAATCTAGTTTAGGTATAACTAAAAAACCAAACTATGTTACGTAAAATTGTAGATTACAAAAGGTTAAGCCACGAAGTTGCATTACAATTAATTGAGTCCTATCCTGACGGATATGGAGATTCTGATATCATTCAATTTAAAAACATGCACGGTGAGCTTATTGAAGCCGTAGAAGTAAAAACCGATGACATTCTTTATCTTGTAAAGATAAGTAAGAGTCTTTCTAATTTTATCGCAAATTTTGATGACATCATAGAGAAAGAACTAGAAAACAAGATGATTCCTGAAGTAGATAGTGATAGTCCAAAGGCTATTGATTTAGTCTTGGAAAATGAGTATGATGGCAACGAAGATTATGATTAATTACATATATCGTTCCTTTAAAATTCTTAAATGATGCCTTAAATGGCCTGTCATAATGAAGCCTGCTGCGGCAACGCTCAAAGGAGAATTACTTGCCTCTCCTCTTTTTAAAAGCACTTCTTCATTGAAAGAATCGAACAAGGTAATGCTCGCATTTCGAACTGCATTAAACTCATCTAAAAGATCTGCTATATTTCGAGTATTAGCATTGGCATTGACCACATATTCATCTTGATCAAAACCCGGAAACGATGTTTTATCATTCCTTGCGATACAAAGGGCTCTATATTGAAAAATACGTTCAGTATCAATGATATGAAGCAAGACCTCGGCAACGGACCACTTACCTTTTTCGTAGGCATAGCTAAGTTTATCCGCCTCCATGTTGCCCATAAAGTTTCTAAAAAAAACCAGATCATCTTTTAGGGCTTTTTTTAAGTCTTCCTCTTTTAAATAGGCAATATACGTTGCGTAATAGGGATTATAATCTTCCTTTTTTAAATCTGAAATTTTCATAGTACTTTATTTTTTAAACAAAAAATCCTAAACATTTTGGGTTCAGGATTTTAAAAATTGTCATAGCCTTCTGGTATTACATTTCATTAAAAATAGTGTGCATCAAACGTTTTTTATCGTTGATACTTTCTTCTAATGAAATCATCGTTTCTGTTCTGCTTATCCCGTCAATATCATCAATTTTAAAAATGATATTTTTTGCATGGTTGGTATCTTTAGCTCTTATTTTACAGAAAATATTAAATTTCCCTGTCGTAATGTGCGCCACAGTTACATTAGGAATTTGATTCAAACGCTCTAAAACAAATTTAGTTTGATGTGTTTTTTCCAAGAAAATACCCACATAAGCAATAAAAGAATAGCCTAATTTTACATAATCTAAGGTTAACGAAGAACCCTTTATGATACCTGCTTCTTCCATTTTCTTAACACGTACATGTACTGTACCTGCCGAAATTAAAAGTTTTTTGGCGATATCAGTAAATGGTGTTCTGGTATTGTCTATTAACATATCCAGAATTTGGTGATCTATTTCATCTAATTTTACTTTTCCCATGTTGAGCGTATTATTTGGTGCAAAAGTAACGAATTAAGAAATTAAACTCAATAAAAGTTTAATTATTTTAACAAATATGTAAAGATTTAATAGTATTCAAAAAAATTATTCAACAGACAAGAGTAAATTAAAGACTTCTTTGTTCGTTTTAAGGCTCATAAATTCATCATCCACCAGACAATTAAAGGTTTGGTGTCCAAAATACCCCTCTAAACTACCCCGCTGTGCTATTTCCGGGATGAACTTTAGTGTTTGATCGACTAGGGTTTCTTGAAACAAGATACCTATATCGGTGCCCGATGAAAATATGGGATTGATGAGGTCTGCATTCTTTATCAGAATATCATAAAATAGTTTAGCGTTTTCCGGTATTTGAAAATATTCGTTTTGAGCGTATGCATCGATATTGGCAGCTCCTATAACCTCTACAGCCTTTAACAAGGCACAAAAAATATAAATTCTGGTTTCTTCCCGCGCATAATCATTGGCAAAATGGCCCGACTCAAATAAAATTGTAGGCGTATGTAACATTTGAAACGTATCTCCTACGCAATTGGCGTTAAAACTATCATCATACCTACCTATTTGATTGGGGATATAGCGTTGTAGTTCTTGAGTCATGGCTACTATAAGCTGCATACTAATGGCTCTTGATGCTGATATACTTCGAAGCTCATCATGTGAGGGAGCAAGAAAGGACACTGTCGCTGGTTTTCCGGTGGCCCCAACATTAAAAATGGTACGTTGGTCATGAAGATTAAAGCAGTAATTTGGTTTAAATGTGTCAAACGCATCTCGAAGTATGATGCTTTCTGGTTGCGTCCTGGTCTGTGCATCCCTATTTAAATCTACCTGGTTGGCGTTCACGCGAGTGTAGACTTGAGCACCATCCGGATTTAATATAGGAATGACCTTAAAAGTACATTGCTGTAGTAAGGTGGTTGCCAGATCGGAGGATGCTTGGATGAAATTGATAAAGTCAAGAACAGCCTTGGTCGTCGTCGACTCATTTCCGTGCATTTGAGACCACATGAATATTTTAGTAGGCCCAGATCCAAAAGTGACCGATTTTATCGCTTTGCCTAAAACAGACCGTCCAATTGTTTCTACCAAAAATAAATCTGACAACTCATCTAAAAAAGGAAAAATATGGTCATTCGTAAGGTAGCGCCCTTGAATGGTTTTTACCTTAATAGCCTCTTGAATACGTTTGTAATTCCTCATGAGTTCTTTAAAATTTAGGAACAAAAGTAAGCTCTATTTTATTTACAATTGTAAACTACTAAATATACAATTGTAAACAAACAAAGCCCTAAATTGCGCTATATTTTATACATTTGTAAACAATAATTTAACAGGCCATGCTTAAAATTTATACTAGTTATTTATCTTATTTATTTTCAATCATTTAAATTAGTTTATCTAATATGTAAGTTTAAACTATTATAACTAATAGATGACATGAAATGGCTCAACTAGGCACTAATACTCCAGAAAAACAATGACAATGGTAAATTCAGAAGAGTTTATAAAAAGAATTGAAAAAATAGTAGACTTTTACAGTTTAACCGCATCTTCTTTTGCTGATAAGATTGATGTACAGCGCTCTAGTATTTCACATTTACTATCAGGTAGAAACAAGCCAAGTTTAGAGTTTGTACTGAAAATAGTAGACAACTTTACGGAGGTAAATTTATACTGGCTCTTATACGGAAAAGGGTCTTTTCCACATAAAGAGGAAAAACAAAATACACCTACTCCAATAAAAACGAGTGCAAAAATTTCAGAAGAAAAATCGCTTACAAAAACAAATTCCAAAAAGAATGTCGAAAAGGTCATTCTTTTTTATGATGACGGAAGCTTTGAAAGTTACCATCCCTAAATCCATTCAAAACAAACTATAGATTAGATCCTTGTTGTAGTACAAGCCAGAAAAATTCTTTATTTTTGCACCATGGCAAATCGATTATATATCAGTGTTTTTTCCTTGATTTTTTTAACAGCATGCTTTCAACCAGAGCGCAACTGCGAAAGCTACAAAACAGGCGAGTTTACTTTTGAATACGAAGTAGATGGTGTTTTAAAAAAGAGCAACTTTAAAAGAACGGAGCAATACAGTATAGAAAGCTATGAAAATGTAATTGACACGGCCACTGTGCGCTGGCTAAACAATTGTGAGTTTGTTTTACAGCCTAGTGATAAGGGAACACCTATTCATTACAAAATACTCGCTACAAGCTCAGATTCGTATACGTTTGAATACGGCTTGGTAGGCAAAACAAACAAAGGAAAAGGAGTTGCCATAAAGGTTGCCGAATAGCTTTCAAGATTTTTATCGTTTTGAGGTTTTGCTTTACGGCTTCAAATGACTACCAACTCATCCTTACAACTCCTTCTGTATGTTTTTTTAAGCCTAAAAAGCAGTGCATTCGTTGAACTTCAAAAAACCACGTATTAGGAATTTATAGGTTCACCTAAAAAACATAGGGCACCTTGCCATGTAAGCCAACAGCATCTCAATGAAAGTTTAACCCACTACCTTTAGAAATGAATAGTCAAAAGCATGTTTAAATTACCAAAGCTTGTTGAAGTTACATCGCTTTGAATCCATAAGTTTTTTATAAAAAACCAGAGAAATAAACACAGTAGTCGTTATTTTTGGACACTTAATTGAATTAACTATGAATTGGTTTTTACTCATTATTGCAGGATTATTTGAAGTTGGTTTTGCCTCATGCCTAGGAAAAGCAAAAGAATCAACAGGGCTTACCGCTACCTATTGGTATTTTGGATTTCTTATTTGTTTAACGATAAGCATGTTGCTCCTCGTCAAAGTCACCCGAGAACTACCCATAGGAACCGCTTATGCCGTTTGGACTGGGATTGGTGCGGTTGGCACTGTGTTAATGGGCATATTTGTTTTTAAAGAGCCCGCAGATTTTTGGAGGTTATTTTTTTTAACCACTTTAATTGCTTCGATTGTAGGTCTTAAATTGAGCGCTAGTTAGGCCTACTATAAGCCATTTCAGGATTTACTGATTTTTGCTCTTTAAACATTCTTTGCTGCTGTTTTACAGTCATAGTACTGCCGTCATGACTCCAGCCAGGAGGGCCAAAGATATACATTAGTTTATGCGACAGTTTAGGCGATTTTTTTAAATCATTCCAAATATCCTTAAACTCGTGAGTTAAAATAACCATAGGGTTATTAGAATTAGGCGCATGAATCACGCCGTACTTTACATCAATACCATCATCAAGTGGCAACCAGGTTCCAAACATTCTATCGAAAATATTCAAAAATCCACCGTGATTTTTATCTAAATATTCTACATTCTGAGCATGATGCACCTGGTGCATGGTATGCGTATTCATAAATTTCTCAAAAATGCCCAATTTTGGAAGTAAAACGGTATGTAATTGAAATTGCCATAAAGCCTCAATACCTAAACAAAATACCACCATTTCTGGCGGAAAACCAATCGCAGGCATCCACATGTAAAACAAAGGTTTATACAAAAGTGTAAACCAACCATTGCGAACAGCGGTTCCTAAATTAAAATTATCAGAAGAATGGTGTACAATATGCGCAGCCCATAAAATTCTAATTTCATGGTTGGCCCTGTGAAACCAATAATAGGTAAAGTCGTCTGCTAATTGGCAGAGTACCCAAATATACCAAGCATACCCAAAAGAGGCATAGCCTAAAATATTCATTCGCACTCCCCCAACTTCAGGGTTAAAAAGTTCATAGACTAAGGTAAATATAAAGATAGCTGAAACCACTTTTAACAAAGCAGCAAGTATGGCTGAGCCCACACCCATAAATCCACTTGCAAATAAATCTTTCCAATCGTATAAATCGTGATGCTCCTCGTGGGTTTTACTGTAGGTTAATTCTAATAAAATAAAAATAATAAAACAAGGCGCACCGTAAACAAGGGGGTTTGTTAAATCCATAGAAATTCAATTTTTTTCTAAAAATACTACTATTCACTTTAAAATAATAGTTTGTTTAATCTTTTAAATTATTTTCTAGACTCTCTAAGTAATTTATTTTGTTCTTCCAGAAGTTTTTCCATGTTCGAAAGTAGCTGAATATCTTTAGGTGTTTCTACCGCCGTATTTTTAGGATCTTCAGATTTTGATTTAAACCTATTAAAAAATTTAATGACAACAAAAATGGTGAGCGCGACTATAAAAAAATCAATCACAACCTCTATCAGTTCTCCATAACCAATAGCCACTTCTTCACTAGCCTCTGAAGCCTCTCGCAATACATACTTTTTGGCCTGAAGATTTACATCGTCTGTAAATAAAGATAAGGGTGGCATAATAATTTTTTTTACCAAAACATTGACCACACTATTAAATGCGGTTCCAATGATGATACCGATAGCCATATCCATTAAATTTCCTTTTATGGCAAAACTTTTAAACTCTTTAAGAAAACTCTTCACTTTATACTATTTTTAAAATAAGGTAGGCTGACTGTCATCATCATTTGGTTTTTTCTTTTTGGAACCTTCCACGACATCAGAACCAGCATTTTTACCTGTACTTTTTTCTTCAGAAACAGCCTCCTCATCGATAACCTCAATATCGTTTGTTTCAACCACTTCTTCTTCAACATAGGCCAAAGATGCTAAAGCATTCAAGTTTTTAATCTTATCCGAGGTCAATTGATTTCCTAAAGCTTTTATTCCTTTAATCGCTATAAAATCTTCAACATCAATAGTTTGATTAGGTTTTGCGTCTTTTCCTTTCTGCTTTGCAAACTCTAATTCTACAACAGGTCTCCAATCGGTAGACACCAACTCTAAAACTGATTTAGGGTGTTCAGAAATAAATAAATCTTCTCTATTTTCAGATTCAATTAAAAAGCGTTTTACATAATACCGCTCTTTTTCTCCATCGTAGTAAATAGCCGATATAGGCTTATCGGGATTCCATTTTTCTAAGACAATCATATCTTCTTCAAAATGCGCCGTTAGTTCTGGTGAAATTGTTTTGGCAATTCCTTTTTGCGTTACAATTAGCAATAAATCTTCGCCCTTAAACTCACCTAACAATTCTCCTCTGCCATCCACATTTAATCGGCGCACCACTTCATCAAACCAAATTTTTCTAGGTTTTAAGGTTGAGACTCCTTTTTCTTTTAACTCTATTCGCTTCACTGCATATTTTGTAACAATATTGCCCTTTGATGCCCTGCCTTTGATTAAGACATCTGAAAAATCAAGATCCCATTTCAGTTTCTTGATACTTCCCGCTTGCCGCAAAAGCACTGTAACTACTTCTGCTTCTCCATTGGGGTTTTCAGAAAAATACAGCACGTCCGAATTCGCATTTCCGTTGGTTAAATCGTACATTTTATCTCTCGTAATGCTTGTTACATTAAACCTTTTAATATAACTGGGCCCATTTTTACCATCTTTATACACCATGTTATAAATGGTCCTCTTGTCTTTTTTCTTAAAGACAGCCACATGAATAATATTTTTACCTACAAAAGTTTTAGCATCCACTTTGGTCACCATCATTTGTCCACTTTTGGTCATGATGATAATATCATCGATGTCACTGCAATCATCTACGTATTCATCGCGCTTCAAAGAGGTCCCCACAAAACCTTCCTCTCTATTCACATATAGTTTCGTGTTTCGAATAACTACCTTGGTAGCCTCAATATCATCAAATACTCGAATCTCAGATTTACGCTCGCGACCTTTACCGTATTTTGCTTTTAAATCTTTAAAATAGGCAATCGCAAAATCTACCAAATGCGCTAAGTTGTGCTTTACTTGCGCTATTCTTTCTTCAAGACTATCAATAAGTTGCTGTGCTTTGTCAATATCAAACTTCGAAATGCGTTTAATCCTAATTTCGGTTAATCGCACAATATCATCTTCGGTTACCACACGCTTTAAATGCTTGGTGAAGGGAGCCAATCCTTTATCGATAGCCTGAATAACGCCTTCCCATGTCTCCTCTTCCTCAATGTCTCGATAGATGCGATTTTCGATAAAAATACGCTCTAAAGAAGAAAAGTGCCATTGTTCTTCCAATTCACTTAATTGCACTTCAAGCTCTCGCTTTAGCAGCTCTACGGTGTAATCTGTAGAACGTTGTAACATTTCAGTGACGCCAATAAACAGTGGTTTATTATCTTCTATTATACAGCCTAGAGGCGAAATTGAAGATTCACAGGCCGTAAAGGCATACAAGGCATCTATAGTTTTATCCGGTGACAATCCGGATGGCAAATGAATTAAAATTTCTACATCTGCAGCGGTATTATCCTCTATTTTTTTAACCTTTATCTTTCCTTTATCATTCGCTTTTAAGATAGAATCTATTAAAGTAGAGGTGTTCGTACCATAGGGTATTTCATTTATAACCAGTGTATTCTTATCTAATTGAGATATTTTGGCACGGACTCTTATTTTTCCTCCTCTAAGTCCATCATTGTAGCCAGAAATATCTATAATACCTGCCGTTGGAAAATCGGGATAAAGGGTAAATTTCTGCCCTTTTAAATATTTAACAGACGAATCTATAAGTTCTATAAAGTTATGTGGCAGTACTTTGGTCGAAAGTCCCACGGCAATACCTTCCGCTCCTTGGGCTAATAACAATGGAAATTTAACCGGTAAATTAACGGGCTCTTTTTTACGGCCGTCATAAGAAGATTGCCATTCGGTTATTTTAGGACTAAAGACAACCTCTAAACCAAATTTAGACAATCGAGCTTCAATATAACGCGATGCTGCTGCACCATCACCTGTTAAAATGTTACCCCAGTTCCCCTGCGTGTCGATTAATAAATCTTTTTGACCTATCTGCACCATGGCATCGGCAATACTAGCATCTCCGTGCGGGTGATACTGCATGGTATGGCCTACGACATTGGCTACTTTGTTGTACCGACCATCATCAAGCTCCTTGAGCGAGTGCATAATTCTGCGTTGTACAGGCTTAAAGCCATCTTCAATAGCGGGTACAGCGCGCTCTAAGATGACATATGAGGCGTAATCTAAAAACCAATCCTTGTACATGCCCGTTACTTTCGTAAGGGAATCTTGTGTTGTATCTTGCGATGCTAAAGGTTCTTGTTCGTTTGTGTTTTCTTCGTTCAGCTCTTCGTTCTCTTCCATTTAGAAAGACTCGTATTACAATGGTTTATAATTAGTTAGATTCTATAATATCTAGCTCTACTTTAAGATTTTCAATGATAAATTTTTGGCGATCAGGGGTGTTTTTACCCATATAAAACTCTAACAAATTCTCGATAGACATATTTTTATCTAACATTACAGGTTCCAAGCGAATGTCGTCACCGATAAAATGCTGAAACTCATCTGGAGAAATCTCCCCAAGACCTTTAAAGCGAGTTATTTCTGGCTTTCCAGATAAGGCTTCTATCGCTGCTTGTTTCTCTTCGGGACTATAACAATAAAAAGTTTGTTTTTTATTCCGAACTCTGAATAATGGGGTTTGTAAAATGTACAAATGATTCTCTTTAATTAATTCCGGAAAAAACTGTAAGAAAAACGTAATCAACAACAAACGAATGTGCATCCCATCGACATCCGCATCGGTAGCAATAACAATTTTGTTATACCGTAAATCTTCCATAGAATCTTCTATGTTTAAAGCGGCTTGCAACAGGTTAAATTCTTCGTTTTCGTAGACAATTTTTTTACTCATTCCGTACGAGTTTAAGGGTTTACCTCTAAGGCTAAAAACGGCCTGCGTATTCACATCACGTGATTTGGTGATAGATCCCGAAGCAGAATCTCCCTCCGTAATAAATAACGTACTCTCTAAATAGCGATTGTTCTTAACATCCCCCAGGTGTACCCGGCAATCTCTAAGTTTTTTATTGTGTAAGTTCGATTTTTTAGCTCTGTCTCTTGCTAATTTTCGAATCCCAGAGAGCTCTTTACGCTCTTTTTCTGCCTGCATAATTTTCCGCTGCAATTTTTCTGCGGTATCAGGGTTTTTGTGCAAGTAATTATCGAGTTTAGTCCCAATAAAATCATTGATATAGGTACGCACCGTCGGGAAATTCCCGCCCATATCAGTAGATCCTAATTTTGTTTTGGTCTGACTTTCAAAAACAGGCTCCGTTACTTTAATAGCTATTGCCGATATTATAGACTTGCGAATGTCGGAAGAATCATAGTTTTTACCGTAGAAATCACGAATAGTTTTAGCAATAGCTTCTCGAAAAGCCGCTTGGTGCGTACCTCCTTGCGTTGTATTTTGCCCATTCACAAACGAGTGGTATTCTTCGCTGTATTGCGTTTTACTATGGGTAATTGCCACTTCAATATCTTCCCCTTTTAAGTGAATCACTGGGTATAACATATCGTCTATGTTATTATTATCCTCAAGAAGATCTTTAAGTCCGTTTTCTGAAGTAAATTTTTCACCGTTAAAAACTATGGTTAATCCTATGTTTAGATATACATAATTTTTAAGCATCCGCTCTATGTATTCATTGCGGTACTTATATTTCTTAAAAATAATTTCATCCGGAATAAAAGACACTTTAGTACCTTTTCTTTTGGTCGATTCTTCAGGTCCAATTTCCTCCACTAAATTTCCTTGATGAAATTCAGCGGTCTTTAATTTATTCTCTCGAGCCGATTCTACCTTAAAAAAAGTGGACAAGGCATTTACTGCTTTTGTTCCTACACCATTTAATCCGACCGACTTTTTAAAGGCTTTTGAATCGTATTTACCACCTGTATTCATTTTAGAAACCACATCAACCACTTTGCCTAAGGGAATTCCACGACCATAATCGCGAACCGTGACTAAATTATCTTTAATGCTGATATCAATGGTTTTTCCCGAACCCATTACAAATTCGTCAATACAGTTATCAATGACTTCTTTTAAGAGAATATAAATACCGTCATCTGCCGACGAACCATCGCCAAGCTTACCAATGTACATTCCAGGACGCAGACGAATATGCTCTTTCCAGTCTAGTGAGCGAATATTATCTTCGTTGTATTGCGTATTTTCTAACATATGTGGATTTTCTTCGAAAGAGTCGCTAATATAGCAAGTGTAGCCCAAAGATAAAACTACAGCCACCGAAAGTAATCAACAATAAATAAAAGACTTTTGTTGATAGTTCATGGCAGTCAGCGGGGAATAAACAACTATTTCTTCTGAAAATATATGATTTTAAGCATTTTTTTGCGCTATTAAAAATCTTAACTTAGAGGTGAATTATAAATAAACTTTCTATGGAGTTTGTAGATTACTATCAAATTTTAGGGCTTGAAAAAAAAGCAAAAGCTGCTGAGATTAAGAACGCCTATCGAAAAATGGCTCGTAAATACCATCCTGATTTAAACCCCAGTGATGAAAAAGCTAAAGAAAAATTTCAACAAATTAATGAGGCTAACGAAGTGCTGAGTGATCCTGAAAAACGGAAAAAATACGATAAGTTTGGAAAAGACTGGCAACATGCCGACGCCTTTGAAAATGCTGAGCGGCAGCAACGATCAAGTCGAAATCAAACCAACTATAGCTCTCAGGGATCACATGAGCGAGATTTTTCTGATTTTTTTGAATCCATGTTTGGCGGGCAGCAATCGAGCACAGGTCGTCAGCGAACTACGCAGTTTAAAGGGCAAGATTATAATGCCACCTTGAATCTAAATTTTAAGGATATTTTAAAAACCCAACAGCAAGTCATTGATCTGGGCTCAAAAAAAATTAGGATTACCATCCCTGCTGGGGTTGAAAACGGCCAAACCATAAAAATTAAAGGACAAGGAAGCGAAGGACTTCATGGAGGTCCTAAAGGTGATTTATACCTTACTTTTCAGGTAAGTGAAGACCCCATTTACAAACGCTTAGGGAACGACTTGTATAAAACAGAGGAAATTAGCTTATACGATGCTATTTTAGGGAAAGAAGTGCTATTTGAAACCATCAATGGAAAAATAAAAGTAAATATCAGCCCAGAAACCCAGAGCGATAAAAAAATAAAAATTAAAGGAAAAGGACTTCCCGTGTATAAAAAAGAGGGCGTTTTTGGTGATTTATACATCACTTTAAAAATTAAAAATCCCGAAAATTTATCGGAAGAAGAGAAAAAATTATTTGTTGAACTTTCTAAATTGAGAAACTAATGGCAACTGAAAATTATATTTTAGTGCAGTTATATTGCACTCAAACCAAAATAGAACATAGTTTTATTAGCAATCTAAACGAGTACGGCTTTATCAGCTTAACAACGATTGAAAATGAAAGCTATATTTTAGAGGAAGAAATCACAGAGGTAGAACGAATTCGCCGTTTACATTACGATTTAGGCATTAACTTAGAAGGCATTGATGCCCTAAACCATTTAATGCAAAAAATTGCGAACTTAGAAAAAGAGAATAGGATTTTAAAACAAAAGTTATTGTTGTTTGAAGCTTGTTAAGGTAACCATATTTCAATGTGATAATTTACCATTTTAAAATGTAACAATTTGAAGGTGTCAAGATTTGAAGATAAAATAGTGTACCAATTTATGAATGTCATCATCTGAAAATACACCCATTATAATGGTCTAAAAATCGAACAATTCCAATATCCAAAGAGTTAACTATACAACTTCTTCCGTTTTACAGAAACTAAGCTAACTCCTAATATCACGATACACATGCCTAGTACTTGCAGTGAGGTGATTCGTTCATCTAAAAAAATAAACGCCAAGACAATAGTGGCCACAGGTCCTAAACTTCCAAAAATAGAAACAGTAGATGCCCCCAGTCGTTCTATGGCCGCTGACACTAAAAAAGAAGGAATCAAGGTGCAAAAAATAGCCATCGATAAACCTAATAGGTAAACTTCTTTTGGGTACTGAAATAAATCATAATTTCCTTGCCATAGAAAGTGAATAGCTACTGCGATTGTAGAAACAATCATGGCATATGAGGTGAATTGTACCATTCCAAATTTGGGTATCAACCAACCGCTTCCGACCAGATACGACGCATAGGTCACCGCGCTTAAGAAAATTAAAAAACCACCCAACCATAGCTCTTCACCCTGTAGACCAATTTCATCCCAAAAAGCAATAAAAACACCGACATAAGTAACACCTATAGCTATGAATTGATTTTTAGTTAGCTTCTTTTTAAAAAATAGCCAAGAAAGTAAAACTACGATGGTTGGATAAATAAATAAAATAATGCGCTCCAAGCCAGCTTTCAGGTATTGTAAACCCATAAAATCGAACAAACTAGCCATATAATAGCCAATGCATCCGAAGAAGAGCAACCAAAGCCAATCTTTTTTTGTTATTGCTTTTGGCTGTGACGGTTTTTTCCACAAAGCAATGGCCAAGTAGAACGGAAAAGAAAATACCATTCTAAAGAGTAATAAAGTCAGGTAATCTACTTGATATTCATAAACGAGTTTAACTAAAACAGCCTTGGCAGAAAAAAGTATAACGCCGAAAATGGCACAAATAACCCCAAAACTTGCTGCGGATGATTTTTTGAACAAATTATTTTATTGTTAGTTGTTAATTCGCAGTGGTTAGCCTTATTAAAAAAAATCAGAATTTTATTTCTGAACCTTGCTTTTTAAGTTCGGATAAGAGTTCCCCCTATGGGGTGAGGTGGCTTCGCCTCTACACATTAAATCTAAAGTGCATTACATCACCGTCTTTTACAATGTACTCTTTACCTTCTACGCGCATTTTACCGGCTTCTTTTACCTTAGCTTCGCTACCTAAAGCAACATAATCGCTATAGGCAATGACCTCCGCTCGGATAAATCCTTTTTCAAAATCGGTATGGATCACACCCGCTGCTTGTGGCGCTGTAGCTCCTACTGGAATGGTCCATGCACGCACCTCTTTAACACCTGCCGTAAAATAGGTCTCTAAGTTTAACAATTTGTACGCGCCGCGAATTAACTTGCCAGAACCTGGTTCTGTCAATCCTAAGTCTTCTAAAAACAGTTGACGCTCTTCATAGGTTTCTAATTCGGTAATATCAGCTTCCGTACCTACCGCTAAAAAGATAACCTCTGCATTTTCGTTGGCCACATTTGCTTTTACCTGATCCACATAAGCATTACCGTTTACCGCAGACTCTTCATCTACGTTACACACATACATGACAGGCTTATCAGTAATAAATTGTAAGGGATGCACAAACTCTTTGCGGTCTTCCTTTGTAATTTCGATGGCTCTCACCGATATACCAGCTTCTAAGCCTTTTTTTATAGCCAATAAAACCGATTCTTCTTTTTGAGCTTCTTTATTACCCGTTTTAGCTGCTCTTTTTACTTTTTCTAGCTTTTTATCTACAGTTTCTAAATCTTTCAACTGCAATTCCATATCGATCGTTTCTTTATCGCGAATAGGATCTACAGAACCATCAACATGCACAATATTGTCATTATCAAAACAGCGCAACACATGTAAAATAGCATCGGTTTCACGAATATTACCTAAAAACTGATTTCCTAAACCCTCGCCTTTACTGGCACCTTTTACCAAACCGGCGATATCAACGATCTCAACAGTTGCAGGTAAAACACGCTCAGGGTTTACCAATTCTTCTAGCTTTTGTAATCTTGTATCGGGAACGTTTACAACCCCAATATTAGGCTCAATAGTACAAAATGGAAAATTTGCGCTTTGTGCTTTTGCGTTGGATAAACAATTAAATAAAGTGGATTTTCCCACGTTTGGTAAGCCTACGATTCCTGCTTTCATTGCTAGCTATTTTTTTATATTCCCTTGCTTAAGGAAATCTTTTTTATTTGCGAGTGCAAATATAGTTTTACTCTCACGAATATAAGATGCTTTTAAACAAAAAAATCCTAAGGCTAAGCTCAGGATTATATTTTGAAGGCAAATAAAAATTATTATCCGTTTGGATGCATAAATTTTTGCTTTCCTAATAAGGTTTCTTCCGATTCTACATGACTATCATCAGGCACACAACAATCTACCGGACAAACAGCTGCACATTGCGGTTCTTCGTGAAAACCAATACATTCCGTACATTTATCTGGAGATATATAATAAATCTCATCACTAATAGGCTCTTGCACGACGTCTGCATCAACTTCTTTACCACTTGGTAACACCACTTTCCCTTTTAATGAGGTTCCATCGCTATAACGCCATTCGTCTGCGCCTTCATATATTGCAGTATTCGGGCACTCTGGTTCACAAGCACCACAATTAATACACTCGTCTGTTATTATAATTGCCATAATTTTCTTTTTCTTTTATGCTGAATTAAATTCAGTATCAATACTTTTGTGCAAAGGTAAAACCTAATACAATCCTATACAAATATAATGACAGACCTGACAACAAGAATAGAAGCTTTTGTTAAATTGGGTAGTTTTTTTAAAGATTTTTGCCATTCAGCCGCTAAAATTGAGAATAACCTAATCCATGAAAGAGCTATTTTTAATGAGTTCGAAGAAAAAATAAGTTTAGCAAAACATAAAAATGGCTGGTTTAACCGAGAAAATATTCTGTTTAGCCTTGACTCTTGGTCAAAAGTTTTGAACCAAGAAAATCTTCAACATTGGATCGCTCCTTATAATTTTGTGCCAAAGCTTGAGGCTAAAAGGGTTGCTTTAATTATGGCGGGTAATATTCCCTTGGTTGGATTTCACGATTTTCTTTCGGTATTAATTACTGGACATAAGGTGGTAGTGAAACTATCTTCAAACGATACCGTATTATTACCCTTTGTCGCTGACCGCTTAATTGAATTTGAACCAAGTTTTAATGATGCGATTCTTTTTAAGGAGGGTCAATTACCCAGTTTTGATATGGTAATTGCCACGGGTAGTAACAATACCGCACGTTATTTTGAACATTATTTTAAAAATAAACCACACATTATTCGAAAAAACAGAAATTCGGTTGCTGTTTTAACAGGAACCGAATCTCAAGAACAATTAAAGGCTTTAGGTGAAGATATTTTCCGGTATTACGGACTAGGATGTCGAAGTGTATCTAAACTCATGGTTCCCCACAATTATGACTTCGACGCTTTTTTTAAGGCCATCTATGCGTATCATCCGATCGTAGAGCAAGTAAAATATGCTAATAATTACGATTATAATAAAGCGGTATACTTAATGAGCGAATTTAAATTATTAGATAATGGCTTTCTTATCTTGAAAGAAGATAAAAGCTATGCCTCACCCATCGCATCACTTTGTTTTGAAAAATACGAAAGCCTAGCTGCTGCCCTAGTTCAATTGCAGGCCGACGAGGAAAAAATACAATGTATTGTGGCCAGTGGTGTGGTAAAAAATGAAATACCCTTTGGAAAAACACAAGTACCTAGTTTAAATGATTATGCTGATGGTGTTGATACGATTGACTTCTTGTTGAAAAACTCTTAGAATTTTAGTTAGATTGCCCTTAAAATCCCTTAAAAATTAAGACCTTTGCAACTTTAAAAAAGTATATCCAATGAAAAAACATAATTTTAGTGCTGGCCCATGTATTTTGCCACAAGAAGTTTTATTAAAAGCTTCAGAAGCGGTTCAAGATTTTAATGGTATGGGATTATCACTAATCGAAATATCGCATAGAAGTAAAGAATTTATTAGCGTCTTAGAAAAAGCAAGAGCCCTTGCTTTAGAGCTTTTAGATCTTGAAAACAAAGGGTACCAGGCTTTATATCTCTCTGGTGGGGCTAGTATGGAGTTTGTTCGTGTGGCTTACAATCTTCTTGAAAATAAAGGAGGATATTTAAATACAGGTACATGGAGTAACAACGCCATAAAAGAAGCCAAAATTTTCGGTGAGGTGGTTGAAGTAGCCTCTTCTCAAGCAGAGAATTTTAATCATATTCCAAAAATGTTTGGTATCCCGAACGATTTAGATTATCTACACGTTACCTCGAATAATACTATTTTTGGTACGCAAATGAAAACATTTCCAAACACAAAGGTGCCCTTGGTCTGTGATATGAGTTCTGATATTTTCTCAAGAGTCATCGACTTTTCTCAATTTGATTTAATTTATGCTGGGGCACAGAAAAATATGGGTCCTGCAGGAACTACCCTTGTCATTGTTAAAGAAGAACTTTTGGGTAAGGTAAGCCGTCAAATACCTAAAATATTAGACTACAGCGCTTATATAAATGCAAAAGACACCATGTACAATACGCCTTGCGTTTTTGCTATCTACGTTTCTATGTTAAACTTAGAGTGGTTAAAGAAAATCGGAGGAATTAAAGCCATTGAAGAAATCAACGAGAAAAAGGCACAATTAATCTATTCTGAAATAGATTTAAATCCTGTTTTTCAGGGTTTTGCAAAAAAAGAAGATAGATCCATCATGAACGCCACCTTTACCCTTACCGATGATAAATTAAAAGATTCTTTTGATGCCTTATGGAAGGAGGCTGGAATTAGTGGAATTAATGGACATCGTTCCGTCGGTGGTTATAGAGCCTCTATGTACAATGCACTGCCTATAGATAGTGTGGGAGTCTTAGTTGATGTCATGAGCGAAATGGAACGAAAAGGATAATAAAATAGAGGGTAGTTTTTAATGGGTAGTCGTTAGAATTAAAATTTCACTTGACTTGTACTACCTACTAACCACTAGCTACTAACAACTAAAATAAATGAGAATATTAGCAAACGATGGCATTTCCCAAGTTGGCATTGAAAAATTAAAACAAAACGGATTTGAAGTTTTAACGGTACATGTTGCCCAAGAACAATTAGCAAATTATATAAATCAACACAACATAGAAGTTCTGTTGGTTCGCAGTGCCACCGAAGTAAGAAAAGATATAATAGACGCTTGTCCCGACTTAAAACTAATTGGTCGTGGTGGTGTTGGATTAGATAATATTGATGTTTCATATGCAGAACAAAAAGGAATTCCTGTTATAAATACGCCTGAAGCATCCTCAGACTCAGTAGCAGAATTGGTTTTTGCGCATTTATTTGGAGGTGTACGATTTTTATATGATGCCAACCGAAACATGCCATTAGATGGCGATAGTAAGTTTAAAGAGCTAAAAAAAGGATACGCTAAAGGAACAGAATTAAGAGGAAAAACCTTGGGTATCGTAGGGTTTGGAAAAATAGGACAAGCAACAGCAAAAATTGCATTAGGAATAGGCATGAAGGTGCTCTACCACGATGTTGAAGTTGCCAGCAAAACCTTGACCTTATCCTTTTTTGACGAGCAATCCTTATCCTTTACATTGAAAAACAGCCCAAAGGAAGAAGTTTTGAAAAATTCAGATTTTATATCCTTGCATGTACCCCAACAAAAGCAGTATATCTTAGGTAAAAGTGATATTGACTTAATGAAAGATGGCGTTGGCATTATAAACGCAGCTCGCGGTGGGGTTTTAGATGAGGTGGCCTTAGTCAACGCATTGGAATCAGGAAAAGTAGCTTTTGCAGGCCTTGATGTATTTGAATCCGAACCAAACCCTGAAATCAGAATTTTAATGCATCCAAACATATCTTTAACACCGCATATTGGAGCGGCCACATTAGAGGCACAAGAAAGAATAGGTTTGGAGTTAGCGACAACCATTATTCAATTGTTAAAATAAGGCTTCCAAATTCAGACTGATTTTACTTCTTTTTTGTACCTTGAAATACTATTATTAACCAAAACAATATACATGTCAGGATTATTAGATTTATTGAACAGCCCAACGGGCAAACAATTAATTAGCGGCGTGGCTGGTCAAACAGGTCAGTCCGAAGGTAAAACAGGAGAAGTATTAAGCATGGCGATGCCTTTAATTTTAGGTGCCATGAAGAAAAATGTAGCTTCCCCACAAGGCGCGCAAGGCTTGATGGATGCATTACAGGGAGATAAGCATAATGGCAGTATTTTAGATAATTTAGGTGGCTTATTTGGAGGTGGTGTTGATGATAGCGTCATGAAGGATGGTGCCGGAATTCTTGGACATGTTTTTGGAAATAAACAAGTGAATGTAGAGAATGCATTAAGTCAAAAATCTGGGGTTGACACAGGCGCTATTGCCGATATTTTAAAAATTGCAGCACCTATTGTCATGGGCTTTTTAAGCAAGCAAACTGCTCAAAGTAATGTGAATGACGCTGGGGGTATGAACACACTCTTAGGGAGCATGTTAGGTGGGCAACCACAACAAAACCAAAGCCTTATTACCACTTTATTAGATGCCGATGGCGACGGCAGTATTTTAGATGATGTAGCTGGCATGGTCATGGGTACCACTAAAAAGAAAGGTGGTTTAGGTGGCTTACTAGGAGGGCTATTTGGCAAATAAGCTTTTTTGAAATTAAAAGGGAAGTCGAACATATGTTCGGCTTTTTTTGTACCTTATAATTTCGTAACAGCCCTTTAAAATTTAGAGGGGTAAATTTTTTAAAATGAAAAAAAACTTGGTGTATACAGCGGTTGTTTTGCTTTGCATTGCAATGATAAATTACAGTTGCTCTAGTTCAAAAAATACACTACAAACCACCGACGATGAAAAAATTGCTTTTAATGAAACCAAAGGCGATACCATAACTATTGCTAATGAAGAAACTGAGTATGAAATAATCATTATTGAACCTGGTTTTAATTTTTGGCTTCAAAGTGTTGCGCGACCCGAAGGCTTTCATTCACAAAGTTATTTAGAAAGTAGAAATAATATTTGGGTTATCGAATGGAATCAACGTGTGTTACAACCACAACGTTATGACCCAAATTTATATGAACTTAGCATCAATTATGAGAATAACATAGATTATGGCTACGACGTAAATTACAAATTATATAATTATTTTATTTACTTTCAAAGGAAGTACAATCAGCGTCTTGGTACTTTTTTTCCCCGCCTTTAAACGCTATTTAGGTTTACCGTACTATTTCTTCTAAGCTTTTGGATCCATATACTGCAAAACCTTGCCAGCTACACGAAGAAAAAAAGGTGAAAATCAAGAAGAAAAAAATAGGAATTTAGCAGCTTGAATAGGTTTAATTGGCCTCAAGAATTATATCTTTGCAAACCATTAAATGGTGGTATGGAAAAATTAAAAGAGCGTTGGGGGATTGAATCTAATTTTAGCATTCTAGTGATTTTACTAGTTTTTGCCATTACAGGCAGCTCGTCTTTAAAGATTGCCAGGCCTTTATTAGAATATTTAGGCTTTACAAGAGACCTATTTAGCCAAGCATGGTACTTTTCAGTACTTTATTGGACCATCCGTATTCTTGTTATCTTTCCCATCTACCAAGTGTTACTCATATTTTTTGGCTGGCTTTTCGGGCAGTTTAAATTTTTCTGGAACATGGAAAAACAAATGTTATCTCGAATAGGCCTAGGGTTTTTGTTTAAATAAATGAAACCAACCCACGCTAATTGGCGTTCCTATAAAATACGGCATAAAGTACATTAATTGTAAACGCCTTTTGATTTTTTTCTTCACTTCACGCGAATGACCTTATCTTTTCCTGATGTCTTAAAAACATAGGTATATATCCACATTAAGGTAAATGATGGTATAACATCTAGACCCGGAACTAATTCTTCTATAAAAGTAACGATACCAGCAGCCTGACCTATTTTTCCTTTATAAAGACGTGTCATCAACCAGCCTGAAATTGGTGCCCAAATGAGGTCTGAAAACTCTCCAATACCAGGTATAGCAAAGGACAACATGCCCAATGCATCGAATAATAATCCTAAAAATAGGTTTCTTAATTTATGATCTTTTTCTTTTGTGCTTGTCATAATATACAATGAAGTAATCCAAATTTTATAGGTCAGGTGAAAATTAGACATTTTTTTGGTTATTTAAAAACTTCTAAGAGCTGTATAGCCTTGCTATCAAAATTAAAATTGGTAGGGAAGCTCAAGTTTCAGCCTGCATTACACATCTTAAATGTTCTCAATTACAATTGCTTCAGCGAAAATTCAAAATCAAGTTCAAAAAAAAATCTCAACCAAAAGTGTTGAGATTCTTTTTACAATTAGAAAACTCTATGGTTAAGAAAGTCTAGAACTTACTAATTTTAAAAATTCATTTCGAGTTTCTTGCTTTTCAAACTGGCCTCTGAATCCAGAGGTTGTAGTTACAGAGTTTTGTTTTTGAACTCCGCGCATCATCATACACATATGCGAAGCTTCTATGACTACCGCGACCCCTTTAGGCTTCAGTGTTGTGTTGATACACTCCAAAATATCATGAGTTAAACGTTCTTGAACTTGTAATCTTCTTGCAAAAACATCAACCACGCGTGGAATTTTACTCAGTCCTACAATATGTCCGTTTGGAATATAGGCAATATGTGCTTTGCCGAAAAAAGGCAACATGTGGTGCTCACATAACGAATACAGTTCAATATCTTTTATGATCACCATATCATCATAATCTTCCTTAAACATGGCTCCCTTTAGTATTTCTACTGGGTCTTGTTGGTACCCTTGTGTTAAAAACATCATAGCTTTTGAAGCTCTTTCTGGAGTTTTTGCCAAGCCTTCTCTCGTAACATCCTCTCCTATCTCACTAATGATACTAGAATAGTTCCCTTTAACCTCATCCCTAATTTCAATATTGTATTCTTCAAATTTTCTATATGGCGCCATTTATTTTTCTTTTAATTAAATTCTGTACCTATCCAAGTACCTAAGATGTATTTTGTTTATTCTTTATTAATTATCGTTGAACAAAAATACAGAAGATTTTCGCAAATTAAATTAAAATTTCTATAAAAGTTTAAAAATAATTCAAACCCAGTATTCCATCCTACTCGACTTAGTAGAAGTTAAAAATTAAAACTTACACGAAGGACGCTAAATTTACATTTTGCTATGTCTTTGGTAATATGTAATTTCAACATTTTAATTGAAAAAATGATTGAGGCTAAAAATATTGAAAAATTTTACGGGGATTTAAAGGTATTAAAAGGGGTTGATCTTCATATTAAGCAAGGTGAAGTAGTTTCGATTGTAGGGCCATCTGGGGCTGGAAAAACTACGCTGTTACAAATTTTAGGTACTCTTGATCAACAATCGAACAAGAAAGAAAGTCAGTTGCGTATTAAAGATACAGACGTCACTTTATTATCGGATAAAGACATCGCGAAATTTAGAAATGAACATATTGGTTTTATTTTTCAATTTCACCAATTACTTCCTGAGTTCTCCGCATTAGAAAATGTGTGCATTCCAGCCTTTATTAAGAAAACATCTAAAAATGAAGCTGAAAAACGAGCTAAAGAACTTCTATACTTTTTAGGTTTATCGCATCGCTATCATCATAAACCTAGTGAACTTTCTGGTGGGGAACAACAGCGTGTTGCCGTGGCAAGAGCTTTGGTGAATAACCCAGCTGTCATATTTGCAGATGAACCTAGTGGAAATCTGGATACGGAAAGTGCTGATAATTTACATCAACTTTTTTTTAAACTTCGGGATGAATTTGGGCAGACCTTTGTTATCGTTACCCATAATGAAGAATTAGCAGATATGGCTGATCGTAAACTGACTATGGTTGACGGTCGTATGATCGATGCCCTATGATCAATGAAATTTGGAGTTTCTTTAAAAATCCTACCTATGACCCTTATACAGACTTAAGCTTAGGAGAAAAAGCCATTATTTTCTATAAAATTTTAATTTTAGCCATAAGTTCCAGTTTTATTCTAGGGCTAGCCGTGGGTGGTATTACTGCTGTATTAAAGATTGATTTAGGTACGCATAGTGTTGATGAAATGCTGGCAACGTATTCTATATTATTGGTCTTTTTATTGGGGATTATTATAGCTCCGGTAGTAGAAGAGTTAGTATTTAGAGCACCATTAGCCCTATTCAATAAAAGTAGTTATTTTAAATTCGCTTTTTATGCTTCTGTCCTACTATTTGGTGCGGTTCATTTGTCTAATTTTGAACTTTTCACCGAATACCTTTGGCTCGCTCCCCTACTTGTTGCTCCGCAAATTTCTGCTGGTATATATTTGGGTTTTATTCGCGTAAAATTAGGTCTTCAATGGTCGATTTTATTACATGCCGGTCATAATGCAATTTTATTTTTACCATTCCTTCTATTTACCCTATTTGGAGAAAGCCCTACTTCATGAAAAAAGCAGACTTAAAATTATTTTTAGACGAAAAAGTGGTTCAATACAACCACCCTAGTTTTTTAGAAAGTGACCCGATACAAATACCACATAGGTTTACTAAAAAAGAAGATATAGAAATCAGTGCTTTTTTAACCGCAACCATTGCTTGGGGTAATAGAAAAAGTATTATTGCAAACGCTCAAAAAATGATGTCGCTCTTAGAAGAGTCTCCTTATGATTTTATTATCAATCATCAAGAAGGTGATTTAGCACGTTTCGACAGCTTTGTACACAGAACCTTTAACGGTGAAGACGCTTCTTTTTTTATTAAAAGTTTAAAAAATATCTACACAAATCACAAAGGACTAGAAGCTGCCTTTAAGGCTCATCTTCAGAACAACACCATGCAACCTGCAATCTCTGGTTTTAAAGAAACCTTTTTTGAAATTCCCCACCCTAAAAGAACAACAAAACACGTTTCAGACCCTTTAAAAGGCTCGGCGGCTAAACGTATCAACATGTTTTTACGGTGGATGGTACGTGACGACAGTACAGGTGTTGACTTTGGCCTATGGAGAAGCATTTCTCCTGCCGCCTTATCCTGCCCTCTAGATGTACATTCTGGAAATGTCGCTAGAAAATTAAAATTATTGAAACGGAAACAAAATGATGCCAAAGCACTGGCAGAACTTGATACTACCCTGCGTAGCTTAGATCCATTAGATCCTGTGAAGTACGACTTTGCCTTGTTTGGGTTAGGAGTTTTTGAGAAATTTTAGCCTTTTTATTTTCAACTGGTGTAACAGGTACAGTGATTTTAAGAAACGTAAAGTAAACATTTACCGCGAGTGGCGCAGCACACATGTTATATGCTATTAAAACCTTGAACGCCAATCGGAAGCTTTTAAGGAAAAGAACGCTGTGCAATAAAAAAGATTTCAAACGGAAAATTGATCCTAAAAAACTAATTTTTAAAACGGCAACTCCCGAACAAATGATCCCAACAAAAAGGAACATAAAAACCAATATACAAGAAGAATTCAGAATCACTATGATCGCTTTAATGGTGACTATTTTGATATTATTTCTGCTATTTTAGACCATGATAGCTTAATATTGTAGTATTTTGGTCTAAAATAAAAAATTTTCTATGGGCTTAAAAAATTTAACTCTCATACACGCTGCGCTGGTTTTTGGTTTAGTGGCTTTTGGCGCCGTCAGTTACTTTTATGGCGTAGGTTTTGTAGGCCAGTTTGAGGTCACTGGTGATTTGTTTATCTACCTCATTCCAATTGTAGCGATGCTTGGATATTTCGGAAGTAAAATAATTTTCAAAAACCGATTAGCAGCCATCAAAGCAACGGAAAGCCTTAGTTCCAAACTTGTGAGCTACCAATCAGCTTCAATCGTAAAATATGCCTTAATCGAAGGACCTGCTATTTTGGCTTTTTTTATTTTTATGGGTAATGGGTATACCCTTTATTTTAGTATCGCAGTTTGTTTAGTTCTTTACCTAGCGGTACAAAGACCTACGAAAGATAAACTGATACAAGATTTGAATTTGAGCCCTAAAGAACAAGCTGAACTTTAGCTTTATGAAAAACCTGATTTTAAAAATTTTAAGTCTTAGCTTAATGATGACAGCAACAGCACAGAGTCAAGATTGGCCCAATGTTGAGCGTTTTAGCGCTGACAATAAAAAAGTAGGATTGCCGGCCGAAAATGAAAATAGAGTAGTTTTTATGGGTAATTCTATTACCGAAGGCTGGATAGCGTATGGAGACCCAAAGCTTTTTAAAGAAAATCCATACATCAATAGAGGTATTAGTGGGCAAACAACACCACAAATGTTAGTTCGTTTTAGAGCTGATGTGATAGCCTTAAAACCAAAGGCAGTAGTCATTTTAGCAGGGATTAATGATATCGCAGGCAATACCGGCCCGTCAAGTCTAGAAATGATTCAAGATAATTTAATTTCTATGGTGCAATTAGCACAAGCAAACAATATCAAGGTAATTTTATCTTCTATTTTACCAGCAAATAAATTTAATTGGCGACCCGATGTATATCCTGCTGATCAGGTCATTAAAATGAATATCTTCATAAAAAAGTACGCTGAAGAAAATAAGTGTGTGTACATAGACTATTACACTCCTATGGTCGATGATAAAAAGGGATTGAAAATTGAATATTCAGAAGACGGGGTCCACCCCAACAAAAAAGGATACGCCATAATGACTCCTCTTGTACAAGAAGCTATTAGTAAGGCACTTAAAAACAATTAAATAAAGCTACAGTTTAGGCATGCTAAATCCTTTAGTCAGTATTATAATACCATTTAAAAATACCGAAGACTATATTGAAACGTGTTTTACTTCGATCTTAAATCAAAGCTATTTAAATTTTGAAGTTATAGCAGTCAACGATCATTCGACAGATACTAGTGCAGCGATTGTTCATGGGTTCACCACTAAAGACACTCGATTTAAACTATTTGAGGCTAAAAATTCAGGAATCATAAGTGCATTGCAACTAGGTTATTCAAAAGCATCTGGAACTTTGATTACCAGAATGGATTCTGATGACATCATGACAGCTACTAAATTACAAGTGATGGTTGATGCACTTTTGCACCACGGAACTGGACATATCGCTTTGGGTCAGGTGCAGTATTTTGCCGAAAACGGCATTAATGAAGGGTATGCGAACTATGAAAAATGGCTTAACCGATTAATAGAAAATGGAACTAATTATAGGGATATTTATGTGGAATGCGTGATTCCTTCTCCATGCTGGATGGTTTATAAAACAGATTTTGACCGCTGTGATGGCTTTAATCCTACCACCTATCCAGAAGACTATGATTTGGCCTTTAGATTTTACGAACAGGATTTAAAATGTATCCCCTGTACCGAAGTTTTGCACTTATGGCGCGACTATAGCACCAGAACTTCAAGAACTAGTGAACACTATGCTGAAAATTACTTTTTAGATTTAAAATTGTATTATTTTCTTAAATTAGACCATCAAAGTGATCAAAAATTAGTGATTTGGGGCGCTGGAAAAAAAGGAAAAAAAATTGCACAACTACTTATTGAAAAAAAAATAAAATTTGATTGGGTCTGTGACAATAACAAGAAAATAGGAAAGCATATTTACGACGTAGAGATGCAATCATACGAAACGCTACACGATACCAAACGATCGCAAATAATAGTGACCGTAGCCAATAAAAAAGAGCAGAAAAACATTAAAACCTTTTTGGAAAAAGAGCAGAAAATAGCCCAAAAAGATTATTTTTTTTTCTGTTAAACTATTCCTCACTCAAATCAAAACCAAATCAATTATAATACTATATCATGGCTAAAAAGCAATATCGGGTGTATGTTATTGAATTATCGAAACGTGTTTTTACACAAAACACAAAATTTCGCTTAGCAAATCCTCAATTTAATGGTGTTTTAGAGTGTTTATATGTCGGGATGACCTCCAAAACGCCTAAAGAACGCTTTGAACAACACAAAACTGGCTATATCAATAAAAAGGGTCATAAACTTTCTTCAGCTATGGTAAACACTTATGGCAGCTACCTACGGCCAAGTTTATATAATCATATTCCTGCCATGAATACCAGAGAAGAAGCCTTAGCTATGGAAGAGCAGCTTGCCTTAGAATTGCGCAGGAAAAGGTATGCCGTTTGGTTCAATTGAATTTCAGATTCCTTCGTTTACTATTTTTATATTTTTTAGTCAAAAAAGATAGCAGCGCAAATCACCACCAGGGCCTACCCATGGTAGCCAATTAAAATACCTTCATTGGTCACAAATACCTTGTTCGTTCTGCACACATTTTTTAAGTATATTTGCCAAACAAAACAGCGGAATGCAATTTAAACATCCAGAAATTCTTTGGGCTTTACTACTACTTTTAATCCCTGTTATTGTTCATCTTTTTCAATTAAGACACTTTAAAAAAACAGCGTTTACCAATGTAAAGATGTTGCAAAAAGTGGTTGCAGAATCACAAAAAAGTAAATCTTTAAAAAAGTGGCTTTTATTAGTTGCAAGACTATTTTTATTTACCGCTTTAATCATAGCGTTTGCACTACCTTTTTTTGCAAATAAAACGGCATTACAAGAAAAAGAAACTGTGATTTACCTAGACAATTCTTTTAGCATGCAGGCCAAGAAAGGAAATACCTCTTTGCTCGAAAACGCAATTCAAGAAGTGCTAAAAAATGTACCCTCAGACCAAAAAATAAGTCTTTTTACCAATAATCATAGTTTTAAAAAAACGACGTTTAAGGCCATTCAAAATGATTTTTTATCCTTAAGCTATTCAGCTGACCAGCTTTCGTTAAGTGAAATTGAATTAAAAGCAAAAACCTTATTTGGTAAAAATCAAAACACTAGAAAAGAATTCATTGTTATTTCTGATTTTCAAAAACAGGAGAATACAGGTGGTTTTTCAGAAAGTTCAAATCTTGAAATACACCTGGTAAAGCAAATGGCTGATGAACTTTTAAATGTAGCTATTGATAGTATTTTCATCCAAAAAGAAAATGGTGATAGTGTTGAAATTAACGTACTTCTATCTTCCAATGAAAGTTTAGAAAATACGCCAATAGCAATTTATGATGCTACTAAGCTGATTGCAAAAACTGCTGCGGTATTTGATAAGAATAAAAAGGCCATGGTTAGTTTCTCATTACCTGCCAATGAAACTATTTTAGGACGTATAACGCTATCTGATCTGGGGCTTGATTATGACAATCAATTTTATTTCACCTTGAATAAAAAGGATAAAATAAAAGTTTTAGTCATCGGTGAGGAAGCCACATTTTTAGAAAAAATTTACACGGATGATGAATTTGAATTTGAAAGTGCTGCTTTAAAAAATTTAAATTACAGCAGCATTGAAAACCAGAATTTAATTGTTCTAAACGGTTTAGAGGCTATTCCAGAGCCCTTAATACAGGCCTTAGTTGCATTCTCAAAAAACAAAGGAACACTTACTGTTGTACCGAATGTATCAAGTAACATCGATTCCTATAATTCTTTTTTGAAAAACTTTAATACCACACTAGGTCCATTTAATAATTTGAACCAGGAAATCACCAGCATAAATTTTAATCATCCACTGTATGCTAATGTTTTTGACAGCAAGGTGACTAATTTTCAATATCCCGGCACCACACATTATTGGCTCCTAAAAACAAAGGCATCTTCGATACTCTCGTTTGCCAATGGAGACCCATTCTTAGCGGGTGAAAAAGGATTTTATATATTCGCCGCTTCTTTAGATCCTGACAAGAGTACCTTTAAAAACTCACCCTTAATTGTCCCCACTTTTTATAAAATGGGTTTTGAAAGCTTAGAACAGCAACAACTATATACAAGCATTGGTGCAAATATGACTTTAGATATTCCAGTGCAATTAGCGAAAGATGCTATTTTAAAAGTTGCCAAAAACGACTTTGAGTTTATACCACAACAACAGCCTTACGCGAATAAAGTTGTTTTGAATTTTAGGGAAAATCCTAAAGAAGATGGTAATTATCTCATAAAAAATAAAGAAACCATCTTAAAACAGATCAGTTTTAATTATCCAAGAGCCGAAAGTGATCTCGTTTTTATAGCTGACAATACTTTGAATGGCAAAACAAATCAGACATCAATAGCAACTTTATTTGAAAATTTAGAAAAAGACAATACGATACGTGAGCTATGGAAATGGTTTATTATTTTAGCAGTGCTATTCGCTTTCATTGAAATTGGTATTCAAAAATTTTTTAAATGAACATACTTTTAAAAGCAGCCAAAATAATCGACGCCTCTAACCCTGAACTTCATCTTAAAAAAAGAGATGTTTTTATTAAAAATGGTGTTATTGAGGCTATTGCTGTTCACCTAGAGCCCGAAAAGCAGACGAAAATTATTCAGTTAGATCATCTACACATCTCTGTTGGATGGTTTGATAGTAGCGTATCGTTTGGAGAACCTGGTCACGAAGAAAGAGAAACTATTGAAAACGGCCTTTTAACGGCAGGAAAAAGTGGTTTTACAGAACTAATTCTAAATCCGAATACGAACCCACTACCCGACTCTAGCGCCGATATTGTATTTCTAAAAAGAACTTCGGAAGGCAAAGCAACCCAACTACACCCTTTAGGAGCTTTAACCGTAAAATCGAACGGGGAAGCATTAGCAGAGCTTTTTGATATGCAAAATGCTGGTGCCGTAGGGTTTAGTGATTTTAAACAGCCTATACATAATAGTAACCTCCTAAAAATAGCCCTGCAATATGCGCAAGGATTCGCTGCTCTAGTGTATTCATTTCCTATGGACACCCAAATTGCGGGAAAAGGCATTGTCAACGAAGAAAAGGCTACTACTTCCTTAGGCTTAAAAGGGATTCCTGCCTTAGCTGAAGAGTTACAAATTGCAAGAGATTTGTTTATTTTAGCCTACACCGGTGGAAAACTACACATCCCTACAATTTCTACAGCAAATGCTGTAAAACAAATTGCAGCCGCTAAGAAAAAGGGTTTAGATGTAAGCTGTAGTGTGGCCATTCATAACCTGTATTTTACAGATGACCGTTTAGAAGATTTTGATACAAATTTTAAGCTTATGCCGCCACTTCGCACGAAGAGCGATACGAATGCGCTACTAAAAGGCTTAAAAGATGGCACCATAGATTTTGTAACTAGTGACCACTTGCCGCTAGATTCGGAAGAAAAAATTATCGAATTTGACAATGCTGCTTATGGAACCATTGGATTAGAAACTGCCTTCGGAATTTTAAATCAGCTGTTTGATTTAGAAACGACGATTATGCTATTAACCAAAGGAAGAGAGCGCTATGGTTTAACAAGGCCAAAATTAGCTCAAGGAGAAAAGGCCTGCCTAACCTTATTTAATCCTGAACCAGATCATTTATTTACGAAAGAAAATATAGTGTCAACGAGTAAGAATAGCGCATTTATTGGAGAAAAGTTGAAAGGAAAAGTTTATGGCATCATTTCTAATAATGAACTGTTATTTTAACTACTTTTAGCTTATAAATTTACAAGACAACAACCTTAAACCTTTACACCATGGAGCAATCGACTAGAGAAGCAGGAAAAACAATGGCCATCATTAGCTATATAACGATAATTGGCTTACTCATAGCATATTTCTCAAATCAAGGAGCTAGTAAAAATGAATTTGTAAGTTTTCATGTCGGCCAATCCTTAAGAGTTTGGATACTTTATATCATCCTTGTCGTTGGCGGCACATTATTTGTCATGATCACAGGTATTGGTTTTTTTAGTTATTTACCGTACTTAGGCTGGGTTTTGGCCATATTGGGTATCGTTAATGCCATGAATCTTAAAGAAGAAAAACTTCCTATTATTGGCAGCGTAGGAGAAAAATAATTAGATCATCCAGTAAAAAAAGGCTTCAAAATATTTGAAGCCTTTTTTTTGTGCATTTGCTGCAGTAATCCTAAATTTGAAGTATGGATAAACAAGACAAAAAAATAGCTATTATTTCCTATTTTACAATTATTGGTGCTGTGATCGCCATCAGTATGAATAACGAACCCAAGCACGATTTTGCTCGGTTTCATACACGTCAAGCCTTTGGTCTTCATCTACTTTTTCACGCTTTTGCCTTGTTTCTAAGTCAATGGTTTAGCCAATATGCTTGGTATGGACTTTATGTTTTTTATCTGATACTTTGGGGCTATGGGTTCACCGGGGCCATCAATTATAAAAAACAAGAAATGCCCATTGTAGGCCCACTTTTTCAAAAATGGTTTACGTTTATCCAATAGCTCGTCTTTAGCACTAGTATCTGCTAGCTTACATTCACTACTTCAACTATTTACTATTTCATAAAAATGCAAACAAAAAATTTATCGCTTTATCACATCATAAAACCTTCAGCTTTAAAAAATCAAGCCACTCCCGTACTTTTTATGCTGCACGGCTATGGTAGTGATGAAAATGATTTGTTTTCGTTTGCGAGTGAACTACCTGAAAATCTTTGTATCATCTCAATTAGAGCACCTTACGCCATGCAACCCTATGGAAATGCTTGGTATGCTATAAATTTTGATACTGAAAAAGGAAAATGGAGTGATGATGAACAAGCAAAACTTTCAAGAGATAAAATAGCTTACTTTATCACAGAGGCTTGTGAAGCCTATAGTTTAGACCCTACGAATGTAACTTTATTGGGTTTTAGCCAGGGGACTATATTGAGTTATGCAGTGGCTTTATCCTATCCTGAAAAAGTAAAAGGCGTCATTGCGCTTAGTGGTTATATCAATGAAAATATTTTAGTGGAAGGGTATGCCACGAACGATTTTAGAAATTTAAACTTTTATTGTTCTCATGGTTCCGTGGATCAAGTGATCCCCTCAGCGTGGGCAGCAAAAGCACCAGAATTTTTAAACAATTTAGGTGTAAAAAATACGTATGAGGAGTTTCCCGTTGGGCATGGAGTTGCCCCACAAAACTTTATAGCCCTTAAAAAATGGCTTTTGCATCATGTAAAAATGTAACCCTTGCATAAGTCTAAAAAGGCTTAAAGTAAAATACACCTATTCCAGGGATGAAAAAAGCTTCTTAAAAACCTATGAACGCTTCATTTTTTTGACGCTCCAGGGCATTTTACTTGTGAATAGGGTTTAATTACTCCTGGTGTATAATAAATGGTCATGTAACGAAAAATCAACGCTAAGATCATCTTTAAGTTCATATTTTATCAATAGTTCACCCCAGTATTGTCCGTCTGAAAAATCGGTTAATATCCATTTGTGATTTAGTATTTTAATTTTATTAATTTTAAAATCTCCATCCATACCTTCGTAAGGCACTAAAGGATTATCACCTTTACTTTCATTGGTTTCTAATAATTTATCTGCAATGTATCTCGAAACATTTTGAATGTTTAAATGCTCGTAATACGCCAAGGCATCATCATTATTTTCTAAAGAAAAATATTCAATCTCTAACATTTTTAAGTGCAATTTCTGAATAGAATCTTGAAGAGCAACTTTTTCGACTTCTAAAGCTTGAATTTTACTTGACGTATCTTTTACCATCGTATCTGCGCTGACAAATTGATACAAAGCGATAAGGGCTGCAAAAACAAAGAGGTATAAGAATATTTTACTTTTCATAGGTACTTATTTTGTTCGATTACTAGTTAAACGGTAATTGTTAAATTATCATATGCCAAATACACATTTTTAGGCAACTTTTTTTGAACCTCGTCATGAAAGCCTAAATAATGACTTATATGGGTAAAATAGGCCTTCTCCGGATTAATTAGTTTTACAAAAGCCAAAGCCTCATCCAAATTAAAATGCGAATGGTGTGGTTCTTCTCTAAGGGCGTTAACCACCAAGACCTTTACTCCCTTGAGCTTATTTACTTCTTGAGGAGCCACTGTTTTTACGTCGGTTAAGTAGGCGAAATTTTTAAATCGATACCCAAATACCTGTACTCTATTGTGGTTGACCTCAATGGGAACCACTACTGTATTCCCTAATTTTAAAGAGGTATTATTTTTTACTTCATGAATTTGAACAGAAGGAGCACCCGGGTACCTGTTTTCATCAGCAAAAATATAATCGAACCTTACTTTTAAGGCGTCAATAACGCGTTTATGAGCGTAGATAGGAATGTCACCTTGCCTAAAAAAATAAGGCCGTATATCATCAATACCAGCGGTATGGTCCGAGTGTTCGTGTGTAAAAAGAATACCGTCTAATCTGCTAATGGGATTTTTAAGCATTTGTTGCCTAAAATCAGGACCACAATCAATAACAAAATTATAGTTTTCCCACGAAATCAAAACAGATACTCGAAGTCTTTTATCCTTACTGTTCTCACTTAAACAAACGGGATGTTTACTTCCAATTACTGGAATTCCTTGTGATGTTCCTGTTCCTAAAAAAGTAATTTTCACCGGTTCTCCTTTTTACATCAAATTTATAACATTATTTATTTATTAGCTTGTGCATTCTTACTAACTTTGCTGCAAAGAATTAACAATGGCTTCTGTTTTAAAGAAAGATACCGTATTTGAGAATATCCCCTCGATAAAATCAAAAACACTTAGAATAAATTTAAACCCGGACATTTATGGTACCTTTTCTGAAATAGGTGCCGGCCAAGAGACTTCCGGTCATTTTTTTAGGTCAGGAGGGGCTTCTGGTACCATAGCGAAGGCTATGAGTGCCTATGACAAGGATTTTAGTGATGCCATTTACGGCATTGAAGAAGATGGAAGGTACGTAACCCAGGCTCGATTAAAGAAAATGTTGAGCCATGAGATGACCAACATGGAAGACCGGATCAGCCGAAAAAAACATCCCGATCGTTTATTTTTTTCATACGCCAATACCGTAGCCACTATTGATTTTTCAAAAAGGTACAAGGGTCACGGTTGGTTAGGAATTCGATACCAATTAGATCCTACCCAAAAAGAGTATGACGAAATAATTCTGCACGTGCGTTTTAAACAAAACGAGGCTCGCCTACAGCAAGAAACGCTAGGTATTTTAGGGGTTAATCTAATTTACGGGGCCTTTTACAAGCATGATCAACCCAGAAAAATTCTTAAATATCTTTACGACCATTTAGATAAAGATACTTTAGAGTTAGACATGATTAATTTTTCAGGTCCTAATTTTAAAAACGTAGATAACAGGTTAATGAGTTTACAACTCATTAAAAACGATATGACCGATGCGGTTATGTTCGGCCCTGACGGAAACAACTTGCTACCTGCCGCCATTCTTTATAAGAAAAGTATTTTAGCCTTAAGAGGAAGTTTTCGTCCTGTTACTAAGGTAAATATGGACATGCTCAAAAAATCGTATGATATTTTTGTTCGTGAACAGAGCGTAGAGGAAGAAAATACAATCGTTATTTTTGAAATCACCTTATCAAATTTAAAAGCTTCTGGTGAAATTGACGAACAAGATTTTATGGATAGAGCCGAACTCCTCTGTTCTCTTGGCCACACGGTAATGATTTCGAAATTTCAGGAATATTATAAATTGGTAGAATACTTTAGTAATTATACCAAAGCCAAGATTGGTTTAACCATGGGCGTTAATAATTTAATTGATATTTTTGACGAAAAATACTATCGCCACTTAAGCGGAGGTATTTTAGAAGCCTTTGGTAAGTTATTCTTTAAAGATCTAAAGGTATACCTCTACCCCATGAAAAACGAAGAGACTGGTCAAATCATGACGAGTAATAATGTAAAAGTACACCCACGTATGAAAGAGTTATACAAATTCTTTAAATACAACGGAAAAGTGATGGACATTATTGATTATGATCCTGAAATATTGCATGTATTTTCAAGGGATGTTTTAAAGAAGATTATAAATCATGAAGAAGGCTGGGAAAAAGTGTTACCTGAAGGAATTGCCGAAATAATTAAAGAAAAAGAACTTTTTGTTCGGAAAGAAATTTAATAAAATTAGTATAGGAAAGTCTAAACGTATCCTTAAAAAATGGCTATCTAATAACAAAAGATAGCCATTTTTAGTTTGTTCAAATAACAATTTAAGTAATTATATCTAATTTACTGAAGTTCAATAGTATACATTTTAATACTATATTAAAAATTATAACAATTGGGCTGCGTGATCTTTTGTTTTTACTTTATCTATGACCTTAGTAATTATACCGTCTTCATCTATAACAAAGGTTGTTCTGTGGATGCCGTCATACTCTTTTCCCATAAATTTTTTGGGACCCCAAACCCCAAAAGCATTAATAACACTAAGATCCTCATCAGCTAAAAGAGGAAATGGAAAAAAATATTTCTCACTAAAATTAGCTTGTTTTTTCTCTGAATCTGCACTTACCCCTAACAATTCGTATCCTTGAGCTTGAAATTCTTCGTAATTATCTCTTAAATTACAAGCTTCAGCAGTGCAACCGGGCGTATTGGCTTTAGGGTAAAAGAAAACGATTAACTTTTTTCCCAAATAATCATCACTGTTGATAATGGTTCCATTTTGATCTTTTGACATAAAACTGGGCATCTTATCCCCTACTTTTAATGTTTGCATAGCTATTTTTAATTAAATTCGTTCCTTGTAAAAATACAAATTCACTTTTTATATTGCTGAACTTTAACCATACCTTTTACACATTCGTTGATAAATTATACAAATGACTAAAGCCGAAAAAGTTGCTTTTACCATAGCCACACTCAAAGAACTATATCCCACAATTCCGGTTCCTTTAGATCATAAAGATCCTTACACCCTGCTAATTGCCGTTTTACTTTCTGCGCAAAGTACCGATGTTCGGGTAAATAAAATAACTCCTTTGTTATTTGAAAAAGCAGATAACCCGTTTGATATGATAAAATTATCGGTAGATGAAATTCGCGATATTATTCGACCGGTTGGCCTTTCGCCTATGAAATCTAAAGGAATTTACGGATTATCAAAAATTTTGGTAGAAAAATATGATGGTATTGTACCAAAAAAAATAGAGTTATTAGAGGAGTTTCCTGCCGTGGGTCATAAAACAGCAAGTGTCGTGGTATCACAAGCTTTTGGAATTCCAGCTTTTCCAGTAGATACACACATTCATAGACTTTTATACCGTTGGGGGTTTAGCAACGGAAAAAATGTTGTTCAGACCGAAAAAGATGCCAAACGATTATTTCCTAAAGAAATTTGGAACGATTTGCATTTACAGATTATTTGGTACGGTCGCGAATATTCACCAGCCAGAGCTTGGGATTTAGACAAAGACATTATTACTAAAACAATAGGAAGAAAAAAAGTACTTGAAGACTATTATAAAACTAAAAAGAGCCGCTAATAGCGGCTCTTTTTAGTTTTTAGTTTAAGTTATTCTCAAACTGCATGTCGCCATAATTGACAATATTCAGAGATTTAGAATAATTCATCAGGAACGTTATAGTTTCTGGACATGCTTTCGCCAATTTGCAGGCATTTTGATTCTCAGAGTAAATTTTTTCCATATTAAATAGTATTGTTATGTTAAGATAACGACACTATTATTCAAATATTGTACAGTTCGACCTACTACCGATTAATTCGTTAAAACGATATTGTTCTTCTCAATGACCTTTCTAAGGTTAATTAAAGCGTATCGCATTCTGCCTAAAGCAGTATTAATGCTAACTCCCGTGTTTTCTGAAATCTCTTTAAAGCTCATATCGCGGTAAATACGCATCATTAAAACTTCTTTTTGATCATCAGGTAATTCTTCAATCAGTAAATTTAAATCACAATCGATCTGATCTTTTATAATTTGTTTTTCAACGTTTAGTTGATCGTCACCTATCACAGAGAAGATATTGAAATCATCATTCCCTTCGAACATAGGCATCCTTTTGTTTTTTCTAAAGTGATCTATCACTAGGTTATGCGCAATTCGCATGACCCAAGGTAGAAACTTACCTTCTTCACTGTACGATCCTTTTCTAAGTGTTTTAATCACCTTAATAAAGGTATCTTGAAAAATATCTTCTGTGATATCCCGATCTAAAACTTTAGAATAAATAAAGCTAGAGATTCGCTGGTTGTGTCGGTTGATTAGAATTTCAAGAGCTTTTTCTTCGCCGTTGATATAATTTTTTACTAAAACTGAGTCATCAATCTGTAGTTCCATACAAATTACTTTTTTGGGTTAAAATTAGGGGGTCCTCTCCTTTGACGGTTTTGGACTTTTACTAAACTAAAATTTTAAAAAGTAATTTTGCTGTATAGGCTTCTGTGTTTTTATTATATGTCAAATATACCCAAATAAGACACTTATAAAAAAAAGTTTGTTGTGATATGCAATATTTTTGATGTTAAAACGTGTATTCTAGTGAATGAAGTCTTCAAATCGTATCTTTGCGCTCTTTAATTACGAGTATGACTGCTATTTTAGATGTAAATCCCAAAGAAAATATAATAATAAAAGGAGCAAAACTCCACAATCTGAAAAACATAGATGTAATTATCCCAAGAAATAAGCTTGTTGTTATTACTGGCTTATCAGGTTCGGGTAAATCTAGCCTTGCTTTTGATACCTTGTATGCCGAAGGGCAGCGTAGGTATGTAGAAAGTTTATCTTCTTATGCAAGGCAGTTTTTAGGTAAACTAGACAAACCCAAAGTTGACTATATAAAAGGTATAGCACCAGCCATTGCGATCGAACAAAAAGTAAATTCTACCAACCCCAGGTCTACCGTTGGTACGAGCACTGAAATTTATGACTACTTAAAATTGCTCTTTGCACGCATTGGCAAAACAATATCTCCCGTATCAGGTAAGGAGGTTAAAAAACATAGCGTAAGCGATGTGGTGAGCTATATAAAATCGTTTCCTGAAGGCACAAAATTACTGTTACTAGCTCCTATTGTTATTCGTGAAGATCGAGATGCACTCAAATCTCTTCAAATATTTTCACAACAGGGGTACGCGCGTATTAAATACAAGGGAGAGGTAATTAAGATTGATGATAACATTACCGAAATTGACAAAGCCTTTAGTTTAGTTGTTGATCGTATTATTACAAAAGATGATGAAGACTTTTACAATCGATTAGCTAATGCTATAGATACAGCCTTTTTTGAAGGTAAAGGCGATTGCAGTATTGAAATTTTAGAAACAGGAGCGCAGACACCATTTAGTAATAAGTTTGAAATGGATGGTATGAAGTTCTTAGAACCAAACGTACATCTTTTTAGTTTTAACAATCCTTATGGCGCTTGCCCAAATTGTGAAGGTTATGGCGATGTCATTGGTATTGACGAAGAATTAGTCGTACCCAATACCGCATTATCGATCTACGAAAATGCAATTTTCGCTTGGCGCGGTGAAAGTATGAGCTTTTATCGTGATCAATTGGTCAATTCAGCGCACCAATCTAATTTTCCAATACATAAACCATGGTACCAGCTTTCTGAAGAGCAAAAACAGTTGGTATGGGATGGAAATAGCTATTTTACTGGATTGAATGATTTTTTTACCATGCTCGAAGAAAAAAGTTATAAAATTCAGAATAGGGTCATGTTATCTCGGTATCGAGGTAAAACTAAATGCAGTGTTTGCAAAGGGAAGCGTTTACGTAAAGAAACAAACTATGTAAAAATAAATGGTTTATCTATTTCTGATTTAGTGGAGCAACCCATTGATGAATTGATACTTTTTTTTGACACCATCCACTTAAATGAAACTGATACTAAAATTGCATCTCGTTTACTCCTAGAAATAAAAAGTAGATTAGGATTTTTGCATAAAGTAGGACTTAGTTATTTAACCTTAAATAGAAAGTCGAACACCTTATCGGGTGGTGAAAGTCAACGAATAAATTTAGCGACCTCATTGGGCAGTAGCCTTGTAGGTTCTATGTATATTTTAGATGAACCTAGTATTGGCTTGCATCCAAAAGATACCGAAAATTTGATTACGGTATTAAAATCGCTCCGTGATTTAGGCAATACGGTTATTGTAGTGGAACATGATGAAGATATTATGAAAGCTGCAGATGAAATTATCGATATTGGTCCAGAAGCGGGAACCTTGGGCGGTCATGTGGTAGCCACAGGAACAATGGCTAATATTTTAGCATCTTCTTCACTAACCGCACAATATTTGAATGGAACCTTAGAAATTAAAGTACCACAGAAACGACGCGGCTATCAAAATTACATTGAGATTATTGGGGCACGAGAAAATAATCTCAAAAATATAAATGTAAGCTTTCCTTTAAATGTACTTACCGTAGTGACAGGAGTTTCTGGCAGTGGAAAAAGTACTTTAGTGAAAAAACTGTTGTATCCTATTATATTAAAAGAAGTAGGTGGTTATGGCGAAAAGGTTGGACAGTTTACAGAGGTTAAAGGAAAATATAGCGATATAAAACATGTTGAGTTTGTAGATCAAAACCCTATTGGTCGCTCTTCTCGTTCTAATCCTGTTACCTATATTAAGGCCTATGACGATATTAGAACCTTGTACGCTTCTCAAAAATTAAGCAAACTACGCAATTACCAAACCAAACATTTTTCTTTTAATGTAGACGGCGGTCGCTGTGAAAAATGTAAGGGTGAAGGAGAAATTACCGTAGAAATGCAATTTATGGCCGATGTACATTTAGAATGTGATACTTGTAAAGGCAAACGTTTTAAGAAAGAAGTGCTCGAAGTAAAATTTGAAGATGCCAATATCGATGACCTTCTCAATATGACCATTGATGACGCCCTAGCCTTTTTTGAAAAACACCAACAGACCAAAATCTATAAAAAATTAAAACCGCTACAAGATGTTGGCTTGGGCTATGTTACTTTAGGGCAATCCTCCTCTACACTATCCGGTGGCGAGGCGCAGCGAATAAAGCTTGCTTCATTTTTAGTCAAAGGGACCACTAAAGAAAAAGCGCTATTCATATTCGATGAACCCACAACCGGACTCCATTTTCACGATATTAAAAAACTTTTAAAATCGTTCAATGCCTTGATAGAAAAAGGGCACTCCATAACCGTCATCGAGCATAATATTGATCTTATTAAATGTGCCGATTATATTATCGACTTAGGTTTAAGCGGTGGGCAAAAAGGTGGCGAACTCATTGTACAAGGTACTCCAGAAGAGGTCATTAAAAATAAAGTTTCTTATACCGCGAAGTATTTAAGGGAAAAATTGAGCTGAAGATTTGCAGAGGTTTCATTCCTATAAGCAGCTGAACTGCTTGGTGAAATTTAGTAATGTAGCAAGGCAGTTTGGCGGTATTAGTATCAAAAAAAACACATAAAAATACATCCTTTCAGCGATCAACACACCAGCAAGACCTATTATTTTTCCTGAACTTGAAAAGAACATTTAGCATTCAAAACCTAAGACCTAAAAAATAAACATCTAATAATCAATAACTTATAAGTAAATTAAATTTCTGGCACGTTGTTTGCAATATACTTATCGAATGTAAATAGTTGCATTCGATAAATATAAAACCTTATGTCATGAGAAATTTAATACTCCTTTTTTCAGCGCTATTTTTGAGCACCTCTGGTGCCATGGCTGTTAGTTTAGATGATAAGGTTGCACCACGCAATGCTTATAACAACAATAACTCCTTTATTTTTATAGAAGACGGAATCACATTTTCGGTGTATCCGGATGGTGAGTTTGATTTTTATATCGAAAACAATGCAGGTGTAAATGCTAACGTAAATTTTGGACGTACCAGTATCACCTTTAATTCTGGTTTTGACTATAATCCCTATGTTCAATATGACGATTTTGGGGCTGTTATACAAATAGAAAATGTTCCTGTATTTTACGATTATTATGGTCGTGTAACTCAAATTGGAGCTATAGATATTCGTTACAATAGAAATAGAGTATCTCGTTTAGGCGGAATGTATGTTTATTATGACCATAGAGGATTTTATAACAATCATCGTGGATTTATCAATATTTATAATAGATCATACGTATATCGTCCATTTCACAGGTATTTTGCAAGACCTTCAATTGGTTTTTGTTTGGTGAATATAAATCCTTATAGAAGGTTTTATCAGCCTGTACGATACACCTACTACCGTCCATACCGTTACAATACGCGTAACAAGTATGCAACAATAGGTAGAGAACATAGATACAATAATGTACGTACCTCAAGGGCGAACGTTTACAGAAATGACAACAGAGTAGCTGTAAGAAGCACGAGTTCAAGAAATAAGGTTTCAAGAAATGATGGCTACCGACTTTCTAATAATGATTCTAGTAGAAAATCAGTAAGTAGAAGTTCATCGAATGCTAATAGAAATGAAGTCGCTAGAAACAGTACTTATAGAACAGCTGATGCCTCAAATCGAAATGCTAGCAGATCCATAGAAAATTCTAATAGTAACGCAAGAGCGTCCGCTAACCGGACAACCGCAACGAGAGAAAGCGCAAGAACTGGTAGCAATAGAAATTCAAGTGTACCTAGAGCATCTAGTACTCCTTCTAGTAGAAGTGTTTCGAAAAGAGAAGTAACGACAACGCCGAGAAGTACCACTGTCACGAGAAGCAGTACTACGACGTATAGAAAACCTGCAAGTAGTACCAATAGAAATTCAAGTACTGTGGCTAAAAGAAGTACAACGTCTAGAAGTACAGCTGCTTCACCAAGAAGTTCTTCGTCAAAAAGCAAAACAGTTAGTACAAGAAGTTCTACAACAAAAGTAAAGAGTAGTTCTCCTGCAAGAACAACAAGAACAGCGACTGCTTCAAGTAGCAGAAGTTCTAGAGGAAATTAAAAATAGTTTTTAGGTTGGTTAGTTGTAAACCCCGTAGCGAATAATTTATTCCTACGGGGTTTTTAGTGTCGGTATTGGTGGTATTTTGATAGGGCTATCAAAACAGTTTAGTGCACATTTCACATTGTATCTTCTACCATTCTTAACTTCTAAGACAGCCATTACAATCCCAAATGAAGTTTGTCATGATGTACACCTCTTAAGCCTTCGTTTCCCAAAAAAAACCGGACTCACTTTTTAAGGTATTTTGATAGTATGATGTACATATCTTCAGACCATTTAAATTTATACAAAAACCCGATATATATAAGTACAACCAAGCTGCTTTTTACACCTATATTCACCAAGGGGTGAAACGGGAATGAAATAAAATAAAATACGATTCCCATAAAACAAAGTAAAACAAGCACTTTAGCTAAAGCTGGTGTAAACGGAACGATACCAAAACGCATTTTTACAAAAACCAACTTTACGGTGTTGTAAAAGAGTAATGCTGCAAACGATGCGTAAGCCGCACCCAATAAGCCATAAATAGGGATCAACCATAGATTTAAAAGTATGGCAAGTAGTGCAACGACAACACCCATCATCAAAAGGGTCTTATAATAATCTGAATTATACAGAATTGAATTATTGTTGCCTATAGCCGCATCAAACACCTTGGTTAATCCTATTAAAAAAACAACTAAAAAACCCTGACTATAGGCAGGATCTAATAGTTGATACAAATCTTCTAGATTCATCATGATCAGCACAAAGAATAAGCCCGAAATAATAAAGAGCGTTAAAGCACTTTTATGATATAGTTTTCTTAATCCTTCAGCATCATTATTATTTAAAAGTTCGGCAGTAAGTGGATAGGTTATTTGATGCATAGCCCTTGAAGGTACGGCAATGGCGGTTGCCATAAAAATAGCGACACTATAATAAGCAACATTATCAATTTTGATAAATTGATTTATCATTACTTTATCTGCTTCAAATAAAACCACAGCAACTGAACCGCCAAGTATAATTAAAACACTATATTCAAGAATAGTTTTAGCGTTTTTAGGAAAATTAAAATCGATCTTTGGGAAGCGTAATTTAAAGGCATATAGCTTCATAAGTACTGTTCTAAGAATATAAAGCACGACTAATGCTTTTAAAAAAGTAGCAACAGTTATCCAATCAAGATAAACGCCCACTAATAAAATAGCAACTCCGATCCGAACAAAAACTTCTTTCATAAAATTGCCGAATACTGATTTCATATGAACACGAGACCAGGCATAGAAAACCTCAAAATAGGCCATCGCCATGCCAATCAAAAAAATATACCAGACATAATCTTTTACAATAGGATTTTCTTTAGATATAAAATTGCCGATAGTAGCATTAGCAAAAAAAGCAATAGCCATAATAGGCAAGATCACCAGTAGAGGCATAAATAACATCATGGTTAAAAAACCATCACTATGCTCCGATTTTTTAAACGAAGAAAAATATTTTACCAAGGTATTTGGCACACCGAAAGCCAATAGAGGCATTAGTAAGGCCGATGCTGATAAAATTACCCCCACTAATCCATAATATTCTGCTGAAAGAAATTTAGTGTATAAAAACAAGGTATTTATCGCACCAAAGCCAAAACCAATATAGGTAATGACGGTATTATTCAGCGATTGTTTGAATACAATGCCCATTATAGTTCTGTTGCTAATTTTTTAGTGAGCGAATGTCTGCTATACATTTCAATATTTTTTGACTGTACAGTCAGCTGCTTATTTTGAAAAGCTTGAAACCAATGTACCACTAATTTTTTCAAATCCTCTTCTCCACTGTAGTTAAAAGTAGTACCTGAATGGGTGGCTTTAATAATAGATGCTACATCCCAGTCATCTGGCCCAATCGCTAAAATTGGACGCTTTGCGGCCATGTATTCAAATAATTTACCAGGAATGATCCCTTTTGTTTCTGGAGCGTTAATTTCAGCAAGGAGTAAAACCTGGGATTTGCGTTGAAGTTCTAAAGCTTCGTCATGAGACACATAGGGCTTTAAGACTACATAAGGCTCAAGGCCATAAGCATTGATAGTTTTCAACACATCATCACTAACTACCCCTATTAAATTTAAACGAATAGCTTCTTTAAAATCCTTGTTTTCCTGAATAAGCATCGCTAATACTTTCCACAAATTCTGTGGATTTCTACCCGTTAATAGGGAGCCAATATGGGAAATCGTAAATTGAGGATCTAATACGGCCGTACCCTTATAATCACTATCATAGCCATTTGTAATTACCGTAATGGGTTGTTGCGTAATCGCTTGAAACTCTTTTTTAGTCGTTTCACTAGTGACTATAATTTTATCAGCCGAGTTTAAAACTAAGGCTTCAAGTTTTTTATGCTTCCTTTTGGACGTGTTGGTCAATTTTAATTTTTTATGGTAGCCAATGGATGTCCAAGGATCTCTAAAATCGCTAATCCATGAAATAGCCAAGCGCTGTTTTAATTTTAGCCCAATTAAATGTACACTATGCGGGGGACCTGTAGTAATGATAGTGCCAATTTTTTCATTTTCAATAACTTTAGCTAAATAGGCTACTGAAGGCTTTACCCAATATTTACGGGCATCAGGAATAAATAAGTTTCCTCGAACCCATAAAAGTAGTTTTTCTAAAAAAGATTGATTTTTTGTTTGAATAATCCCTGAACTGATGCGTTTCGTTTTTTTTGACGATAAAAAACGAGCTAAACCGTAAGGCTCAAAAATAGGCTGTTTGTATATTTTTATGCCTTCGGGCATAGCCTTTATCAAGGCATGGTCTACAATAGGGTAATTTGGATTTTCAGGAACATACAAAATAGGCTCAATATCAAAATCTCGCAAATAGGTCACGAATTTTAACCATCGTTGTACTCCAGGACCTCCGGCAGGAGGCCAGTAATACGTGATGATCAATACTTTTTTCATTATTCCATAGCTTTTTTACGAGTGCGCCAAAATGAAAAGCCAATAGCCATTAAAAGTAAAAGCCCTAAAAGTCCTGTGCTGGCTAAAACAATGGTAGAGCCTTGCTGAATTACTTGGGGTTCGAACTTAAATTCTATTTTGTGTTTTCCTTGTGGAATTTCTAAAGCCCTTAAGGCGTAATTAACTCTAAAATGTGGTTTTAAAACACCATCTATATAAGCGTTCCATCCTTTTTCATAATACATTTCAGAAAAAACAGCCAAGCCTATATTTGAATTGGTAGCTTCGTAAATTAAATGATTAGGTCGGTACCTTGTCAGTGTTATTGTAGCTAAAGAATCGTTTTGATATTCAAAACGCTGAATCGAATTAAATTTAGCGGTATTTACTACCGCCGTATTTTTAGTATCTACATCTTTTAAGGCTAAAATTTCTTCATTTGCAGAAGTCACTTTTTGGACTTCCGTAACAAACCAAGCATTCCCATTCGCGTCAGGGTTCATGGCAGGGTAGGCATTTCCATCCTGATCTTGTTGTATCACATATTTTACATTCAACATGTTCAATACATTAATATTGCCCATGTAAATATGAAAATCAAACAGGTCTTGCATTTTCGCAGGTTTCGCTGCATGATACCCGCCAATAGATTGATGGTAATAAGAGGTACTTGCACCATTTAGGCCTTCTGCCGGATTATAAACTCTAAAGATGCTTTTATCTTGTTTTAACTCCTGATCTACAGGTGTTTCCGGAAACGGTGATGCCATTACCTTAGATCGAACAAAATCGTCCTCATTGACATAACGTTTGGCAACGCCCACTAAATCAAATACCACTAGAAGTCCGACTAAAAGAACCAATATATTTTTATTGAATTTTTCTTTGATAAAAAACCACAGCACTATTGCCGTTAAGAGCACATAGATTAAAGAGCGAAGGGTATCGCTTGTATAAACCGCTTCACGATCTAAACGAATCATCGTCATTAACTCATTGCCGTAATTTTGCTCTAGAAAAGGATCACTAGCACCTTCAAAATGAAATAAACCTTTGCTAATAAAAATCAATATCCCCAATCCAAAAGTAATGCTAAAGCTTATTTTCAAGGCTTTTAGCTTCTTGGGTTTTTCAATGGCCGTATCAAATAAAGCGGCCAAAGCCAATATGGCCAATATAGGCACACACAGTTCTAAAATTACCTGTATAGAAGATACCGCCCTAAATTTATCGTACAAGGGAAAATAGTCTATCATAAAATCGGTTAACAGGCTAAAATTCTTTCCCCATGATAAAATTAAAGACATGATTACCCCCCCTAAAAGCCACCACTTTGCCTTTTTTTGTACTAAAAACAACCCTAAAAAGAAAAGGAAAAACAATACTGCACCTACATAGGCCGGGGCTGAAGTTCCTGGTTGATCACCCCAATATAGGGGCATACCACTGGTAAAATCTAATGCTTTTGATTTTGAAATTCCTTTTTCGACCAGAAAATCGAAGGTTTTAGATTTTTCACCTAAATCTTCATTATTAGAGCCTCCAAACATTCTCGGCACAAAGAGATTTAGTGATTCTGTAATCCCATAACTATATTGGGTAATGTATTCTTTACTTAAACCACCTGTATTTACCTTCTCAGATCCATCAGGAGTTATGGTTAATTCGCTTTTACCACGAGTACTCCAGTCTGCATATTCTTTGGTAGCCAATAAGCTTGTAGCATTGGTCGCAATTCCTAAAACAACAGCTACCAATAAAAGGGCTACCGATGTAATAAAATGTTTAATTTGTTTTTTACGTAGGGCATCAACCAAATAAACTATGCCTAGGATCAATACTAACAGCATAAAATAATAAGTCATTTGGTAGTGATTGGCATTTATTTCCAGCGCCATAGCCAAGGCAGTCAAAATAAAGCCCCAGACATATTTTTTTCGAAATACCAAAACAATCCCTCCAAGTAGCATGGGAAGGTAGGCTATCGCATGCGCTTTGGCATTATGGCCAACGCCTAAAATTATTATTAAATAGGTAGAAAAACCAAAGGCTAAAGCCCCTAAAACAGCCAGTCGATAATCTACTTTTAGACAAGATAATAAGATGTAAAAGCCTAATAAGTATAAAAAAAGATAATCTGCTGGTCGAGGCAAGAAACGCAAACTTAAATCTAACTGCTTAATGTAATTATGTGGATAATGTGCCCCTAACTGAAAGGTGGGCATACCTCCAAAAGCACTATTGGTCCAATAAGGTTCTTCTCCTGTGCGCTTTTTAAATGCAATTTGCTCTTGCGCCATTCCCGTATACTGGGCAATATCGGACTGGAAAATAACTTTTCCTTGCAAAACAGGCGTAAAAAATGCCAAAGCTGCAACAATAAAAAAGGCTATGGCAAAAAAATGTATTAAAAAAGCTTTAAGAGTATGCTTCATCAGGTTGGTTGGTATTTATTTGAATTAAAGGCATTTTAAAAAAGTGAAATTAGTCAATTTCTTCAAAATCTATATATTCCCCTACTTTTTTTGAAGACTTAGGATTTTTAGAAGTTTTTGATTTAATAATGACATCACCTTCTTCTGTGGTTTTTGTTTGCCGTTGGGCATCAAAGCCTTCAAATTTTTCTCTAAAATGCTTCTCTGCCTTTTTACCGGCATAATTCAATATTTTAGGTGCAAAGATTTTTAGCAATATTTTAATTGCATAATATACTAATAGTATGATTAAAATCGTTGTAATAAAACCCATGTTACTTTAAAAATTAATACCAAAAATACGATTCTAAGCGTTCATTTTAACCTAGCAACTCTTAAAAAAATAATAAAACCGCTAAAGTAGCCATGTAATTATTTAAAATTTATATCTCCAAGCAGAAAGTATACAAGATATAATCACAACCATCATTTAGGCTTAAGACCTAAGTAATATTTAAGATTTCTCTAAAAACGAATCATGAAAAACTTTTTATTTTTAATTATTTTACTTTTTACGTTCATTATTCAAGCACAATATACAGATGTTATTAATTCAAACCGACCAGGACAATCGGTTAGTGCATATGCCGTTGGGCGAAATGTGCTACAGGTAGAATTTGGTGTTGGGTACGAGCAGCAAGAACATACCGTATTATTAACAGATGCCTCTATTTGGAACACCGAACTTGCGCTGCGTTATGGATTATTATTTGAAAAACTAGAAATCACTTATGAAGGTACTTTTCAAAAAGAAGCTATCAACTATCAAACCTCACAAACCGATGCCTCCTTTACTGATTTTACCAGAAATCGATTAGGTCTTAAATATTTAATTTATGATCCTTTTAAAAATGAAGAACGCAACAAGCCCAATTTATTGAGCTGGCGTGCAAATCATAAATTTAAATGGAGTAATTTATTACCCGCCGTTTCATTGTATGCCGGTGCTACGTTTGTATTAGGCGAAAACCCCTATTACCTTGGAGATCCCATAGCTTCTCCCAGAGTTATGCTGGCAACACAAAGCAAAATTTCTCCGAGAGTAGTTTTTATATCGAATATCGCTTACGACCGTATTGGTACAGAGTTTCCTGAAATGAGTTATATTGTTTCGCTCACACACGCTTTTCGGAATCCTAAATGGAGTATCTTTTTAGAGCAGCAAGGCATAAAAAGTGATCGTTACGCTGACGCCTTATATAGAACAGGTATAGCGCATTTACTTTCTAAAAACTTACAGGCTGATCTTACCTTTGGCGGAAGTTTTAAAGATACTCCAACCCGTATGTTTGGAACCATCGGAATGTCATACCGACTAGATAACCACGTTGATGATGTTAAACCTATTGACGAGCAAAAAGGAGGACAAAATGGTCAAATTGGAAAACAATCCATGACTAAAAAGGCCCGGAAAGCCAAAAAAGGTAGCGGTGCTGAAGATGTTGATTTAGGACCCACAAAAAAGCAACTCAAAAAGCTAAAAAAAGCAGAGAAAGCGAAAAATAAAAATGGTGAAATTGATTTTTAAGTATAGGTACCTCGAAATAAAACATTTTAATGAAAACCCTAAAAGTTCATTTTCAAAGCTTACTAGCTTTAAAATTAAACCGTTACCAGACCAATTTTTTTTAATGAATTGATTGGTTTCGAAAACCAGAATAACTCAAAATCTTCGAATTTTGAATCAAAGTCAGCTTTTATAGCTTTAAGAAAACATGGCTTATTTTGACTTAGTGTCCATAAGGGTAAATTTTGTACCAACCACTCCCCTTTTTCTTTATCTAAAGTGGTTTGAGTACTGTTTCTATTATGGTGAAATATTAGTCTAAGTACTTCCCAAGTCTGTCCTTTTTTAGATTTTGTGTATATTTCTTGTTGTGGCAAACTTCCCAACCAAATTAGCTTTGCCGTTGGTTTTATTTGATAATCCATCGCTGTATTCAAGCATGCTGCAATAAAGTCCGATTTTATTTGTGTTTTCGGAATCTTAAAATCGAACCAGTTTTGTAATGCTGTTTCAAAACCAATTCCATGCATGTAATTAAAGAGCGATTTTTTTAATCCAAAACTAAATTTGGAATGATCTATGCCTGTGGCATCCTTAAAATCAATGTCGTTATTCGCGAAGGAGATTTCCTTTACATCAGGTACTATGCCGTATTCAGACGGATTAATTCCTATCGGGCTATGTGCTGTTAGTGCAAATTGATGCCAGAAACCGGATTGCAACACGCCCACTTCAAAAAGCTGACGCACCATTTCTAAACTATCCACCGTTTCCTGTATTGTTTGTGTAGGGTAGCCGTACATTAAATACGAATGCACCATAATGTGTGCCTCCGTGAAATTACGGGTTACCTGAGCCACTTGAGAGACCGTAACACCTTTATCTATTAATTTAAGTAAACGATCCGAAGCAACTTCTAGGCCTCCAGATACCGCAATACAACCAGAAGTCTTTAATAAATAACACAAATCGGCTGTAAAGTTTTTTTCAAAACGAATATTCGTCCACCAGGTAACCACTAGCTTTCGTTTGATAATTTCGATAGCTAAAGCTTTCATCAATGACGGTGGGGCCGCTTCATCGACAAAATGGAATCCGTTTTCGCCGGTCTGTGCCATGAGTTCTTCCATCCGATCCACTAAAATAGTTGCGGCAATGGGCTCATATATTTTAATATAGTCTAAGGAGATATCACAAAACGTGCATTTTCCCCAATAACAACCATGGGCCATGGTTAATTTATTCCACCGACCATCGCTCCATAAACTATGCATGGGATTGGCAATTTCGATAACAGAAATATAGGAGTCTAACAGCAAATCAGAATAATCCGGAGTACCCACCTCACTCTGTTTGTAATCGAGTTTCGTAGTGTTATTTTTGTAAACAACGCACCCGTTTTCTAAAACAAAAGTGCGTTTAAACTGCTGCTCAGAGACCTTGTCATGTTGAAGTGAAGCTACTAAAAGTTCCATAGGCAATTCACCATCATCTAAGCTAATGAAATCAAAAAACTCAAAAACGCGTTGATCTGTTAAAGAGCGCAATTCCGTATTCGGAAACCCACCACCCATGGTTATTTTTATGCTTGGATGGTTTTCTTTCAGGTATTGTGCACATCGAAATGCACTGTACAAGTTACCGGGAAAGGGCACAGAAAAACCAATTAGTTTGGGTTGTACTTTTTGAATGGTGTTTTCAAGTAAGCGCAGTGTTATTTGATCAATGTACGTCACATCATCTTGTAAAAAAGCATACAATTCATCAAATGAGTTGGCGCTCCTTCCTAAACGCTCAGCATAGCGACTAAACCCGAAATTGGAGTCTATACATTCCACTATAAAATCTGACAAATCCTCTAAATACAAGGTAGCTAAGTGTTTGGCTTTATCCTGTAAACCCATTTCTCCAAAAGCCCAATCTAAATCATCTAATTGCTGAAAACGAGCGGCTTCCGGTAAAAAACCTTGGGTGCAAATCTGTCGCGCCAAAGTTGGATTGCTTCCTTGTAAAAAAGCGATGACAAGTGAAATGGTCTGTATATACGCATCTTTTAAAGCATATATTCGTTCACAATTCTCAGAAACTATGGTCCTATTTTCGAAAGCAAAAGTGAATATATGTTCTAATTCTTGCTTTGAAAACAACGCTAAGAGAACCTCAATTCCTAAATCGGACTGAAAGCAAGAAATTTGTTTCGTATTCAAGAAACCTTTCAAATAGGCCGTTGCTGGGTAGGGCGTATTTAATTGTGTAAAAGGTGGCGTGATGAGTAAAACGTCTTTCAAATTCAGGAATAAATAGTATTGTAAAGATAATAGATTAAGCCAAGGATACTTCCTTTTTAAGAATTTCGGCAACAGCACTTCGGTAGGCTGCGGGATTATTTGCTTTTTTTATGGCTTTATAGGCTTTTTGAGGGTCAGAGAACGATTGTGCAAAGAATTCCCAAAAGCCTAACATTTTCATTTTTATTGGAGTTGGTCCTGATAAAAATTCATCGTACTGCTGGTAAATGGTATCGTGAAAGGCTTTAAATAGTTCAATTCTTTCAGCAGGGTATGCTTCTGTATCTGCCTTTATCATACTTGGCAAAAAAGGATCGGAAATAAGGCCACGCCCAATCATAAAATGATCGATACTAGGAAAGCGTTCTTGCATTTTTTTGAATTGTGCCACACTTGTAATATCGCCATTATAATATAATTTATGACTGGTATTTTCTATACAGCGTTGAAAAGCATCTAAATCTACCCCTCCTTTATACAATTGCTTTCCAATACGGGCATGGATGGCAATATTTTTAATCGGATATTTTTCTAACACTGGAAATGTGTCTAAAATTTCACTACTATTTTCATATCCCATTCGCATTTTCATCGAAACTATAATATCGGTTTCGGCATACACTCGATCTAAAATATGCTCTATTTTATCGGCTTCTTTTATTAATCCCGAACCCATTCCGCGCTTGGTAACCATGGGATATGGGCAACCTAAATTCCAATTCAGCTCTTTATAACCTAAGTCTTGAACATACTTTACGACAAACAAAAACTCATCTGCATCATTTATCATTACTTGTGGTATGACATTTAAAGTCGTGTTGTTTTCTGGTTGCAAATCGCGCTGATAAGACGATTTTATGAGCAATTTACCATCTAAGCGAATGTAGGGTGCATAAAAAGTGTCGATTCCGCCAAAAAATTGCTGAAAAGCATTTCGGAAGCGAAAATCAGTGAATCCCTGAAGTGGTGATGATAAAAGCGTAAAACTCATAGATCAAAAATAAAAAGCAAAGATAATGCTATAAGTGTTAAAGAAAATAGAAAAAAGACAAGAGACAAGAGACAAGAAACAAGAGACAAGAGATAAGAGACAAGAGACAAGAAGCAATAGGCAATAGGCGATATACTATCAAACAAAAAAATCTAAACTAGTAACCCCCCAAACGCATAAACATTTCTTAAGCACAAATCAAAGTACTGAACTTTAAATAGTATTTTTGATAGCACAAAACAGCAACAATGATTTTTATACAAGAGGTAAGCAACAAAACCGATCTAAAAAAATTCGTAAAATTTCCGTTTTCTTTATACAAAGACTCTCCGTATTGGGTCCCTCCTATCATTGCGGACGAAATGGAGACCTTTGATAAAGATAAAAACCCTGCTTTTAAAGATGCGGAGGTTACTTTATTTTTAGCCTATAAGGATAATGTGCTCGTTGGTCGCGTTGCTGCCATTGCCAATTGGATTGAAATTAAGCAGCAAAAAGTATCTAAAATGCGATTTGGCTGGTTCGATTTTATTGATGATTTTGAAGTCACAAAAGCCTTACTAGACAAAGTAGAAGCTATAGGAAAAAAGCACAAACTAGCCTATATGGAAGGGCCTGTAGGGTTTTCAAACCTTGATAAAGTTGGGGTGCTCACCTATGGTTTTGACCAGATTGGCACCATGATTACCTGGTACAACCACCCCTATTATGTAAATCATTATGAAAAACTAAACTTTATAAAAGAAAAGGGCTACATAGAAAGTAAATTTCCCTTTGCCAATGCAGATCCCAAATTTTATGCGAAGGCTAATGAGTTAATTAAAAAAAGATACAAGCTTAAACCATTAAATTTTACAAAAACCAAAGATGTCATGCCATGGGCAGATAAGATGTTCGATTTGTTTAATGAAAGCTATGCATCACTTTCTTCTTTTGTACCCATTAATGCCGTTCAAAAGGCTTATTTCAAGAAAAAGTACATTAGTTTCATCAACCCTGAATACATAAAGTTTGTTTTAGATGAACAGGATAATTTGGTGGCTTTTAGTATTGTAATGCCTTCCTTCTCAAAAGCATTGCAAAAAGCCAATGGTAAATTATTCCCGACAGGCATTTTTCATTTATTACAAGCAAAAAAGAAAAGCAAAGAAGTTATTTTTTATTTGATTGGTGTTCTCCCTGAATATCAAAATAAAGGCGTAACCGCCATCATATTTAATGAATGTTATGAAACCTTTACCAAAAAAGGTATTGTAGACTGTGTGAGAACCCCTGAATTAGAAGATAATTTAGCGATACAACAACTTTGGAAAAACTTTGACCCCGTTGTTTATAAACGCAGAAGTACATACAGAAAGGAGCTAAATTAAATTCATACCGTCTAGGACGCTGCATTTGGACTCAAGAGCTCGCTAAAAGAATCTAGACTGATGTTCGAAGCTACATTAGGTTGGCTCCTCTAAAAATTGCAAAAGTGCTATTGCTTTTTTAGCATCAGCTTCATGTACTTTTAATTGAATACGATTAACCCCCCAGCAGTAACGCCCCATGACTTTATAGAGCCCATTAGTTCATTTTCAACAAATACTTCTAAATCGTTATCTAGCAAAATGTTTTTTGCGTTCATTACTTGTTCATATTAACCTTTGAATAAAGTTGCCATGATGAAGGGGTTTGGTTTTTTATATTTAAAAAAATATCCCAAACACTAAACATAGTATTTGGGATATTCAAATTTATCAATACGCCTATTTATTCACCCATAGCGGCTGCTACGGCTGCAGATAATCTTTTATACGTACCATTTTCTAAACGCTCACGAATCGCTGAAAAAGCTTCTAAAGTAACTCTAACATCTTCTAAAGTGTGTGTCGCTGTAGGAATCATACGTAATAATATTAATCCCTTCGGAATTACTGGATACACCACAATAGAACAGAAAATACCATGATTTTCACGTAAATCTTTTACCAAAGCCATCGCCTCTGGGATACTACCGTTTAAATATACCGGAGTAACACAACTTGTGGTGGTACCAATATCAAAACCACGTTCTTTCAATCCGTTTTGTAAGGCATTTACATTCTCCCATAACTTATTTTTAAGTTCTGGCATGGTGCGAAGCATATCTAAACGCTTTAATGCTCCTTTTACATAAATCATCGGTAATGATTTAGCGAACATTTGCGAACGTAAATTATATTTTAAATAATCGATTATTTCTTGATCTGCGGCTAAAAAAGCTCCTATCCCAGCCATAGATTTTGCAAAAGTGGCAAAATAAACGTCTATACCGTCTTGAATACCTTGCTCCTCACCTGCTCCTGCACCTGTCTTACCCAAAGTACCAAAACCATGTGCATCATCCACTAAAAATCTAAAATTGTACTTTTCTTTTAAAGCAACAATTTCTTTTAGTTTTCCTTGTTCGCCACGCATTCCGAAAACACCTTCAGAGATCACTAAAATACCTCCTCCGGTTTGTTCGGCCATTTTGGTAGCACGTTCCAAGTTCTTTTCTAAACTTTCAATATCGTTGTGTTTAAACGTAAATCGTTTACCCATGTGCAAGCGAACACCATCGATAATACACGCGTGTGCATCTACATCATAGACAATAATATCGTCTTTTGATACTAAAGCATCAATACATGACATGATTCCTTGGTATCCGAAGTTCAGCAAATAAGCAGCTTGTTTACTAACAAAATCCGCTAACTCTTGTTCTAATTGTTCATGAAAATCAGTATGACCACTCATCATACGAGCCCCCATAGGATACGCTGCTCCGTATTCAGCTGCTGCATCGCCATCCACTTTTTTAATCTCTGGTAAATTCGCAAGTCCTAAATAATCATTTATACTCCACGTAAGTACTTCCTTCCCTTGAAATTTCATTCTATTGGAAATTGGTCCTTCCAGTTTTGGAAATACAAAATAGCCTTCAGCTTGTGAGGCCCATTTTCCTAATGGTCCTTTATTCTCGATTATTCTTTCAAATAAATCCCTCATGTACACAATAATTTACGGCAAAAGTAAAGATTTTTGCGATGTATTCATAAAAATATGAACACAAAAAAAGCAGGAGACCAAATAGTTTCCTGCTTTTGTTTCATTTTTATAGTTAAAACTTATTTTACAAACTGAATTTCTTGTGTTTGCTCCACCGTTTTGTCCTCTAAGAAACCTTGATTTTTCATCCAATCATCACTGTAAATTTTACTCATATAGCGAGACCCATGATCTGAGAAAATAAGTACGATATTACTATTTTCATCAAACTCACCCTGAGCATCAAGCTGTTTTACGGCCTGAAGTGCAGCTCCACTAGTATAGCCTACAAACATGCCTTCAGTTCTGGATATTTCACGTGCCGAATGTGCACTTTCTTCGTCAGTTACTTTTATAAATTTATCAATGACATCAAAATTAGTAGCAGTAGGTATTAAATTTTTACCTAATCCTTCAATGCGATACGGATATATCTCTTTTTTATCAATCTCCTTGGTCTCGTGGTATTTTTTAAGCACCGATCCGTAGGCATCAACACCAATAATTTTGATGGCAGGATTTTGCTCTTTTAAATACTTAGCAGTTCCTGAAATAGTTCCTCCTGTACCACTGGCCGCCACTAAATGGGTAATTTGACCATTGGTTTGTTTCCAAATTTCAGGACCCGTGGTTCTGTAATGTGCCTCGGTATTTAAGGTATTAAAATATTGATTAATGTATATACTGTCGGGTGTTTCTTCATGTAAACGTTTCGCCACTTCGTAATACGACCTTGGATCTTCTGGTGCTACATGAGCAGGACAAACAAACACATTTGCACCCATAGAACGCAACATATCAATTTTATCAGGAGAAGATTTTGAACTTACTGCCAAAATACATTTGTACCCTTTTATAATACTTACCATTGCGATACTAAACCCTGTGTTACCTGAAGTAGTTTCTATGATGGTACTTCCTGGTTTTAGCAATCCCTTGCGTTCTGCTTCTTCTATTATAAAATGTGCAATTCTATCTTTTGCAGAATGCCCAGGGTTAAACCCTTCTACTTTAGCGTAAAAGTTACCGGTGAAATTTTGAGCTACTTTATTTAATTTTACTAATGGTGTGTTTCCTATTAGTTCTAAGATGTTGTTGTGAGCGTTGATCTTATTCTCCATAGTTGGCTATAAGTTTTAACTTATTGGTTTTGCGTTATTTTCAATAAAAACCAATATTTAAAGTGCAAATTTATATTTTTTTTTCGATTAATCGATTTTCTTTTCCAAATCTAGTAGAAAAGCGTATTCTTTTGCTACCTCTTTTAAAGCTTCAAATCGCCCAGATGCACCACCATGACCGGCATCCATGTTAATATCTAAAAGCAATACATTAGCATCTGTTTTTTTGTCTCTAAGCTTTGCTACCCACTTGGCCGGTTCCCAATATTGTACCTGAGAGTCATGCAATCCGGTTATTACCAACATATGCGGATACGCTTGCTCCACAACATTATCATAAGGGGAATACGATTTCATATACTCATAATAGGTTGCTTGGTTTGGGTTGCCCCATTCATCGTATTCTCCTGTGGTAAGTGGAATGGAATCATCAAGCATCGTCGTTACTACATCCACAAAAGGAACAGCGGCTATCACGCCATGATATAAGGCTGGTTGCATATTGACAATGGCCCCCATCAATAAACCTCCTGCTGAACCTCCCGAAGCATATAAGTGATTGGGACTCGTATATTTATGTTCAATTAAATACGTAGAACAATCTATAAAGTCGGTGAAGGTGTTTTTCTTACGTAATAACTTCCCGTCTTCATACCATTTTCTGCCTAAGTATTCACTACCTCGAATATGAGCAATAACGTAGATAAAACCTCTATCTAGCAAACTTAAACGCACGGTTGAAAAAGAAGGATCTAAGGTATACCCATACGAACCATAGGCATATTGTAATAGCGGACTAGAACCATCTAACTTGGTGTTTTTGTGATACACCACGGACATTGGAATTTTAACACCATCCCTCGCTGTAGCCCAAATGCGTTCTGATTTGTAATTGTTTTTATCGAATTTACCGCCCAGAACTTCTTGCTCTTTTTTAATATCCTTTTCTTGTGTTCGCATATTAAAATCGATCACTGAACTAGGCGTTGTTAATGAGTTATAGCCATACCTTAAAATTTCGGTATCAAAATCAGGATTGGTACTCGTATAGGCCGTATAGGTTTCATCATGAAAAGGTAAAAAATAACTTTCTCCGGTATCCCAACGTACTATTTTTATCTTGTTTAATCCGTTTTCACGTTCCGAAAGCACATAATAATCTTTAAAGATTTCGATGTCTTCTAACAAAACATCTTCTCGATGGGGAATGAACTCTTGCCAATGGTCAGACGTAGTTTTGTCTTCCGCAACCTTCATTAATTTAAAATTGGTCGCATTATCTTTGTTGGTCAGCACATAAAAATTAGTCTTATAATGCACTAATGAATACTCTAAGCCACGTTCACGAGGTGAAAACACCGAAAAATTGGCCCCCGGCGTATCAGCTTTAATAAATTGGTATTCAGACGTTAAAGTACTGGAGGAACCGATAACAATGTATTTTTTTGACTTTGTTTTGTAGACAAACGTGTTAAATGTTTCATCTTCTTCATGGAAAACCACCACATCATCAGCAACAGGAGTCCCTAAAACATGCTTGCACACCGTATCTGAACGCAGCGTAACCGGATCTTTCTTCGTGTAGAAAAAGGTTTTATTATCATTTGCCCAAACGGCTCCTCCTGTAGTTTTTTCTATCACATCTGGGTATATTTCTCCGGTAATTAAATTTTTGACTTTTAAAGTATATTCCCTTCTTGATACGGTATCGACACCAAAAGCAGCTAAGGTATTATCGGTACTCACCGCAATACCACCAAGACTAAAATAATCAAAACCCACTGCCATTTCGTTGCAATTAAACAGCTCTTCAGCAACTGAGCCAGGCAAATCTTTAGTCCTAGAATAAATGGGGTACTCCTTCCCTATTTCGTATCGGGTGCTATACCAGTAGCCATTTAAATGGTAAGGCACAGAAGAATCATCCTCTTTTATTCTCGACTTCATTTCTTCAAAAAGTGTCTTTTGAAAAGCCTGAGTATGCGATGTCATTTTATCATAAAAGGCCTTTTCCTCCTTTAAATAAGAAATAACACTGGAATTTTCTCTGTCATTTAACCAATAATAATCGTCAATCCGAATATCCTTATGGATTTCTAGTTTTTTTGGTATCTTTTTTGCAATTGGAATGGAAATCTTATTCATTTTTGTTGTATCACTTTTTAAAAGAAGTTGCAAAACTAATGCTTAATGAAAAAAGAATTACTTTTTTGAAGGTCGATATCATAAAAAACATTTTTATGCACCCAATTTAGTAATTTTGAATTATTCAAAAATTTTAAATAAAAAAATATGTTTGGAGATATGATGGGTATGATGGGGAAATTAAAAGAAGCCCAAGAAAAAGTAAAAGCGACTAAAGAACGCTTAAACACTGTTTTGATTGATGAAAAATCGAATGACGATAAGGTGAAGGTTACCCTTACCGCCAATCGTGTATTAAAAAACATCAGTATCGATGACAGCCTGTTGGAGGATAAAGAGCAACTTGAAGATTACCTTATTTTGGTTTTAAATAAGGCTATTGAAAAAGCCAGCAAGGTCCATGAAGTTGAACTTGCTGCAGCTGCAAAAGAAGGCATGCCCAATATTCCAGGAATGGACTCGTTATTTAAATAGCTCTTGAGCTAGTTAAAACAAACTTCATGAAAAAAATAGTGTTTTTACTTATGTTTCCCTTATTATTAGGCGCTCAGGAAGCCGCAAAAGAAAAGGTTAAAAACAAATGGATAACAAGCTACGACCTAGCGCTGACAAGGGCAACACAAGACAAAAAGAACGTTATTGTTTATTTTACAGGAAGTGATTGGTGTATGCCCTGTATTGCACTCAAGAGAGATTTTTTTGACACCCCTGCTTTTGATCAATACGCCGAAGCCTACATTTTACTTTACATAGATATTCCCAGAAATAGCGATTTGATAGCTGCAGATGTATTGAAACAAAATAAAGAATTAGCATCAAAACTAAATAAAAAAGGGGCTGTACCTATGCTAAAAATCATTAATGAAGATGGAAATGAATTAGATGCTATAACAGGCTATAGCATGAATGCCGACATAAAATACCACACTAAATTCTTGGATAAATACATAAAGTGAACCTATAAAGCCTAGTGTAGCAATGACCAATACTGAAAAATAACAAGTTTGGGCTTTAAAATTATTTTAAGCTGATGAATTATTTCACTACTTTACACTTAAAATTACCACTATGTTAAAAATTGAAACACATCACCAAGGGGATAGTTATTTTGAATTAAAAAACAAGAAAGGAGAGGTTTTATTTAGGAGTATTCATTTTGAAAATGAAACGACTATGAAAAATACACTTTCGAGCATCAATACCACTTCAAACAAAATAAAGCTATTTGAACGAAAAACGACCCATGAAGGTTTGTTTCAATTTACTTTAAAGAATAATAAAGGGCAAACCATTGGCCAATCAGAAAATTATAGTTCTGAAGCGGGTATGGAAAACGGCATTAAAAATCTAATGAATAATTTATAGTCTTTTTAAAATCTTCATAAATTCTTCATGCATGGCATCTGAATAATCTAAATGCGTTACAATTCGCAATTTACCTTGCCCCATGCCTATAATGTGCACGTTATTCGCCAATAACTTCTTTAAAAAAGCATCTGCACTAAGCACGTCTTCATGAATTTCAAAAATTATAATATTGGTTTCAATAGGCTCTACTTTTTTTATAAAATTTAACTGCTGCAATAGGGCTCCAATTTCTTTCGCTTTTAAATGGTCTTCCGCTAAACGATCTAAATGATGATCTAAGGCATAATTGGCGGCAGCCGCTAAAAATCCAGCCTGACGCATACCTCCGCCCAGTACTTTTCGAACCCGTAAGGCTTTTTGCATGATTTCTTGGTCACCTACTAAAACTGAACCCACCGGGCAACCCAAGCCTTTACTAAAACATATACTAATGGTATCGAATAAATCTCCGTATTGTTGCGTAGTTTCGTTTTTAGCTATTAAGGCATTCCATAATCGGGCACCATCTAAATGAAAGCCAAGTTGATGCTCATCGCAAACCGCTTTGATTCGTTTTAACTCCTCAAAATCCCAACAAGCACCTCCCCCTTTATTGGTCGTGTTTTCTATAGACACTAAGCTCGTAAGAGGACTATGGTAAAAATCGGGCGGGTTTATCGCTGCTGCTACTTGCGCAGCTGTCATCATGCCTCGTTCGCCATCGACTAACTTGCACGACACGCCACTATTAAAGCTCACCCCACCACCTTCATAATTGTAAATATGCGCATACTTGTCACAAATTAACTGCTCTGCAGGTTGGGTATGCAATTTAATAGCCGTTTGATTGGCCATAGTACCACTTGGAAAAAAAAGCGCGGCATCTTTATTAAAAAGCTTGGCCACACGCTGCTCTAAGGCATTTATAGAGGGGTCTTCTTTAAAAACATCGTCACCAACTTCGGCGTTCATCATGGCCTCTAGCATGCCTGGGCTTGGTTTCGTAACCGTATCGCTAATCAAATTTATTTTCATGGGATATGTACTATATTGATTCTTTTAATTTTTTTTTAGAAAGTCGGCGGTTTCAAGAGGGCACAAGGCCGTACAAAATACCTAAAAATAGTATCCTATACGTTCCAAATACCATCGTTTTTTAATGAAAACACCCCATACCTATCGGTGATCCATCAGGGATAGTGGCAACCGGACTTATCGTAAATTTTTCTGGATGTTCTTGAAATTGCTGAATGCGTTTTACCCCTTCAAAAGAGAACAAGTCGCTTTTAGCTTGCAATTTTTTCATTACTTCATTCAACTTATAATTTGCAATTGCATTTACTTGCGATAGTACTTTTTCTTGAGCTGCAAGATTCATTAGATGGTGCAAGGCTCTATAATTTATCGCTTTTTGTACTTCATCTATATACTTATCTTTATTTTCTTGACGAAATAGGGTATTAGATAGGACCTTGTCAATGAGCTGTTCTAAACCCAAATTGTTGTCATCCAAACTTTTTTGAAGTACAAGTCGTGAAGCTCTTTCGGGATTGAACATAAATTCTAGCGTCATATCTGCGCTAGTTTCAGCTGCCGAAATAGGATCAAAACCTACCCCCATTCTTCCTTTCATCGACTCTCTACTTCTTGCATACCCAAAAGCTCTAGGTGGAAATAATGCCAATTTATCTTTTGGAATTGCAATCACTTCAGCATCGAGTGTATTCAATAGACTATTTAAAGCTTGATGTTGTGTTTTAGCATCTAAAACCTTTACCACCTCTTGATTGTCTCCTTTGATGGCATAATTGTACTCGAGTCCTGCTATTTGTTTAGCCACTGCCTCTGTTTGGTACCTATGGAAATAAAATAAGGGCACAAATACATCTTCTAACACAGTATAGGGTTCCCCAGTCTTAATATTATCGATCGAAAAATTAGCCATAGCCAATTTTCTTATTTTTAAAACCTCATCTAACTCTTCCCCTATGTTGGTACCATTGTCCCAAAGATGTGCTAAGGCATGCGCACTACCCGCTGGTCGGGCATCTTGATCCGTAATATATCGCAGTCCCTTCTCTGATGCTTTTTCTAGAATAGCGTTGAGCCCTTTTTCCTCAGTGGCCTCATCCTTAAAATCAGTATAGGAATAAGCTACAGTAACTTTATCCCAATCACCAATAGTTGCGGTATAGGCATTGGAAAAATTGATTTTACCGTTTTTAATGTCAAATTGAGGGTGCGGATAATCCATCACCGAAGCTTTATTGTTGGTACTTGCTGCATAATTATGTGCAAAGCCTAGGGTATGTCCTATTTCGTGCGCTGATAACTGTCGGATCCTCGCAATGGCCATAGCTAACATGGGTTCGTAATTATCGTCTCGCTCTTTAAACGGAGTGTCCATTAAAGCTTGGGCAATTAAAAAATCTTGTCGAATTCGCAAACTTCCTAAGCTCACATGACCTTTTATAATTTCACCGGTTCTTGGGTCGGTTATACTGCTGCCATAGCTCCAACCTCTGGTGGAGCGGTGAACCCACTGAATCACGTTATAGCGAACATCAAGCGGATCCGCATCGTCGGGCAACATTTTTAATTGAAAAGCGTCTTTGTAGCCTATAGCCTCAAAAGCCTGGTTCCACCAGCGACCGCCTTCTAATAATGCAGACCGTACTGGTTCAGGAGTGCCATTATCTAAGTAATAGATGATGGGTTCCACCGCCTCACTCATTTTTTCTGTTGGATTTTTTTTCTCTAAACGATGTCTTGTGATAAACTGCTTTAAGATAGGCTCCTGCACAGGAGTGGAATAATCATAATAGGAAAACGGATAGGATCCACTTCGAGGGTCGAAGACTCTTTTTTTATACCCATTATCTGGTAAGGCTATAAATGAATGATGCTGAGCAACAGTAACTAATCCCGAGTTTGGGCTTACAGCGCGTATTTCACGTCCTTTTGCATCACCTTTAAAGGTGAGTATAACATCAAACTCCGTATTTTTGGGGAAGTTTTTTGTGCGGGCTAAATCGAACGCACTTTTAGACTTATCTAAGCTATAATTCCCTTGCCCTCCGCTTTGTAAACGCGAAGCTACTCCGTGGGTGTCTTGCATTAAAAAATCGGTAATATCTATAATGTATGTACCCTTTTTTTCTTCTTCAATTGGAAACCCAAAAAGAATAGAAGTGGCAAAAGCCTGCTCTACCGATTTTTTTTCCAAGGCATTGTCGGTTAGGGCTCTATATTTGAGGTTGGGTTGCACTAAAAGTAATTTATTTCCTGCCTTTTTAAAATAAACCACTTGTTCATTCCCTAATTGTCCGCGATCTAAACCTATATCATTACTACCGATACCGCTACTTAAAGAATACACATAAAGAAATTCTGTATTCAAATCGGTGACTTCCAAATAAATTTTATCCGTTTTTACATCGTATAAATAATTAAGAAATCCATCAAACTTTTGAAAGGCTTTACTTTTCTCTGAAAATTGTGGAAATACAGAAAAGACAATACTAAATGCAATTAAAAATACGCTAAAAGACTTGTTCATATATGAAGTTTTAAAAACATAAAAATAGTTAAAAATAGTTAGATATGAATCAGGCAACTTTACAAGTTATTTATTTTATGGGAAATTATAAAAACACTCATCAGTTCAACAAAAGAAGCTTATTTTTGCTTGTAAATTAGAATATAATGACAATTACGACAGACTTATATAAAGGTCTTTTAGATCGCCTTGGTGCGTTAAGGAGGTATCTTTGACGTTGATGCCAAATTAATAGAAATTGAAAATGAGCAAGAAAAAACCCTAGCTCCAGACTTCTGGGATCATCCACAAGAGGCTCAAGCTCACATGAAGTTCATACAATCTAAAAAACAATGGGTTGATGATTATCATAAGGCTGAAAATCTTGTGAAAGATTTAGAAGTCTTGGTAGAATTTCAAAAGGAAGAAGCAATTTCTGAAAAAGAAGTAGAAGCTCACTATGAAAAAACTTTAGACACTCTTGAGAACTTAGAGTTTAAAAACATGCTTTCTGAAGAAGGTGATGAACTATCTGCCATACTTCAAATTACCGCAGGGGCAGGTGGCACGGAAAGCTGTGATTGGGCTGCTATGCTCATGAGAATGTACATGATGTGGAGTGAAAAAAATGGCTATAAAGTTAAAGAGCTTAATTATCAAGAAGGCGATGTCGCAGGAATAAAAACTGTAACCTTAGAAATTGATGGAGCGTTTTCTTTTGGATGGTTAAAAGGCGAAAATGGGGTTCACCGCTTGGTTCGGATTTCTCCTTTTGACAGTAATGCCAAGAGGCATACATCTTTTGCATCGGTCTATGTATACCCCCTAGTAGATGATAGTATTGAGATTGATATCAACCCAGCGGATGTAGAAATCACAACAGCTAGATCTAGTGGTGCAGGCGGTCAAAATGTAAATAAGGTAGAAACTAAAGTACAGTTGACGCACAAACCATCAGGCATACAAATTTCTTGTTCTGACTCTCGTTCGCAACATGACAATAGGGCTACAGCATTAAAAATGCTTAAATCACAATTGTATGAAATTGAGCTGCGGAAGAAATTGGAAGCACGTCAAGAAATTGAATCTTCAAAAATGAAAATTGAATGGGGCTCTCAAATTCGGAATTATGTGATGCACCCTTACAAACTGGTTAAAGATGTGAGAACCGCAGAGGAAACAGGTAATGTCGATGCTGTTATGGATGGCAATATTGATCGATTTTTGAAAGCCTTTTTAATGATGATGGGTCAGAAAGAAGAGGATTAAAAGTTTACAATACCAATGTATACCTGTTCTAGTTGATTAATTTGAAAATATATTGATTTGAAGATTTGACAATACACCCTTACTAATGGTTCGATGCAAAAATAACATTCACTAAAATGCATCAACCAATCCACTAAGCTACTCATAAACTATTTTAATTTTTAAAAGCTATTCATCCAAAAATCTCAAAGAAAATGATAAAAATATACCATAACCCAAGATGCGGCAAATCACGTGAAGGTTTAGCTATTCTTGAAGCCTCTGGAAAAAAATTTGAAGTGATCAAGTATTTAGATCAAGCACTTTCAAAAAAAGAACTTCAGGAAATTTTAAAGCTTTTAAAAATTCATGCGATAGATCTAGTTCGCAAAAATGAAGCTATTTGGAAACAGCTTTATAAGGGAAAAACACTCACAGAAGACGAGCTTATAAATGCTTTTATGGCCCACCCAAAATTAATAGAAAGACCTATAGTGATACACAACAATAAGGCAGTTATAGGTCGACCTCCAGAAGCCATTAAAAAAATTATTTAATTCTTAAGAGTATTCAGTTCAGCAGATCATTTTTTTTTAACAAACTTTTAACCAAGTACAATTAAACCTTAGAGCGAGTTTAAAATCAAATAACATTATTATGAAAACATATAAAAATATTTTATTGCTATCATTAATTTTTGTTTCTGTTATCGCAGAAGCACAAGGCCAGTATGGTAGAGGCGGAATGGGAAGACAAAGAAATACTATGCCTCAGACCAATACGCAAGAAGCGCCAAAACCATTGACGGCCGATGAAATGGTAGATCAACAAATGCCAACAATTTCAGAAGCCTTAGGTTTAAATCCGTTTGAAGAAGCAGTTTTAAGAACTACGCTTACGAAGTATATCCAGAAAAGTATTGAACTACAAATATTAAAGCTACCTGCTGAGAAAACCCAGGAGGCTATGCAAAAAATTATACAAGAGCAAGACGAGGAGCTAAAAGCGAACTTAACTGAAGAACAATACGAAGCTTTTACAGAGCTTCAAAAAAATCGTTTTAAACCAAAGAAAAAAAAGAAGAAAAAAACCAAAGATTAATTACAACTACGTATGAGAAAACTATTTCCTGTTATTTTATTTTTAATAACTTTTATCACTTTCGCACAACAAAATAATACCATTAAAATATCAGGAACTATTCTAGACCAAGAAACTGGTCAACCTCTAGAATATGCAACATTAGTTTTACAAAATGCTGACGATCCTTCAAAAATAAACGGAGGAATTACTGATGCCATGGGAAAATATGAAGTGGAATCTATGCCCGGCACCTACAATATTAGTCTTGAATATATAGGTTTTAAAACCTATAAACTGGCCAACCAAAACCTCACCAAATCTACGAACCTAGGTACTATTAAATTAGTGCCAGATGTTTCACAACTAGAAGGCATAGAGTTGGTTGGAGAAAAAACAACGGTTGAGATTCGGTTAGATAAAAAAGTATATAACATTGGTAAAGATTTAACCAATAGCGGAGCCAATGTAAGCGACGCCTTAAATAATGTACCGTCTGTTACCGTAGATGTTGATGGTGCTATTAGCTTAAGAGGTAACGAGAATGTAAGAATCCTTATTAATGGAAAACCTTCGGCTTTAGCCGGGTTTGGCTCTACCGACGCCTTACGATCATTACCTGCAGATGCCATCGAAAGCGTAGAGGTTATAACGAGCCCCTCTGCTCGGTACGACGCAGAAGGCACCGCTGGTATTTTAAATATCATCCTTAAAAAAGAAAAAACCTTAGGTTTCAATGGACAAGTGAACACGACCATTGGATACCCAACAGCTAGCCAAATAAATAGCAATTTAAATTTAAGAACCGATAAATTTAATATTTTTAATACGCTTGGGTATTCTTACCGTGAATCACCAGGGAATGGATTTTTTGATAATACTTACACCAGAGGTGATTTTAGTAGAATAATAGAAGACAGAGAAATTGAACGCGAAGATCAGGGCTTTAACGGTAATTTAGGTCTTGAATACTTTATTACCGATAAATCATCTATAACGGCTAGTGTTTTTGGGCGCTACTCTGATGGGGCTGATCTCACAGAAAATGACAGTAAGCGATTTACAGACATCACTATTGCGAATCAAACTTTTAGATCTGAAAATCAAGAAGGAGAAGATAAAAGTTTTCAATTCTCTTTGAATTATACGAATAATTTAAATGACGAAGGGCAAAAACTAACCAGCGATTTTCAATACTCTACCAACAGTGGTAATACCCTTACGACCATCAATGAAAGTAATGTTGTTCCAAATAACGACTTGTTAGCTCGTGAGAATATTTTTGAAGACGACCAGCAAAGAGAATATTTGCTTCAATTAGACTACGTTCTTCCTATGGGAGAGGCGCAATTCGAGGCTGGTTATAGAGGCGACTTTGAGCAAAGCATTAATGATTATCGATTAGATACTTTAAATCAAGTTTCAGGCAATTTTGAAACCAATTTAGATTTGACGAATAAATTTACGTACGACGAAAATGTAAATGCATTTTACTCCCAATACGGTAATAAATTTGGTAAATTTTCATTTTTATTGGGCTTGCGTTTAGAAAATACTCAATTGAAGGGTAAAGTAGAATCTGACAATGACTTGGCAGCCCTTCAAGAGCTTTTGGGGGATGAAATTGACCTAAATTTCAATAAAAATTATTTAGGCTTGTTTCCAACGATGAATATGACCTTAGAATTAAACGAAATGGAAAGTTTAACCTTAGGATACAACCGACGTATCAATAGACCAAGAGGACGTTTTATTAATCCCTTCCCATCTAGATCGAGTAGAACTAATGTTTTTCAAGGGAATCCAGATTTAGATCCAGCTTACGCAAATGCCTTCGATTTAGGCTATTTAAAAAGATGGCAAAAATTAACCTTAACCTCATCGGTGTACTATCAAAAAGAAACCAACTCTTTTGAGCGAATTCAAGAGGAAACTGGAGAAGTTACATCGGATGGCATCAGAATTATTCGCTCCATACCTATTAACCTCTCTAACAATCAACGTATAGGAGCTGAAGCAGGTGTATTATACAATCCAACAAAATGGTTGCGTTTAAATGGTAGTTTTAACTTTTTTCAATTTGAAACAGAGGGTACTTTTAATGCCATTGATTACGGTGCAAAAAACACTAGTTGGTTTTCGCGTTTTAGCTCAAAGGTGACGCTTCCTTCTAAAATAGATTGGCAAACAAATGTTTTTTATAGAGGACCCTCTGAAAATGCTCAGACTAGAACTGAAGCCTTAACTTTCGTTAGCCTGGCCTTCAGTAAAGATGTTTTATCAGATAATGGAACGATTACCTTCAATGTTAACGATGTCTTTAATTCTGCCATAAGAAGGTCATATACTGAAACCGATTTTTTCACTTCCGACAGTGAATTCCAATGGAGAGTGCGTCAAATTACTTTAGGATTTGTATATCGATTTAACCAACCAAAAGGTAAAAAGCCCAGAAATCTACCTAATAACAATATGGATGACGGAGAAGGTGAGTTTTAATGCGCTCTGAACATAAGTATTGAAAAAATCGCCTAAACATATAGTTAGGCGATTTTTTTTAGTTTTTACCCTAATGAAATAAGCTATTGTGATTAAAAGTACGGTCACAATTTAAATAAAAAAAGACGCTTGCTAGGCTAGTCTCTTTTTAACCTATCTCAATAAAACAATGGCTAAAGCCCTATGTTCAACATAATTTCATGGGTGCCGTTTTCTATATATCGAATGGAATTTTGCAAGGTAGACTCGTACGCGTAACCTAGCTTAACATTTTTTGAAATATTAAAAATAGCGAGACCACTAATACTTTCATCTACTCTGTAGGCCGCTCCAAAATCAAAACTCTTATTAAACGCTATTAGTCCTGTTATATCAACAGATAATGGAGAAGCATCTACATAGCGTAACAAAACGCTAGGTTTTAAGATGGTATTTTCACTTAATGGAATATGGTAACCCCCTGCCAAATAAATATGTTGCCGATCTGAGCCTGTTCGTGCAATGCCATCATCTTGGGCTAAACGATCATTCGTTAAAATTTTTGGAATAGAAAGCGATACAAAATAATCTTCATGCTTTAAATAAGCACCGGCACCAAAGTTTGGATTAAACCTACCGTTTAAATTCATTAAATTTGGATCTTGTTGAATCCCATAGGTAATAAGACCGTCAGTATTTGCATTATACGAATTAAATCCTGCTTTTAATCCAAGAAACAATTCTAAACTCTCTGATAATTGCAAGCGATATGAAAAATCTGCTGCTACTGAAGTCTGTTTCTCAATAAAGGTTTTATCGCTAATGATGGATAAGCCCACTCCTGTATTTTTACCTACCGGTGTGCCAAAAATAAAACTTTGGGTTTCAGGGGCGCCTTTTACATTAGACCATTGGCTTCTGATGTTTAGCCCCAAATTTGTAGTTTCATTAGCACCCGCATAAGCCGGGTTAATTAAATTCATGTTGAACACATATAAGGTATAATTAGGATCTTGTTGCGCTGCTACTTTACAAAGCGCCAATAACATGAATAGCACTATTATTTTTGATATAAATTTCATTTGGTATGTTTTGTTTTATTAATAATTGATAAAGATCCAACCTCGTAATGGTGCTGTACCATTGCCTAAGTCTATGACATATAAATAAGAACCAGCTGCTAGCATATCACTGTTCGTTTTAACGCGACCTGTCCAGTCGTTTTGGTAATTACTTGTCATAAATACCTCATGTCCCCACCGGTTATAAACACTTACTCTGTTATTTGGATAGTTTGTAATGCCTGGTATCATCCAAGTATCATTAATACCATCGCCATTGGGTGTAAAGGCTTGTGCAGGAACGAGTAAAGCTTCTACCGGTTCAGACACCTCTTCTTCCTCAGCTTGTAAAAAACTTGTAGGGTCTAATGGATCTGTGTTGTTGGCTATTTCTGTTTCATCTGAATCTCCATCATTATCATCATCTGGATCCGCATTATTCCCAATTCCATCACCATCGGTATCGGTATCTTCTGTAGGATCTAATGGAAAAGCATCGTCTGTATCTGGAGTACCGTCATTATCATCATCCGTATCCACATTATCGCCCGTTCCGTCACCATCGGTGTCCGTATCTTCTGTAAAATCTAATGGGAAGGCATCATCCGTATCTGGAGTACCATCATTATCATCATCGGTATCTGCATTATTCCCAATTCCATCACCATCGGTATCGGTATCTTCTGAAGCATCTAATGGAAAAGCATCGTCTGTATCTGGAGTACCGTCATTATCGTCGTCGGGATCTGCATTATCTCCAATACCATCCCCGTCCGTATCCGTATCTTCGGTAGCGTCTAATGGGAAGGCATCGTCCGTATC